>Ga0335074_10001451_pt1 | contig 32167 bp, 23 predicted proteins | sample Lox_Sample_23_FD_206715 | JGI IMG/M metagenome (GOLD analysis project Ga0335074, IMG submission 206715) | Soil microbial communities from Loxahatchee National Wildlife Refuge, Florida, United States - Lox_Sample_2.3 | ecosystem: Environmental > Terrestrial > Soil > Wetlands | place: USA... | reverse complement strand
GATCGCCGAGTGCACCACCGAAGTGATGGAAACAACCGGCGCCGCGGCGCTGCAATATGGCGTTACCGAAGGCATTCCCGAGATGCGTTCGTGGGTCGCGCAGCGTCTGACGCACCGGCTGCAGACGCCGTACGAGCCGGCGGAGATTCTTATCGTCAACGGATCGCAACAGGGCCTCGATCTCATCGGGAAGATCTTCCTCGATCCCGGCGATCACGTGGTGTGCGAGCATCCGACCTATCTGGGCGCGATTCAAGCGTTCGACGCTTATCAAGCGCGCTATCTCGCGGTCGACACCGATGAGGACGGGATCGTGCCGGAGTCCCTCGAGCGCGTACTCGAACGCGCGGATCCGTTTCCGAAGTTTCTCTACATCATACCGAACTTTCAAAACCCCACCGGCCGCACGCTCTCAGCCGACCGGCGTGAAACGATCGTGCGCATCTGCGAGCGATTCGATCTCCCGATCGTCGAGGACGATCCCTACGGCGAGCTGCGTTTCGAAGGCTCCGACCTTCGTTCGCTTGCATCGTACGCCCGTCAGGACGGGGTAATCTACTCGGGCACCGGCAGCAAGATCATGGCGCCTGGGATGCGCGTTGCGTGGTTAGCCATACGCGACCACGACATACGCGACAAGATCGCGCTTGCGAAGCAGGGCACCGATCTACAGACCGGGTCCCTTGCGCAGTACATCTTCCACCGCTATGTGTCCAAGGCCGAGGCCTTCGAGGCGCATGTGGCGCAAATTGTCACAACCTACCGCCGCCGGCGCGATGTAATGGTAGAAGCGCTGCGCGAGCACATGCCGGCCGGAGCCCACTTCAATCGCCCGAGCGGCGGGATGTTCTTGTGGGCCACGGTCGACGGGGTCGACACCACCGAATTGCTGAAGCTTTCGGCCGAGCAAAAGGTCGTGTTCGTGCCGGGCGTGAGCTTCTATCCCGAGCGAGACGTGCACGACGGTATGCGCCTGAATTTCTCGAATGCCGGCGAGGAGAAAATCCGAGAAGGCATCGGTCGGCTCGGCGCCGCAGTACGCGCTTTTAAATCGTAACTCGTCACAACGTTAAGGAGTGTTTTGTGGCCGCTTTCGTGACCGGTATTGCCCCGACGCAAGACGTGAATGAACTCGAGAAGATGCTCAGCAGCATGCCGAGCCTCGATCACTCGAAATTCGTCGTAATCACGAAAGCCGATCGGACCGACGAGCACGACGATTCGTTCATACAATTCGTGCACGCTGCCTCACAAGACCACCTGCTTCTCAACGACCCGGGAACCAGCGTGCCGGGAATCAATCCCTCAGCGCCGCTCAACGACTACTTGTCGCACCCGCACGTGATTCAACACGTCGGCAACCTGCCGATCCCCGATGACGAAGCCGACAACTACAACGACGCGATCGAGAATGGGCGCACCGTCGTCGCCTATCCGGTCGACGGCGACGCTGCTGCCGCGCAATCGCTGTTCCACCAAGTCGGCCTGTTGCACGTGAAAACGTTTAGGAGCTGACCGGACCTCGCCGCTGATGCTATTTGTGCGCGAGATGATACGCTGCGATACGATTCGCGGCATCTATTGCGCTGGGGTCGCTCGCTAAGGCCCCATAGACCGCGAACATGCGGATGACGTGAGGATAATCAACCGGATAAGCTCCCCCCGTAGCCGTGAATTTGCCTTGGCCCGTTCGGGTGTTTCCCGTTTCGCTCACGCGCCCATCGGACTCGACGCGCGAAAGCTCCCACGCCTCGCACCGCGAGAGCGCCGGGCGCAAGCGCGGATCATCGACAAAAAGGGTGATCTCTGCCAAGTGTAAACACGAAACGGCATTGTAGGACGTGTCCGGTCCACCGTGCTCGGGGAAATAGCCTTCCGGCGACTGCGCTGCCAACGCTGCCGAGAGGAGGCGTTCCCCCGCGTTTCTCGCCTCGGGCACCGAAGCTAATCTATCACCGAGAAGCAACGCCTTCGCATCGGCGAGAATCCGGTTCGTCGCGATTGAGTCGACGTCGAACATCTCCTGCACTTGTTGTGGCTGTGACAGCCACAACAGATTCGCCCGGTAGCGAGGCAAGAGCGCCTGAATTTGGGCGGCGTAACGCGGCGCGAGCGACGACGATTCCAGCAAGAGCAGCGCTTCCGCGCTCTCGCCGATGAAAAATCCTTCCGACGTAGGTTCACCACGCGGGTCATTTAAGCGGCCGTTTACATAAGGCGCGAATGCAAAGCTGCCGTCGCTGTTTTGATGCGCAAACGCAACGTCGATTGCCGGCCAGTATCGGTCGACCAGCGGCGCGCCACCACGGATCGCGCCATAGTCGATCGGTACCATTGCGCCGTACTGCTCGCCGACGTCAAGCCAGCCTTTGCGATTCGGCCCGTTCAGGCCGTCTCTCACAGGCGATCCCGTCGCAAATCCGCCATCGAATGCCGGCTGCGGGATCGTTGCGAGCACCTGCGCGGGGTTCGACGGAGCGGCGCCAACCAGAAGGACCGCGAGCAACTGCCCACCGAGTGCACGAAAGATTGAGGGTAACCTATTCATGTCCGCCTACCTCGGCCTTCGCCGTGTAGAGGCTGGTGCAGTTACCGCGCCAATCTGCAGCAGGTACGGGTCGCCTGTGTGATCCTGTGCCGCGACCCAAGTCGAGCCGTTAGGCCCGGGAGCTACGTCGAAAAAGGTGTCGGAGAGATCGTTGTTGAGATCGAAGTACGCGATCAGCGAACCGGACGTTGCGAGAACGCCGACGACGTTATTGTAGATTCCCCCGCCAGTTTGAGATCCGTTGACGTATAGAGCTCCCGCTTGGAAAGCGACCGGGGCGAAATAGCTCAAGCTCGGCGTGACGCCCGTTCCCGACACTTGCTCCGGATAAACGGTTATCGCATAGGTTTGCTGCGCGATCGCGACGAGCACGCTGCTCTGGCTCTGTGTGCATTGAAAGTACAGATTCCCGTCATTGCCCGCCGTTCCGCCGCCGCATGAGACCCCGCTTGGGAGCGTCGCTTCCGCCGCCAGCGATGGCGCGGGCCCCGGAAGGAAGTGATAAACGGTGCTTCCGCCGACGGTCACAATCGTTCCGTCTCCCGGGTTCGGGACCAGGTTGACGCCGTTTGTTACGGACGTCGAGATATTAGCGAAGATGGAATGCGTCGTGAGCGAAAAACCGCGTATGGCCGCGCCCGTTACGGTGGTCCCGCTATAGAGCAGCGTGTAGTACCAGAGGTTGCCGTCGCTCCCCGCGACGAGGCTCAGGGGCGCATCACCGGAAGGCAGTGCATACTCGGCAATGGTCCCGTTGACACCGATACTACCGAGCTGGTAGACAGTGCCCAGGAGATTCGGCGAGGTGGTGAACCATACGTTTCCGTTGGGACCGAGGGTCAGCGGACCTTGCGCGCAGGCCGACGTCGCGTCCGGCAACGGATAGCTCGTTATCACGCCAGCTGTGGTGATCCGCTCGATCGATCCTTGAGCATTCGACTCGTCCCCCTCCGCGCAAAGCGTGTACCACATGTTCTTGTCGCTGCCTTCGACGATACCGTGCGCGTTGAGTGAAAGCGGATAGCGTTGCGAGGAGAGCGTCGGAACGGGCGAAGGGCTCGGCGAAGCGGTTGGTGTGGAGGAGCTTGTCGGTGTCGCCGATGGGTGAACGGTCGGTGGCGCGGATGCGGGCGAACCACCGCAGGCACTTGCCAGCGCAAGAAGAGTCCCGCATACCAGGGTCGACCGTTGCCTGCCCTGCATAGCCGCTATTCTAACACACGCAGATGCGGAGCAAACGTCTAGCCGTCAGAACCTAGTGAATCGACCCCACATTATCGCCCTCGTAGTCGCGATTGGTCAGCCAGGGATCGTGGAAATATATAGGCGGAGCACGATGGGTCCCGTACGTCTGGATGGGGCGCCGCAAGCCTTGCGTACCCGCTCCGCTCGGCTGGAAACAATAGAGCTTCGCGTCCCCGACCTCGCTTGCGAAGACACCGCCACTCACAACGACGATGCCGCCAAAAATCGGCGTCGGGGTCGGATACCACCATAACTGCTTCCCGGTTGCCAGGTCGAACGCTCCCAACCCGTCGCAGTTTGAAGCGCAGTTCGCTTGCGTGTAGCCGATGAAGAGCATGCCCTGCGAAATCGCCGGCGGCGAGAGTACTCCCTTTGAATAGTTCGGATCGACTCCCGTCACCAGCGACCACACTACATTCCCTTGCAGGTCGAACACGGCGATCCCGCCATGACTCGTGTCGGTGCTCAAGGCGTACGGCACCGCCACGTATTTCCCATCGGTCGCGACTCCGTTGAACACGGCTCCGTTCGGAAACGGCGATTCTTTCCATAATAATTGCCCACTTGACGCATCGAACGCATACACGTAGCCGTCTTTTGCGCCATCGATCACTTCGCCGTCGACCACGACCGGCGTCGAGCCGAAATCCCAATCGTGCGCATCAACCGGACCCGGGGTATGCCAAATGATCGAAAGGGTCCTTGGATCCATGCGCAACATGCTGTCGCCATAGGGTGCGTCCGTAACACTGCAAGAGTTTCCGGTCGCCACGAACATATCTCCGGAAGCGTCGAACACCGGCGTACTCCACACGCCAACGCCATTTGTTTGGTTCGGTGTGAGCGTTGCAGTCGCGAGGGTCGTCGCTGAGAGCGGGTCGAGAGCTAGAACCTGACTGCCTTGGATGCACTCAGCCGGCTCGAGGTGATTCGACGCGCCGATGAAAAGCGAGCCGCCTTCGATGACGGGCGAACCGCGATAGTGGCCGCGGTATTGGCCCGTTTCGAGCGCCCCGGTGATCGGCGGCCCCCATCCGCTTTGGGCCGGATACGAGAACACTGATTGGCCCGATTGCGCGCCGACGACGTAAAAGTCGCCCGTTCCGCTCGGAAAATAGACCAATCCGCCGGCGACCAACGGCGAGGGGACAAATGCCTCAGCCACGGGCGGGGCAAAGTTCCAAATCTGCGCTCCGGTCGTTTCGTTGATAGCGTAGGTATTGCCGCCTTGCTCCGTGCGATATACAACGCCGCCGGAGACGGCGACCGATGAATAGGATCCGACCGTGCCGTTGAATTCCCAAACCGGCGCGAGCGATCCAACGTTCGCCTCGGTGATCGAGGTCTGCAGTGTATTATCGCCGCTCCCGCTCGGGTCGTAGCGTGCGGACGTCCAGTCGGCAGCCGAATCGGCCGCATCGATGTTTGGATTCGATCCCGCAGAGATACCACTCGCGGCCGTCGGAGCAGGGATAGTCGGTGACGTACTACCGCCGCCGCCGCAACCTGCGAGAACAACGGCCGCCGCAAGCGCCGTGATGACAACAGCTGGTTTCACCTGCGCTAGCATACGTTAAGGGCTTAACCGCCTTCCTTCTTGCCACCTCTCAGTGTTCGGAGAGCCAGTTGAATGGTGCTGCTGCCTTTTGTCCGAAGGAAAACTGGGAGGCCCGGGGGATTGCTCGAGGTAAAAGGCTTTCTGACTACTCGCCGCACGTTTCTGGTCGCAGCAGCGGCCACTGCTTTAGGCCCCCGCACGGTGTGGTCCAAAGAACCCGTCATCCATTTGGCGACCTATTCGCACATCGACGTCGCGTGGCGGTGGCCGCTCCAGGAGGGACTTCAACAGAGCGACTCCACCTTTCGCTCCGTGCTTCGAGTTCTCGACGCATTTCGGGCGCTGAGATTTTCGGAGACGAGCGCCTCGTATTACGCCTGGGTGCGTACAACGGATCCCGCCACGTACGCTCGCGTCACGCAAATGGTCCAGCAGGGACGCTGGGAACCGGTCGGCGGCTGGTGGACCGAAGCCGACGTTAACATCATTTCGGGCGAGTCGCTCATGCGTCAGGCGTGGTTTGGCCAGCGCGAATTCCGCGATCATCTTGGGACCTTGACGACGGTGGCCTTTCTTCCGGACAGCTTCGGATCGTCCGCCAACCTTCCGGCAATCCTACGAGCGCAAGGGTTTCGCTTCTATATTATGGGCCGCGGAACGTTCGACGATGGAACGATTCCGCGGGGCGCGTTTACATGGCAGTCACTCGGTGATTCGTCGATTGTTGCTTACAACAACCCGGTGAGTGGAGGGACCAACGATGCCGTCAAGACCGTCAGCCAAGCCGCTAAGCTGGGGAACGGTTTGCTCGTCTGGTTCGGCCTCGGCGATCATGGCGGCGGCCCGACGTTGGAGTCCCTGACGGCGTTGACCAACTACCTCAAGACCCCCGGCGCACCTAAGGTGTCGTTCACCCTCATGGAACCGTATCTGAGCGCGCTGAGTACTCCCGCAGTCATGAGAACCGGCGAGATCGAGGGCATTTTCCCCGGCGCATACACGAATTGCTACGATATGAAACGCTCAATGATCGATGCAGAGCGTGCATTGATCGATTGCGAACGATTCGACGTGCTGGCCGCGCTGTGCGGCGCCGTGTTACCTCCACCCAACTTGGACGAGCTGTGGCAGACGCTGCTGCTCAACCAGCATCACGACACTATCTCAGCCACGGGCCTTCGCAGTAACATCGCCGCGGCAATCGCGCAGAACCGTTCTGTGGCGGTGCGCGCGTCCGACATGTCGCGAGCGTACCTCGAGAGTGTCATCGATCGGATCCCTCATTCTCCCGCTGACGATGCAATGCTCGTGGTATTTAATCCGCTTCCCCACGCGGTCCGGGCAGTGGTTGAATATCCACTCTCCGCAGCTCCGGCCCGCACACCGAACATCTTTGACAACGCCGGCGCCGCGATCCCGGCGCAAACCGTTGCCGAGGGAGATCCACTCTATCCAGGCCAGAACCAAGCAACGTGTTTTGCGGCGGATCTGCCACCGTTTGGCTACGTCGCGTACCGCGTTGATGGCTCAAGCCCAGCGGCATCGCAAGCAGCAGAAAACTCGCCGTCACGCATCGTAAACGCGACGCTTGTCGTTCAACTTGACCAACATTCGGGGCTCCCTTCGCTTTTAGAGGATGCGAGCGGCGCCGTCGCACTCGATCGTCCGCGCTTCGCGGTCTTTTCCGATCGCGAGGACACATGGGGTTCCGCCGGGCTTTCGACCTACCCGGAGTTCGGCTCGTTCGACTTACGTTCGTTACGCGTCGTGGAGCGCGGACCAGTTAGGACCGTTATACAGGGAACGTATGCGTTTCGCAGCTCGACTCTAATGACGCGCACGGAGCTACGGAGCGGCGAACGCGCCGTCCGCTTTTCCATTGATGCAGATTGGAACGAGCGGTTCATGCGCCTCGCATTGGCATTCGACGTTCCCGGCTCGCGCGCGCTCTATGACGTTCCGTTCGGCGTCGTCGAAAGACCCTCGGCCCAACGGATTCAGTCCGGAATATCCTTCGTTGCACGCGCGCGCAATCCGAGCGGCCTGATCGGTCTCATCACCTGTGGCAGCCACGGTTTTTGGGCTTCACCGACCACGATCGGTGTTACGCTAGCGCGCTCGACGGCATATTCGGCCTTGGATACCGTCGACTACGGAATCGCTGATCTACAGGACACCGGTCGGCGACGCCTCTCGGCGATGGTTGCGCTATGCACCGACTTGGCTGAGTTGCGCCGCACGGCCGATGCCTTCGAGCGCACATTCCCGGTGCTCTGGAATGGAGTCCACGATGGAAGTGCGGCGCCGAGCGCCGCATATGCCGTTGTCCCCGCGGGTGTTACGCTTGCTTCGACACGGCGGATCGCGGGCTCGACCGAGGCACGGCTGCACAATCTTACCGCGGCGCCAGTCGATGCTTCAGGGCAGATTGGCCAATCGCCGTTCGACGCGAAATTGGATGCCTTCGGGATTCGCACGCTGCAGTTACGCGGCGAGCGCTTTGATGACGTCAGCCCGGCTTAAGCCGGCGGCATTTGCCGCCGCCGTTGTAGCAATGGCGCTGGCAGACCGATTCGATTACATACCGTTCCTCGCTACTGCAATTCAGCTGACTACGGCTCTCGTATGCTTTGCGCTTCTACTAAACCGCCCGGCGCACGAGGCGGCAACAGAATCGAGCGGCGCACTTAGCCCACTCGCGACCGCCTTATTTGGCGCGGCCGGCGCGATCTTCGGTGTGCTGGGATGGATTCATGGCCCTCCCGGGTTCGCGCACGATTGGAAGTGGCCGCTCGACGCAGTACAATCGCACAGCCAACTCGCAACGCTGGGATCGCTCTGGCTGCCATGGGGAAGCGGCGCACCTGCGGTGCAAGCGCTCGGCGCTTATCCGATTGCGATACTCGGATGGGCACTCGGCTATGTATTACCGAGCAACCTCGCGTTGCTCGCATTGCTCGGATTCATTGGGGCGTGCGCGGGCTTCGGAACGGGGCTGCTTGCCGCGCAGATCGGTCTTGCGAAACCATATCAGGCCGTTTCAGCTCTCGCCATCGTCGCGATGCCGGTATGGTTCAACCGCCTCAATGCGGGGCATCTGCAGTGGCTGCTCGGGTACGCAATCTTTCCCGGAATGCTCGCACTAGTGATCGGTTCGTCACCAACGCGGCGCGTGGCCGGCGGATTAGGCGCACTCTGGGGCATCGCCGGCGGCCAAGCGCAATTTTTGCTTTTTTTTCCGCTCGCAGCGTTACCGTTCGTCAGACGTGCGCGCGCACAAATCGCTGCGGGAATCGGCCTGGCACTGATGATCGGCCTTCAAACCCCGGCGATTGTTGCGATGGTCTATGGAGCACACCTCAACGCCTTCGCGCAGCAGCGAACCAACCTCGCCTGGCAGTCCGCGCAAAGCGATCCGCTCGCGCTGGCACTCGTTTCCGGCGCCGACGCGGCTCACTATTTCGCCCATTGGCAGACAGGCTTGACATATGCACTGGCGTTCGGTGTTTTCGCGCTTGTTGCCGTTGGTGCACTACGCAACGCGTTGACGCGTACATTAGCGGGGGTCTGGCTGCTTTCGGCAATCTGGAGCAGCGGACTAGATGGGCCCCTGAGGTTCCCGATCGCCTGGCTGTTCACGCACGTGCCCGACGCAATCGCGCTACGCGAGTTCACGCACGCGCAAGCCGTCACCGCGCCGATTCTAGCCACGTTAGCAACGCTGGGTGCCGCTACGATCGCACGTGCCGCAAATACGCCGGGATGGGCCGGGCCGGCGATTGCGCTTGCGTTCATGCTCCCTTTGACCTCGGCCTCCTTCTCCGGCGCGATAACACATACTACGCCCTCGGTCGCATTTTCGCCGGACCGTGAAGCCATCGTGGAGGACGTCCGGGCGCTCCCCGGCTCCGGCCAGATCATGTGGTGGCCCGGCTTAGCACCCGTGTCGGTCGACGGTTCGCGCGGTGGTGTTGATAGCGACGCGTTCGTCACCGGCCGACACGCGCCATATGTGGAGTATCGCCCAACCTCTGCCCTCGCTCAAGCGATAGTTGCCCTCAACACCGGGGACCGCGCCGCGTGCGGACTGCTGGCCGATCTTGGCGTTCAAGCCATTATCGTTCGCGACGGCACGACGGTTCCGCCCGACGCGGCTTTTGCGTCGCTAGCGCCTCCGAGCGAGCAGGTGCTCGCGCGCGCGGGGCTGCGCGAAATCGCGTCCCAAGGGCGATATCATCTCTACGCGGTACCCTGTTACCGCGGCCGGTTCACGACGGCCGCCGAAGCGACGCTCGCGGGTGATTGGTCGTCGATCGTCCCAATGGCCCGTCGCCTGGGCGCAACCGACGAGATTACCATCGAGCCGCCGCCGCCGGCAGGCTGCAACGCTACGGCATTTGACGCAGCAACATACGAATCGACCGATATCTCCAACGCATGGGTCCCGCTCTCCGCGCTGGACCAGCTCTTTCTGAATTACGACAACGCGTTCGACAACGTACTCGTTACGCGCGATGTCACGCGACGACTCTCGATTTGGGCACTAGCTGCGCCTGCGAATACGCCCTATGCGTGGGCGTCTCCGGCGCAGATGAATCGCTGGTTGTCGGGAGGCCTAGCAGTGTGGAAGGTCGCTTCCTGCCCCGACCGAACGCGAGCGAACCCGGAGAAGAGTACCCGCGCTAACACCGTTGCTATCTCGAAGCCATTCGCGAATGGGACTTTTGTACTACAGCGCCCAAGCCTCGTCGTCGCTCACTACGGGCGCGACGCAGGATGGAGCTTGATTGCGAACGGAGAACCTGCGCCGAGGTCTGTTCTCGCCGACGGATTTGCCAGTGGCTGGGTTCTGCCCCCCGGACGGTGGCGACTTGCGCTCGTCCTGAGCGGCCCCCCGATCGATCTGCTCTGGGCGACCGTCGTTCTTGCGGGTACGATTTGCTTGGTTCTCATGCTCAGTCGCTTACCGCACCACGAGCAATGATCTAGGAGGTCTCTCTTTTTGCCGCGCGTCACCGTCCTCAGCCTGTTACGGCGACATTGGCCTATCGTTCTTCCCGCACTACTCACGCTCGCGGTTTTCCACGCTTGGGCACAGCCTGGCCTCATTCTTGGTGCTGATTGGGTGCGGCGCGTACCGGCCGAGCTCAATACCTTTTTCCCGTGGCCTCCAGCATGGAACGGCGCGCAGCAGCTCGGCGAGACGAACGAGGTCTACCTCTTCGAGTTTCCGCTAATGTCGCTGATGGGACTGCTCTCGAGACTCGATGTCTCGTGGAGCGTCATCGAACGCGTGCTCTTCTTGTGGCCGTATCTCATCTTGAGCGTTGCTTGTCCGTACGCGCTCGCAATCCGACTGACCCGCTCACCGTATGCAAGCGCCGTTGCGGCCTCGATATGCACCGTGAACACTTGGGTCATCATGGCCACCGAACGGGGGGCAATTCCGTCGCTGATCGCCGCTGCGCTCATCCCGCTCTTCATGCTGATGGCGCTCAACTTCATCGAGCGTCCTACGCCACGGCGAGGTCTCGCGATCGGCCTAGTATTGACCGTGCTCCTTATCTACGACTTGCGCTATGTCTATATCAGCGTCATCATGTCGTTGATATTCGCGGTAGAGCAGCTCTTCAGGGATAAATCACTTGAGCGGCTGCGGCGTGCGGCTCTGTCCCTCGGCATCGCCGTGTTCACCGCAATCGTCGCAAATCTGTATTGGATACTTCCCCAATTTTTCGAACCTGCGAATAACGGCACCGATTACGGCACGCTCGCAGACTACATATATAACTCTCACTTCATGACGCCCCAGCACGCGCTATCGGACTTCGCCGTGTTCTACCATTGGGTCGCTTCCAACAATCCCTTTTATCCAGCAGCACCTGATTGGTGGTTTTTCCTACTGCCCATTGGCATGTTCGTCTCGCTCTTCTTCGTGTGGCGAAGAAAATGGGTATGGTCGCTCGCGACCGGCGCCTTTATCGCGGTATTTCTGGATTCGGGACCGTCCTTTCCGGTCGACAAGATTAATATCTGGATTTTTCTGCACGTTCCGGGAATGTCGTTATTTCGCGACGTGACCAAATGGATGTCCCTGCTCGAGGTTACTTATGCGGTGATCATCGCACTCGGAGTTACTCGTCTGGGTGCGTTGATGCGAATGCGACTGGGCAAACGGGCGATGCCTGCCATTACCGCATCGACGGCAATCGTGCTCGTAGCCGCCTATGCATTGGTAATGAGCGACGCATTCAATGTCATGCGCTTTCGCGTATTTGCCACATATCACGTGCACGACGACGTGCTTGCACTCGAGCGGTTTATTCAATCCCGTCCGAATCATGATCGGACACTAGTTTTGCCGCGCGACAGCGAGCCGATGCGCGCGGTGCTCGACCACCCGTTCGTCGAGGGCTTGCAAATCGAGAATAGCGCTCCGAACGACGGATTTCGACACTTCAATGTACACATGGGAGACCTCTATTCGTTCTTCGCGGCGCCTTACGCACCCGACTTATTGCGCTTGATGAACATACGATACGTCGTCGTCCCATACGACTACGACAAGGTGATCTTCTCGCCGCAGATTGCCGCCACCGGGTACTACGACGTTGTGGATTTCATGAAATCGCGCCCGTGGGCGCGCTTCCTGACGAAGATCGGTCGCCAGTACGTTTTTGAGGTACGGGATCCGTTGGAATCCCGCGCCTTCGTGGCGCCGCTGCCGTTCGTGCTGAACGGGTCTGCGGCGGGACTAGCTGCGCTCGCGGGAACGCCGTTGCTTAATCCTCGTCTCGGCGCTATTCTTCCTGATCAGAATATGCGCGATATCGAAAAGCACGTTCCTAACTACGTCGCTGCTGCTTGGCCGGTCGACACCTTGGCGAACAATAAGGCGCGAGCGTCCGCATTGATCGCGCAGGCCTCGGATCTCGACCGCGCCGCGCAGCACGGTAAGTTTCCCTATTTCGCGGCCGCCATCGATGCGGCGTCGACGTCGAGCACCCTCTTCTGGGACGATCAGCCGACGCTCATGAATTCGCCCTTCACCTGGCCGAGAGCCGGAACGGCGTCGTACAGAATCAACACCTTGAACCTTCACCAACTCAACAAGCCGGTGCTACGGAGGAAAACCTTCGACACGCGGCTTTCGACGCTACACATCGGCACCCGCCGGATGGTCTTCTTCCTCAATACGGACTTGGCGGTGCAGCAGGCGGGATTCTTGCGCTATTCGACTCGCGGCCATTTCTATTACGGAGATGTTGCAATCCTAAACGGAAACCCGGTTTCACTCACGGGCTCGTTTCAGTTGACCGGCCTTTCCACATCGCTCGGCGTCCCGTTAAGCCGCGTAACGATTCTGTTGGGGGGCCATCGCTTCACCTGCAACAATGCGGCGTGCCGCGTCCAAACGATTTTACCCCCGGGAACGAACATTGGACGATTGGAGATCGCGACGGTCCGTCGCTCGGGTAAAGCCAGCTACGGCCTGCACACTGACGCGATTATGTACGACGCCCGAGTCGTACGCAGCGAGGCGACCCTTCCGATACGATGGCTGGCACGCAACTTGAATATTCGCATGACGTCGGAGCCAACGCTGCGATTTGACTGGCGTGGGCCCGCGGATATTCCCCCATCGCAACGCTATCTTGTGTACGTCATGCGGTCCGTAGAGGACGGAAGCACAATGGTCGTGTTCGATCACGTTCCGCTCTACTCTCCGGACGCAACGACGGAACTCTCTCAGTGGCTGGAGCTTGTGCTGACCAACCGCTTTGCGAGGCTCTTGGCGGATCACGACCGAGATGCCGCGTGGCTCTTTGCCAACCGCTTACGGCTGGAACCGGACGGATATGGTGCGTATTCCCTTACCGCAATCGGCATGACGACCGTCGGGGGCCAGGGCCCGACCTCCCGCGAGGATCTGGACCGCTGGCTTCCGGACGCGCTCGAACTCGACGCGACGCCCGAAGAATACGAAATCGCCGGCAATGACGCCGGCCGGCCGCACGGCGTGGTTTCTCCGACACAACTTTCCGTGGTCGCGCCGCACTATCAGGAGTCTCGCAATAGTAGCATATTCGGTATAGAACAATTCACCTTTGCGCGCCGCGACGGCAACGGACGGGCAACTATTCGGATTAACAGTAGGGTTAACGCCACGAAGAACGCCGATCTCGATTTCGATTTTTATCAGGACAAGGCGGCGTTTATCGAGCTTCGAGTCTACGATGCTCTCGGCCGACTGCTTTTCAGCCAGCCGATGCCGGCAGCGCAGCACCGCGCGGATTTCGGCGCCGGCTCGATCGTTGGCGAAAACGACTTGGACACGCCGTGGCCGATTGACACACCGCATTGTGAGCCGGTCGCGTGCGCCTCGCCGGCACCGAGCGCCCGGGGAACTTGGCGGCACGTCTCGATCGATCTCTCGCATCTCGCGCGCGTTTGGCGACAAACCTACGCGCTTCGGTTCACTCTGGTTCCGTCGGGTCGTCACGTTGGAACGATTCGTTTTGCGGTCGCGACGCGCGCGGCGCAAGCGGCGCTGAAAGCCGGTCTCGTACCCGCGCTCTCGCTCGACGGCAGTCCAGTGCGCTTCGACTCGACATCTCGTCTGCGGGAAACCGAGTACGAAACTCGGCTGGGCTCGACTCAGCTCACCCGAGGAACGCACCGCGTCGAATCGTATCCGACGTTCCCCGTGCGCCCCGTTTCGATCGTGTTCGAACATGGGAAGCCACGGCGGTTTTTCGAGGCCGACATACAGCACGGATCGCAACAAGTGGGCACCGAGTACTCGGGCACAATCGACTCGCGCGGAGGGTTGCTCGTTTTCAGCGAGGCATACGACTCACGCTGGCGCCTCGCGCTGGCTCCAAAGACGTTCGTGGCCACCGGCTGTGCCCTCATCGATTACCTGCGCGCCAAACCATACATATTGCCGGATCGCGATCACTATCGCGTCGACGACACCCTCAACGGCTGGTGGATTGCGGGCGGGCGCCAAAACCTCTTCATGATTATGAGCTTGGACGCGATTCTCCAGCTATCTGCGCTGGTGTGGGTGGTCGCGACCGCCGGCTGGGTAATGTTGATCCTCTTGCGGTTCAGGAATCGAACCGCGTGATTCTTCTGATTCGTTGTAGCGCGGCGGTTGCCGCGATGCTTTTAGCCGCGTGGTTCGCCGTCAACCTGCCGCTACTCGACGGGCCGACCCTGCGAGAATTTCTTGCGCTTATGATTCTACCGGCCGTCGGCGCACTTGCGATTGCTCCGCGTACTATCCGGCTAACATTCGCCGCGGGTGCGATCTATGCAGCGCTCGCGGGCCTCCGCCGGCTGGTGGCCCCAGAAGGCAATGCTACGGCTGCCGAGCAACTAAGCACGGCAGCGATCGTCGCACTCTTGATTCCGGTCGTTTGGCAATTCTGGCGCTGGAGCGGTGCACGACTGGTGCGCTCCATCGTCAAGGGGTCACAATCGAAGTAACCGTGTCGGACTTACCCACATTCACGTTTATCGTCCCGGTTCGAAACGAAACCCTTCGAATCGATCGCTGCTTGCGGTCTATTCGTTCGCAGAGCTATCCGCAGGAGCTGATAGACATCATCGTGCCCGATCAAGGGTCTGAGGACGATACACGCGAGCGCGCCAGTCGCTACAACGTGTTGATCATGCGCAATCCGCCGCAACGGGCTATCCACAGCTTGCCTACCGCCTTCGACGAGGCAAGAGGCGACCTCATCGCGGGTATTGCCGCCGACAATCCCGTTCATCCAGACTATTGTATTCGAATGGCCGCAGCGTTCAGAGATCCGCGCGTTCGTTTTGCTTTTCCGTACGTCACCTGCAACAATACCGATTATCCGCTAGCGGTCCGTTACATCAATCGCTTTACCGATCCGTTTAACCATTTTGTATATGGTGATGCGTCGAATCCCCGCGACCTCGCATGCGTCTACAAACCCGTGGCGCACGGCGACGGGTTTTCGCTGTATGAATTTCCGCCAACGTTTCCGCCGCTTATGGCGTTTGCTCAAGGTGCAGTGCTGCGCGGTCCCTTTCGCATGCAGGAGGGCTATGCCGATGATGTCGGCGTGATCTTCCAGCTCTTGGAATCCGGCAGTCTGGTTGCGATTGTCGAAGCAGCGCTGGTCGACCATTACACGGCGACGAGCCTCGGCGACGTCATGCGGAAGTTCCGGGCCATTATCGCAAAGAGCCTGAAAAAAGCCTCGGCGCTGCGTTGGCGCGACCGATACGTGCCGGAAGCACGTATCGCACGCCGGCGCTTGTGGCCCTTATACGCGGCTAGTATCGTGGCACCGAGCGCCGTCGCGATCTATCGCGCTCTTCGCGATCGCGAGCCGTTGTGGCTCTACCATCCCGTGATGACGCTTGCGTTTGCCTGGATAACGGCCAGTGAAGCGCTCCGCAATTTACCCGATGCGATCGATCTGCTGCTTCGTGGGCGCAACCGGCTCGATTCCTCGCAAACGTCAAAAGACTGAGCCGCGATGAACATCCTCTGGATGAACTGGCGCGACATCAAACACCCGCGAAAGGGCGGCGCCGAGGTTCTTACCTTCGGTATTTTCAAAGGACTCGTCGATCGAGGACATCGTGTCACGTGGTTCACCGGCGCTTTTCCGGGCGGCGCGGATAATGAGGTCATCGACGGGGTGAATGTCGTTCGCCGAGGCACGCCACTCACGGTACGTGCACACGCATACGGGTACTACCGGGAGACGAGCGATCTCGACGTCGTCGTCGACGAGGTGAACACACTCCCGTTCATGACGCCGGTGTATTCTCGCACCCCCGTCGTCGCCTGCATTCACCAGCTCGCACGCGAAGTCTGGTATTACGAAGCCCCGCCGGGTATCGCGCAGATCGGATACGCAATGGAGCCCTTGTATCTTCGTCCCTACCGCCATGTTCCGACGTTAACGCTCTCGGCGTCGTCCGAATCGTCGCTACGCAACGAGATGGGCTTCACCGGCAGAATCGGCGTCATGCCGCTGGCGATAGACCAATACCCAGCGCGACCACCGCTTCCGCTCAGTGAACGCGATGAAACGATCGTTTCGCTCGGTCGCGTCACGCGCTCGAAACGTCTCGACCAGCAGGTCGAAGCCCTTGCGTTGCTACGAACGGCACCATACGACCGCCTACGGCTCCAAATCATCGGCGGCGGCGCGAGCGGTATGCGCGAATCGCTGCGGGCCCTCGCACGACGCCTGGGCGTCGAAGATCGCGTAGAATGGCCGGGTTTTGTAACTGAAACGGAAAAGCGTCGCTTGCTCGCAACGGCCAAGCTGCTTGTGATGAGCTCCGTGCGTGAAGGGTGGGGGCTCGCCGTGAGTGAAGCCAACCTAGCGGGTACGCCGGCCGTCGGATATGGCATTTTAGGACTAAGAGACTCTATTAAGGACGGCTTAACCGGCCTCTTGACCGAGGAATCACCATCGGCGCTCGCGCAAGGAATATGTGACATGCTCCACGATGAAGCGCGCTACGCGCGCATTGCGCGAGCCGCGCAAGATGATGCGCGGGGGCTGACGTGGGAGGGTACGACTTCCTTCGTCGAGCGTTTCCTCCGCGACAGCGCGGACGGCAGGTTATGAGCGAACAGGTCGTTCCGGAGCGTCCGAAGCTTTCGGTCGTAATGCCTGCATATAACGAGGCGTCGCACATCGTCGAGAATATGCTCAAGACGATCGATACCTTAGCCGAGTTCTGCCCAAGTTTCGAAATCGTCGTTGTCGATGACGGAAGCCCAGACGGCACATATCTTCCAGCGATCCGCGCGCTCGCTGAGCTGGGCGACAACATTCGTGTCGTCCGCTATCAGCGCAACGAAGGCAAAGGCAACGCGTTGATCTGCGGCTTCAATCACTCATGCGGTGACATTGTTGCATTCCTTGATGCCGATATGGATCTTCATCCGGAGCAAATTCGCGGGATGCTGGAGATGATGAAGTCGCGCGGCGCCGACGTCGTAATCGGCAGCAAGTGGCACCGCGACTCCCGCATCAATTACCCCTTCGTCCGAAGACTTTGGAGCATCGGTTACTATATGCTCGTGCGACTGCTCTTCGGGCTGCCATTGCGCGACACCCAGACCGGTCTGAAGCTGTTTCGGTCCGAGGTGCTGCGTCGCGTTTTCCCGCGGATCTTGGCCAAGCGCTACGCGTTCGACGTCGAGGTCCTGGTCAATGCCCATCGCTTAGGCTTCAAAATAATCGACGCTCCGGTGACATTGCAATTTGCCCGCAGCTCGGGGCGCGTCGCACTGGGCGACGTGTGGACCGTGCTCTTAGACACGCTGGCGATCTTCTATCGCGCTCGCCTAATCAAGTATTACGACACCATGGATCCTGTTTCGCGCGACTATCTCGATCTAGAGGTTCATGTCGGCGGCAAATCGGCCGAAGGCGCTGCGGAGGCTGTTCCCACTCGATGAAGCCCCGCGTTTTCATCCTTGGTCTCGACGGCGCAGACGATTCGAGCGTCGGTGCAGCGCTCCAAAAAGGAAACATGCCGAACCTCGGGCGTCTCGTTAAGAACACCTTGGTTCCGCTACGCTCCACCCCACTCCCGATCACACCGGCGGCATGGACGTCGGCCTACACCGGCTACAATCCCGGCAAGACCGGTGTGTTGACCTTCCAACGCCGTGTGCCGAACACGTATCGCGGACGCATCGTCAATTCGGGGGACGTTGGCGACAGCGGGTTCCATACGCGCCTGTCCGCCGCTGGAAAAACCGTCGTGAGCGTGGGCTTTCCCATGATGTCACCGCCGCCGGAGGTTTCAGGTTCGGTGATCGTCTCCGGGTGGGATGCACGGCCCTCCGCGCCGCTCGCGAACACGCCGCGAGCAACCTCCATCATTGAGAGCATGGGATATCGCATCGACGACGAGTTTTCCAGCGACGCTGCCATCCTTGACAGCGGTATTGTGACGCGCTTTTCGATCATCCGCGAGCTGCTAAAGGAGGCCGACTGGGATTGCGCGATGCTTTATCTCGGCTTCATCGACGGATTGGGGCACCGTTTGGGTTTTGGAAATCAGCTAACGCAGGCGTTGCTCGAGCGCACCGATGCGGAGCTTGGAGCGCTGGCAGCAACCCTGCCGGACAATACGTCGTTTATCGTCTGTTCTGACCACGGCTTCGGCTCCTTCGAACGTAGTTTTTCCGTGACGCAGTGGCTTGAGGAGAAAGGCTACCTCGTACTGCGCTCGCGATCGTTCCGGAACAGCGCGTCGGGCGGCATTCCGGGCGTCGAATTCATGGATTTGAGCGACGGCGTGATCGACTGGTCGAAAACGCGCGCGTTCTGTTGGGATGCGGTTGGGCGTCATGCGGCCATCGCGTTGAATACGCGGGGGCAGTATCCCGCCGGCATCGTCGATCCGCGCGATGCTTTTGGGCTCGCCGGGACGATCATCAATGAGCTCCGGATAACCTTGGATGCGGGAAAGCCCATCGTTACCGATGCGCAGCATCGGGAGCAATTGTTCTGGGGTCCCTACACAAGCGAGTTTCCCGAGATTTTTCTCGAAACGGCTCCCGGCATCACGGCGTATATTGCGAAACGCCGCCGCACCGACGACGGATTCGAGATCGAGCCCGGTATCGTGCATGCCGGTTCGTTCAACTCCCACCGGGACGATGGGCTATGGGGCTCTTCTTTTACGGTCGAGGGTACGGATCTGCGCGTCGAGGATCTCGCGACAACCGTGTACGCACTGCTCGACGTGCCGATTCCCCCCGACGCCGACGGCATCAATCGCTCGCCGACCAAGACCGTTGTCGGCGCGGGCCCCTCTGCATATTCTGCCGAGGAAGAAGCAATCGTTCGGAAACGTCTCGAGGATCTCGGCTATCTCTGATTACTCGATAACGAAGTAGCTCGGCTGCCCCGAAAACTGCGGGGATCTTCTAATCCGGATGGAGTTGAGAGGATAGACTTCTCGCAGCGCGATCGTCTCACCCGGGGATTTGAAAAAGTTGAGTTCATCGAACGCAAGTACGCTGCCCTTTGTCACGTACGGTTTCAACAGTTCCAAACACGCCCTAGTAGGCTCGTAAAGGTCGAAATCAAAGTACGCAAGGGCGACGATGGTTTCGGGGTGCTCGCTGAGATATTGCCTCAGCTGTTCGCTTCCTTCGCCTTGCCTTATTTCGAAGCGTTTTAGTTCGGGCAAGGGATCCAGCTGCTGACGAAGCGACATGATCCCGGAGATTTGCGAATAATAATCGGGAGCAGTCGTCAAACCCCCGACGACAAGCATCGGATCCGTACCGTCTTTTTCGTCGATCGACGGGAAGCCCTCGAAGGTGTCGAAGCCGACGATCTTTCGCGAGATGTTGAACGGCTCGTAGATCGTTCGAAGGCTATCGAAAATCGCAAGATCTCGCCCCCAACGGACACCGAATTGGATGATGATGCCGTGAACGGGCAGCGCCTCGCAGTAAAGGTGATTCAGGAACATCAATCGCTTGAGCGAACGTGGCGGCATAAAAAGCCCGAGGTTCTGGCACAGCTCGGCATTTGGGATAGGAGCGTCACGCGCAATCTGAGACAATTGCGTTTCTGCATTCTGGTTTCTACCGGCTACTATTCGCTCAGACGTGCGAATCGTGTCTGACATTTGTTCCCCACTTCTTAGATGCGCATGCACGTATGTTCTCGCCCGCTCCTACGATTCGCTTCACGGTCGGTGGGCTCCCCAGCGTGTTCGCCGGCGAAGCGCTCGCCAAGCTACCGATAGGACACGAAATGGGGATGCGGGTCAACCAGCGTATTGAGGCGTGGTGAGGCCCGCTGCACGCAAAAAGCGTGGTGGCATGTCGAGGATGTCCCAATCCTCGATCTGCCCGCGCCCTGACTCGCCAACGAGCGCCTCGATGAAGATCCCCTTTTGGGCGTGATTCGCATCGTCGGGCCCGGTGTCGTTTTCGTAGGTGTAGATCCCGTCGTAGCCGACCGTTCCCACCGCGCGCCAGAGCAGATCGTCGAAGTACACCATGAGGTCCGGCGCGACGCCACGCACCGTTCGATAGATCTCCTCGGGGCGAAAGATCTGCGTCGCCATCGGCGATCCATCCGGTCGCGGAATCGCGCGAATCTTTCGCGAGAGCTCGGCAATGAACCCTTCCACTTCGGACGGCGCGACCGTTCCCTGCGGTTCGCGCCCAGCGACGTTTAGGAAAACGCGCGAGTAGTATCCGCCCTCCGCCCACACTGACGTGTTCTCCCAATCGATTTCGAGCTTATTGAGAGGTGTGATTCGCTCCGGATAGGATTTTACGGCGAGATAGCCCTCTTGAATCAACCATTGCGCAATGGCGACGCCGCCGTCCATTCGCTTCGCTCCATGGTCGGAGACGACGTAGATGTTCGTGCGCGCCTGGTCGACCCTTTCGAGCAGATGCTTGAGCATGACATCGAGGTCCTCGTAATATTTTTGGATTACCCCTTCGTATCGGTTTCCCGGCTCGTATGCGCGATGCTTCGGGTCGAAAAACTTCCAGAACCCGTGGTGCAGCCGATCCGTGCCGATCTCGACGAACATGAAAAAATCCCAGGGTTTTTTCTCTATCCAATCGTTGAGAATCGTAAACCTACGTTCCGTCATGTCGTAGATCTGCCGCAACAAGTCGTCCTTGTCTTCGGTTCGAAAGTTCGTGCAATCCGTAAGATATTCACAGCCATGCAATAATTGCGCGATCTCCTCGCGCGCACTAGGCGGGTATGTGTAATCGCTCTGCGCGCTCGGAGTTAGAAAGCATCCTACTTGAATACCGTTGACCGGCTTCGGTGGAAACGACGGCGGAACACCGACCGTAACGACCTTTTTTCCGGCACGGCTGAGGTGATCCCATACCGCCGGCTCTCTTACCGAAAGCGAGGTCGTCAGCGCGAGACCCGAATACGTGTGATCCGTGCGATTCCGAAAGCCGTAAATCCCGAGTTCGCCCGGATCCTTGCCGGTGACCATACAAGCCCAGGCGGGTATCGTGATGGCCGGCATGACGGTTTGGAGACGGCCATACGAGCCGCGCGCCATCAGGCCGCGCAGCGTCGGTAGATGCCAGTCGGCACGTTCAAAAATCAACTCGCCTGCAGCGCAGTCGAGACCAATAACGAGTAAACGGGGATCCACGCTTGACGATTCTCCTTAAGCACCAAACGTTTTCGACTTCGCCGGTTCGTTTCGCCTCCTCGGTGATTCGAGGTCTTGCACGAGAAAGGAGCCAATGAACCCGCCGATATGGTAGCTATCGAGGAACTTTCGGCTTCAGAGGAACGCTGGATTAGATTTTGTGCGCAGAGGCACGATGCGACGTTGTTCCAATCGCCGGAGTGGTCGGACATCGTTCGCGAGACGTACGACTTTTCTCTTAGGGTTCTGCTTGCGACGGAGGGCGGGGCCGTGGTCGGCGGCCTGCCTTTTGCGCATATCGAAGACTTTCGCGGCCCCAGACGCGTCGCGCTCGCATTCGCGGACAACCTCGAGCCGCTGCCTATGAGTCTTTGGCCCGAATTCGAACGTTACCTCGCAGCAGACACCTTGCCCTGGGCGATACGCACCCTCTGCAAGCCCTCGATAGTGCCACATTCGAGCAAAGTCGTAGCGCAGCATCACGCGGTCCACTTGCCCACCACATTCGCTGAAGCCGAAGCGGCTTTCAATATCAAACACAAGCAGAAGTGGCGCCAATCCATGCGTTCCGGGGTCACGCATCGGGTCGACACCTCGCTCGAGGGACTGCGCACCTTCTACGAGCTTCACGCGGAGACGCGGAAATTCAAACATCGGTTAATGCCTCAGCCACTCGCCTTCTTTGAAGCGATTCACCGCCGCTTCTTTCCCGACAACGGGTTCCTCTTGATCGCAGAACACCAAGGTGCGGCAATTGCCGCGATGTTCTTTCTGTCATACGGGTCTACGCTTTACTATAAGTTCAGCGCGTCGTCGCTGTCGTCGCTCTCGCTGCGTCCGAACAATCTCTTGATTTCTAAGGCCATTGAGATCGCGATCGACCGTGGTTACAAGAAATTGGACCTCGGTATTTCGGACACTGAGGGTCTCATCGGCTTCAAGGAACGCATCGGCGGTCGCGCGTCCGACGTGTATTCCGCGCTCTACAACTCTCACGAGAAGACGGCGGCGATTGTTGAGGTCGAACGCGCCTTCGGCGAACTGACGACGCTATTGACGGCGGCGGACGAACCGCTCGCCTCTGCGAAGCGAGGCGGCGAAATTCTCTACCGCTTCTTCACCTAGGCTAGAATCTACGTTTGCCTGGCTCTTGCGGCGGAGCAGGCCACGCAATCGGCCCAGGCGCGAAGGGCAAGGGCTTGGGTTTGCCATAAACGAACAGCGTGAATTCCCACGGATAGTAGGAGTGCCGGATTTCGCTGAATCGCGAGAGCTCGCGCTGCGCAAAATCGAAAATCGCGCCCGGGTTCTGATAATATCCGTATTCGCGTTTGAAATCGACATAACTCGTCAGAAAGTTACTCGCTAGGCCTTTTTCGGCGAATGCGAAGGCACTCCTGAGCATTTTCTTGACGAATCCGAACCACGCAGCATCCTCATTTTCCATCCGCAAATTGAAAAGGCCCGAGATCAGGACGTAATCAAATCGTTCTGCGGGCGGGTCGACAAGGATGTCACGTTGCTCCACGTCGGCCGCCGAATCGCGAGCCTTCGCTCGCTCGATCATTTCCGGCAAGAGATCGCTACCTCTGTAGGCGGCGAGCGGAAAGTGCTCGCCGAGAAAATCCCGCAACGTCGCAAAGCCGCACCCGACCTCGTAAACTGAAAATGGCTGCGTTTCATGCGCAAACACTTGTGAAACGGCGGCGAAATTCCGGAGCGCAACATCTTCGTCGCGCCACGAGCAGGCGCGAGCTGGGTCGCTGTGTTCGGCAATTTGCCGGCGATAGTGCTCTTTGATCGGCTCCAGATCACTCATCGTGCGGTAGCGGCGACGCCGATCTCGACGGGGCGACCGCGCTCGTGCATCGATTGCGTCGCTGCCTCAAGCGTCCGAACCACGCGAAGTCCGGTGGCGCCATCCACTATTGCGACTGCCTCGTCGCGAATCGCCGCCACAACGTTCTCAACTTCGGCGGCGAGCGCTTCGACATTGGGAAGGCGCGGCGCGAACATATCGCCATCGCGTAGCTCGACCAGCTTCTTATAAACGTCCTCACTGCTTTTCACGCGCACGCCCCGGTCGTAAATGCGCACCTTCTCCTGCACAGTATGCTCGTCGTAAACCATCATCTGTTTGTCGCCACAAAGTAAAATCTGACGAATTTTCACCGGAGCAAGCCAGTTCACGTTGATATGGGCCACGAAACCATCTTCGTAATTCAACGTGACATAGGCCAAATCGGAAAGGTCGCCGTAATGCGCGACGCCCGTACACGATACACTCGTCGGCACCTTGCCGTCCAGAAGGAAGTCCAGAATCGAGAGGTCGTGGGGAACGAGGTCCCAGACGACATCAACGTCATGTTGAAAGATTCCCAAGTTAATTCGCGTCGAGTCGTAGTAGAGCAGATCCCCGATGCTCCCGCCCTCCACCATTTCGCGCATTTTTCGCACTGCGGGGGTGAATACGAAGGTGTGGTCTACGAAAAGCCGCAGACCCATACTGGCGGCGAGCGAAACGAGCTCCTGTGCTTCCACAACGCTGGCTGCCAGTGGCTTTTCGACGAGCACGTGCTTGCCGGCGCGAAGCGCTTTCTCCGCGAGCGCGAAATGCGAAGACACCGGCGTAGCGATCGCTATGAGATCGATATCGTGATCCGCAATCATCGCATCGTAGTCCGTCGTGGTAACGATCGACGGGTAGACGCGCGTTACCCCGGCCAAGCGCTCGGCACGCATGTCGCAGACCATTTTGACCTGCGCTTTGTCCGATGGCAGCGCCATAAAATTGCGGACTAGGTTCGGTCCCCAATACCCGTATCCGACGACGCCGACGGTGACGATCGAAACAGCCATTACGAAGTCACCCTGCGTAGGTGTGATGCTACGTATTGCACCTGTTCGCTCGTCATCTCAGGGAAGATCGGTAGCGACAACTCTTTGGATGCGATGAATTCGCTCAGTGGGAAGGTGCCCTCGGCGTACCCCAATGCGGCGTAGCCAGGTTGCAAATGGCACGGGATCGGATAATGCACATTCGTCTCGATGCCGGCCTCGCTCATCGCTGCGCGGACCGCGTCGCGGTTCGGTACGAATACCGGGTAGATATGATATGCGGATTCCGTCTCAGGCAAGAGCGAAGGCCGGTCAATGCCGTCTAGTAAAGCATCGTACTGCTCAGCGACCCGGCGACGCTCCAGCGTCCACCCTGCCAGATACTTCGTTTTCACGTCGAGTACCGCACCCTGGATGCCCTCGAGCCGGAAATTGAAACCGAGAACATCGTGCCGGTACTTCTCGCAGCTTCCGTGGTTGCGCAACAACCTTACTCGATCAGCGACAGCACTGTCGCTGGTGACGACTGCACCACCCTCTCCACAGGCGCCGAGATTTTTCCCAGGATAGAAACTAAACGTTGCCGTTCCAGCGGCGCCGATAGTCGTGCCCTTATATCGCGCGCCGTGCGCCTGGGACGCGTCCTCGATAAGCGCAAGATGATTCTTGCGGGCGATCGCGCGAAGAGCATCGAGGTCGCAGGGTTGACCGAATAAATGGACCGGCAAAATCGCTCTCGTCCGCTGCGTGATTGCGGCTTCAACCGCGCGCACATCGATAGTGTACGACGGTGGCGCGATGTCCACCAGTATGGGCTTGGCACCGGTGTACATGATCGCCGCGACGGTTGCGATAAAGGTGTCGGCTTGCGTGATTACCTCGTCGCCCGGACCAATCCCATAGGCAAGCAGCGCTAAATGCAGCGCAGCCGTTCCTGTGTTGACCGCCACGCAATGCTTCGCACCGCAGAATTCGGCGAAATGATGCTCGAAGGCGTCCACGCCGGGTCCGAGCACAAAAGCGCTTTTATCGATGATTGCCCCGATTGCGCTCATCAACTCGTCCTTTATCGGAGCATGTTGTGCGCTGAGATCGAGGTACGGAACACGCATTACCGTGTGGAGTGTTTGGGCCATTAGGGATTTCAACCTTTGCAATGAATACAGTATTTATGCGATCGGCGCATCGCGGTTCTCCGGCGGTGCGATAATGTGTTTTTCGAACTTAGCGATAATCGTGCGCCAAGCCAAGTCCAATTCCTCCACGCCAATCGCCCGCGATACGGCAATAAACACAGCGGCACCGATTGCGATTTGTCCAAAGAGGTACCAGGCACGCGAACCGAGCGTCGGTTCGGTATGCACGCCCAGCGCCGCGACCCACTGCAATGCCGCATACATCGCGAGCGATGCTACCAACACCTTCGCCATGGCATTGAATAGTTCGCCCCACTCGATGCCTCGCACCAACCGCGCGACGAGGCCAAGAAGCAGCACCGCTTGCAGCATCTGACTCAAGCTATTGGCGAGTAACAGCCCCCGCGCGCCAAGCGAGGGCAACCAGAGCATCGAAAGCAGCACGTTCACCAGCACGGTGATAACGGAGATCGCGACTGGAATTGCCGTTTCGCGACAGGCAAAGCAACAGCGCGTCAGCACGACGTTCGCCGCTAGCGCGACCAGACCAATTGCCGCAAACGGGAGAAGTCCCGCGGTCATATCGGTAGCTGTCGGACCAAAATTGCCACGCTCGAAGAGCGTCTGCACCATCGGATGTGCCAGCACGATCAACGCGCACACTGATGGAATGGTGATGAAATTTACCAGCCGCAATCCGGTGACGGCGCTGCGCGCCACACCCTGCCGGTTTTCGCGCGCGAATTGTGCGGCCAGCAACGGAAAGATCACCGTAGCGATGGCGGCAGCGAAAATCTGCTGCGGGAAATTCACGAGCTTGGTGACATAGTTGATCCCGGCCATGTAGCCCGGCGAGAGCGTCGATGCGAAGAACCGGTCGAAAAAGAGCGCAAGCTGCCCCGCCGCGCTGCCGATGACGATGGGGCCGAGCAGCGTCCACATTTTCTTGAGCCCCGGATGGTGAAGATCGATCGAAAAGCGGTACTTGCCGATTGCCAAAAACGCCGGCAGCTGTACTAACATTTGCGCCACCAGCCCCCAGAACGTCCCGAATACCAGTGCGAAGATGCCGTACTTGGTGTTGAGCGCAACGACGCAACCGACCGTCACCACGTTGATCGCAATGCCCGTCAGCGCCGCCGATCGAAAACGATGGTACGCGTTGAGCATTGCCGAGAGCACGCCCGATAGGCTTACCGCGATGATGCTCGGCATCAGTATCTGCGTCATGTGTATGGCTACGCCCATCTGCGGTGCGGGAAAGCCGTGGGCGATGATCGGCACGTACCACGGCGCCGCAAAGTAACCGATTGTCGCGGCAATGGTAAGCACGATAGCCAACGAGTTGACGATCGTATTACCGAGTACCCACGCATCATCTTCACGTCCATGGGCGATATATTCGGAAAACGTCGGGACGAGCGCGCTTACCAGCGCGCCGTTGAAGACCCCGAACAGAATCGTCGGAATGGTCGCTGCAGCGAGAAACGTATCCATCTCCCACTGCGTACCGTAGAACTTCGCGTTGACGACCTCGCGCATAAAACCGAGGATTGTCGATGCGAAGGTCGCACCCATAACGAACAACGTCGAGAGCGCAATCGACATGCGACGATGACGCGCGGGGCGGGGGACGACGCGCAGACGAGGCTTAATGCGCTCCGTCCTTTCGCAAGACGGCGGGGATCGTCTTGGCGACGATGGCGAGATCGCCGAGCGGCGTCCACGTGTCGATGTAGGTGTTGTCCAGCTGCATCCAATGTTCGAAGGTCACGTCGCTGCGCCCGTTGATTTGCCAAAGACATGTGACGCCTTGCGGCACCATGAGGCGCCGGCGCGCCGCTGTGTCGTAGTGTTCAATCTCGCACGGCAGCGCGGGACGCGGACCGACGAGCGACATGTCCCCGCAAATGACGTTGATTAAGTTCGGCAGTTCGTCGACGCTACTACGCCGCAAGAATCCGCCGAGCGGATGCAGCCGCGGATCCTTGCGGATCTTGAAAACCGGCCCATCGACCTCGTTGAGATGCATCAATTGGTCGCGCAGCTCGTGCGCATTTTTGACCATCGTGCGAAGTTTGAACATCCGGAAACGGCGGCCGTACTGCCCCACGCGCTCTTGCGAATAGATCGGTGAGCCGCCGGTAACCAGCACGATACCGATCGCAGCAATCAGGATGATCGGGGTCGCGAGAATCAGGAGCAACAAACCAAACGCGACATCGATTGCACGCTTGGACGTCCACCACCACTGCGGAACCTCGCGCTCGGCCATGCGTATAGCCGCCTGCACTAGTACGCCACCTCGAACGCTTGAAGTACGCTCTTCCCCACGGTATCGAGTCCCTCGAGTTCACCCAGCACCGCGCCCGGATGCGGACCGGCATGTAGGAACGGAACGTATTCACGCGTATGGTCAGTGCCCGGCGCGGTCGGGTCGCAGCCGTGATCGGCGGTAAAGATCACTTGGTCGTCCGGCCGCAGCCGCTGTTCCAACGCAGGAATCATCGCGTCGAGCGCCTCGAGCGCATCGGCGTAGCCGCGAACGTTGCGCCGATGCCCGTACTTCGAATCGAAATCGTTGAGATTGGTGAAGATAAATCCATGGTCGACTCGCTCGAGTAGATCGAAGGTTTTCTCCATCGCATCCCGATTGTCGCTCACCCGCACCGATGATGCGATCCCGTGCCCGCAGTAGATGTCGCAAATCTTGCCAACCGCATGCACCCCGATGCCGGCTTCGGCCAGACGATCGAGCACGCTCGGCGGCGGTTCGATCGCGTAGTCGCGTCGATTCGGCGTTCGAATGAACGCCCCCGGTTCACCCACAAACGGACGGGCGATTACCCGGTTCACATTGTTCGGCGCAACCAGCATTGCTCGCGCCCGTTCGCACCAGTCGTACAGCGTTGCAAGAGGTATCACCTCCTCATGGGCCGCGACCTGGAACACCGAGTCCGCCGAAGTGTATAGAATCGGCCGGCCGGTTGCGACGTGCTCGGCGCCGAGGCGCTCGATGATCTCGGTGCCGGATGCCGGGACATTCCCGAGCGGCGCTCTACCGGTAATACGGGTGAATTCCTCAATCACGTCGCCGGGAAAGCCCTCGGGATAGGTCGGGAACGGGGTGACGGTGATGATGCCGGCCATTTCCCAGTGCCCCGTGATCGTGTCTTTCCCGCGGCTACGTTCGCGGAGCCTGGCCACGCGTGCAACCGGCCGCTCGACGCGCGCCACGCCTGGCATTGAGGTTAAATGCCCCAGCCCCAATCGCTCGAAGGACGGCAGGCGCAAACCTCCCACGCCGCGTGCAACGTTCCCCAGCGTGTTTGCGCCGGTTGCATCACCGTACTGAGAAAAGTCGGGAAGCGCTCCGACACCACCGGAATCTAAAACAATGGTCAAAAATCGCATAAAGCCAAGAGGGGCGTTTCGGCTTATCAGAAACGCAGTCTTTCTCACAAGTATAGGAACAAACGCCCATCGTGTACGTTATACGAGGATGAGAGTCAACAACGCTTGCGAAAACGGGTAGGCTTGCGATACTCACCGCTCCTTATTGTTGCCCTAATTCTGGTATTGGTTGCACCGGCCATAGCGCAGACGTTGACCACGCCCCCACCCGCAACACCAAGGCCCGCCGCAGCCCCAACACCAACCGCAGAGGCTGCACTGCCCCGCACGGTCATGCGCCTGCACGCCGATCACATCGATTTCTACTACGACCGCTACCTTATAGAAGCGACCGGACGCGTGCGGGTACAAATGAGCAATGGGACCACCATCACCGGCGACACCTTCTCAATGGATCTTCGGCTCAACCGCTTCCTGATCGCAAGCCACGTGCATCTTCGCAGCCGGGGCGGGAACCTGGATGGCGCCGCGATCGCCGATTTTTTGAATTTCGACCGCATCTACTTCGTGCCGGTCATCGAGAAGCCGGATCGCTGGACCTACGAGAACGATGATTTCACCAATCCGCTCAAGGGTCGCATCATGCCCGGTGATGTCTTTTACTTCCCGGACGTGGCGAGCACTCCCGTCAGTCTATCGGCCGCGTCGGCAACGATTGAACCAACACAATTCGTTCGATTTACTGATGTTCAAGCGTACTTTTTTCATCAAGGTATCCCGTTGCCGTCCTATTACGTCTATTTTGGGACCGGGCAGAACCTCGCGCAAAACTCACTGTCAGGCGCTAACTTGGACGCAACGTGGAATGCTACCGGCAATGCCAACTCCGTGACCGCGGCACATTTGCGGTACGACGCATTCAATCACGCGTATGTCGGCTTCGAGCAACATCTCGGCGGAGCAGGGCAACACGAGTACGCAGTGTTTTCGATCAATCCCCTGACCAAGGACGACAAGTACTGGAACCTCGTGACCGGCGAGCACATTGGATCCAAGTTCGAGATTAACACCTTCACGCAACTGTATACCTATCAGAATTGGTTTGCCGAGCCAAGCGCCTCTGCTCAGACGACATATGTAACAATGACGCAAGCTCTCAATCGTTCGTACTTGCAAGCCTACTTCAATCAAACGAACTACAACATGATCGGCCCCAAAACCCCGGCCTCGCCAAACCACCCCAACTCGCTGCAGCTCAGCGCAAACTCGTATAACGATCAGATATTCAAGACGCCGTTCTACTTCCAGACCTCCTTCGGCCTCGGGTTCAATCACGATGCATACGGCTTACAGAACTACGGTGGCGTTCTATACACCACCATCTGGAATCAAGTAGCGGGTTTCACCGTTTCAATGCCCAACGTCAAAATCGGAGACCGCAACAGGCCATACGATCTCTATTACCTCAATGCAACCGAGAATTCGCAACGAACGTGGATTTCCGTGCCCCATCACATCAACTCTCAAAACACAACCGCAAGCCTGAGTCGCCAATTCTCACGCTTCGTGAACAGCTACTTGTCGTACAACGTGCAAAACACGAGCGATCTGTATCTTCAGGGCGGATACACCTCATCCGCCCCGCTTCTTCCTGACGGAACGCCATACACGCCGTTTGAATCGTTTCGGGGGGCGGCAACACTTCGCACAGCGACACTTGGGACCACGTATTCGGCATCGCCCAATCTCGTGACAACCGTCACGTTCGCCCACCACCAGGATTTTCCGGCGGCCTATCCGGGTCTATTCTCGCCGCCGCCGACCAATGCGATCGGGCAGTATACCTACACCAACTATCTGGGCCAGCCGCCATGGCAACTCACTGGTGAGGTACGCATGCGCATAGCCCCTCACCTCGTGCTAGACCTGCAGCGCACCTACTACTTCCACTTCGGCAATCAGATTTGGAGTCCAACTTTCGTGGTACAGTTGAGCGGATGACGAAGATGCGCTCTCGTCTCGGCGCCCTGCTATGCGCTTTCATTCTCGTTGCAGCCGTGGCGCCGGTCACGATCACTGGTCAGCTGCTCGCCTATCAGGATGGGTTCGTCTTTTTCACCACCGGCGACGGGTTTCGGCTGGCACCAAGCGTCACGATTCTCGACGAGCAAACAAAGCAGCCGGCAAAACGGCCGCCGACAGCCCGCGACTACGCTCGCGCGGTCTTCAATGATGCTGGCGAAGTCGTCGAGATCGATTTGTCCGACAAACCCTATCCAGTCGGACCGTTACCGGAATCGGCAGAAGCGTTTGCCGTCACCGCTTCATCGCCATATCCTAACCCCGAACTCGCTGCCCCCCCGCAGACTACTTCCAACGGCGTCGCCGAAACATTTTCGGGAAAGCTCGTGCTCGTAAAGTTCCAAGTTCAAGTACCGCCGAGCACACCGATCAACGCCGAGGTGTTCATCGCAACCGACGTCTCCGGCTGGAATCCGCAGGCAATCCAGATGGATCGCGTCGATGCGCTGCACTTTTCTGTTATTCGGCGCATGGCGTCGGGCACCGTTCTTCACTTCCTGTACACCCGTGGAACCTTACAGACTGAAGAAGTTGGGCCGAACGGGCTCTCGCTCAAACCTCGCACCCTGATCGTAAACGACTCTGATACGAATTCGACCAACAGCATCGTGGCGCAATGGGCCGACGCCAACTCGAACAATATTCTTCAGCAGCCGTCGGTCTTCCCCACGCCCTACAACCCGGCGCCGTTCCCGAATCTGCCGAATGGCGTGCACACGCCGCAACCTTAGTTTCGCCTACTCGACCGTAATCCGAATCACGCGTTCCACCGCCCTGCCGGCTGTATTCCGGGCGATCAGCGTCATCGGATAGGTACCGTGCCAGAAGAACGGGACATTCGGCACAACGTAGTTTAGCGCGAAACGGCCGACGCCGACTTTTGGCACGCTTATCGAAAAGGTCGCGATGCGCGCTTCCACGCTAGCAACGTTCGACGTGGTTTCAACGGTGCCCGAGACCGTATCGCCTGCGTGAACGGTTTCTTTGCTCAAATGCACGGCGACGATGCGCGGCGCAGCGTTGGGCGCCAAGCGCACGACCGGCATTGGCGTGGGCGTGGGCGTGGCCGTCGGCATTGGTGTCGGCGACGGGGTCACGGGCGCCACACTTCGTTCCGGCGCAGGCGTCGCCGTGGAAATCGGGGTTGGTGATTCGGTCGCTTGCGGGGCGGGCGCTCGATGCGCGCACGCGGTCAGCGCGAGCAGAAACGTTGCGGCTGCTAAA
>Ga0335074_10001450_pt1 | contig 32181 bp, 27 predicted proteins | sample Lox_Sample_23_FD_206715 | JGI IMG/M metagenome (GOLD analysis project Ga0335074, IMG submission 206715) | Soil microbial communities from Loxahatchee National Wildlife Refuge, Florida, United States - Lox_Sample_2.3 | ecosystem: Environmental > Terrestrial > Soil > Wetlands | place: USA... | reverse complement strand
GCTCTACCGCGAGGCCGTCGAGAACGGCTGGCTGAAGGAGAACGAGAGCCTGAATCTGGTCAACGAGCAGGGCGTGCAGCTCTCGCCGATCAGCTACCCGCACCTGCCGGCGACCGAGATCTATCACGCGGTGGAGACGTTCTATCGGCGGTTCTATTTCCGGCCGCGCAAGATCGTCGAGCTCACCGCCGAGATGATGGGGAGCTGGGAGATGACCAAGCGCCGCCTGCGCGAGGGCGTCGAGTTCTTCCGGTTCCTTCACGCACGCGAGGCCTAGCGGCTGGCCGCGCTCGCATTGGAACGGGTGCGGGGCGGCGGCGCGGGAGTCCCGTGCGCAAGTTCCTGATCGTGACGGCGGATGACTTCGGATTGCACGAGGCCGTCAACGAGGCCGTCGAGCTCGCGGCGCGCGCCGGAACGCTCACGGCCGCGAGCCTCATGGTCGCGGCTCCCGCGGCGGCCGACGCCGTGCGCCGCGCCCGCAACCTCCCCCAGCTCCATGTCGGTCTGCATCTGACCCTTGCCGACGGCCGCGCGCAGCTGCCGCCGCGCGACATTCCGCGCTTGGTCGACGGCCACGGCCGCTTCGGCGATCGCTTGATGGTCGATGGCTGGCGCTACTTCGCGCTCCCGCGTGTGCGTCGCGAGCTCGAGGCGGAGATCCGCGCCCAGTTCGCGGCCTTCGCGCGCACCGGACTCGCGCTCGACCATGTGAATGCCCACAAGCACTTGCACCTCCATCCCACCGTGCTCGCGAAGCTGATCGAGATTGGCGGCGAGTTCGGAGCCCCGGCGGTGAGACTGCCCGCGGAGCCGCTTTGGTTCGCGAAGGGAGTCTCCTCGGGAGCGCTGCTCGGAGCGGCCGGCTTGAGCCCGTGGCTCGCGCTCGCCAGGCGGCGCCTCGACGGCGCCGGCATCGCCCACAACGACCAGATCTTCGGCATCGCCAGAAGCGGATCGATGGACGAATCGGTGCTGCTCGAGATCCTCGCGCGCTTGCCGGCAGGTGCCACCGAGATGTACCTGCACCCCGCGACTCGGTCCGGCGAGGCCATCGCGCCCTCGATGCGCGGCTATCGGCATGCCGATGAGCTCGCAGCGCTGCTCTCACCGCGTGTCAAGGAGGCCATCGAGACGCGGGGAGTCGGGCGCGGCGGATTTCGCGACCTCGCCGCGGCGCGCGGCAGGCGCGCGGCATGATGCGCGAGGTCTACGGGTGAAGCTCGCCGTACGCATCGCGCTCGCGTTCGGCCTCACCGTGATGATCGTGCTGATCATCCGCGAGGGCGGCCCCCCGATCCTGACCCTGCTCGCGAGCGCCGGGTGGGTTCTACTGCTGCTCGTGCCGCTGCATGCCGTGCCGCTCGTGCTCGACGTGACGGGATGGCGCCTGTTGATCCGGCGGCTGGCGAGACCCCCGGCGCTCGCAACGCTGTTCTGGATCGCGGCGGTGCGCGAGGCGATCGATCGGCTGCTGCCCGTTGCGAACATCGGCGGTGAGATCGTGGGGATACGCCTCCTCGCCGCCGAGGGCGTGCAGGGCACCGCCGCCACCGCGACCGTCGTGATCGAAGTGCTGCTCACGCTCGTCAGCCAGTACCTGTTCATCACGCTCGGGATCGTCCTCGCGCTGCGATCCACCCACAGCTCCCAGCCGCTCGGCGGCTTGTTGCTGGGCCTCGGCTGTGGCCTCGCGCTCATCGCGCTGCTCGCCGCGCTGCTGCGCTACGGGGCCGTGTTCGAGCGGCTCGAGAGCCTCTTCCAGCGCATGATGGGCATGTCCCGGGGGGCGCTGCCGAGCCCCTGGAATGATCCCGGCAGCACCGACGTGGCGGGCAGCTGGAAGCAGCTCGATGCGACCATTCGCAAGCTCTACGCGACCCGCGCGCGGCTCGTGCTGACCGTCTTCTGGCAGCTCTGCGGCCTGGTTTCGGGCACCTTCGAGACGTGGCTCGCGTTGCGCTGGCTCGGGCACCCGATCGATTTCGACGACTCCCTGTCGCTCGAGAGCCTCACGCAGGGGATCCGGCAGTTCATCTTTCTGGTTCCGGCCGGCCTCGGCGTCCAGGAGGCCGGTCTCGTTGGCCTCGGCGCCGTCCTCGGGCTTCCCCCGGACGTGGCGATCGCCCTCTCGCTCGTCAAGCGCATGCGCGAGATTCTCTTCGGCGTCCCCGCCCTCATCAGCTGGCAGTGGGCGGAGGGCTGGCGCGGGCTACCCAGAAAGACCTGAGAGAAGCGAGAATAGCCGCTTGGCCCCCACTGCGATTGCAGGTGTTCAGCGTGCAGATGCGTGCCGCCGCAGCGACGATCGAGATGGGTTCCGTCGAGCACCGGGAGGTGCTCGCGCGGTTCTTTCTCGACAGTCACGTGCATTACGTTCCGGAGGCCATCCGCTGGCCCGCGCTGACCGGAGAGGCGCTGCTGCGGCTCACCGGGCTCCCGTTCTGGAGGGAAGCCGTCGCGACGGAGCACGTCACCTCCCGTGCCGTCGTCGCGGCCGCGGCGCTCGAGAGCGATCCTGAGATTCGCAGGGCGATCGAGCTGCAGGGCTTCGAGGAGCAGCGCCATGCCCGGCTGCTCGCCGCCCTCACCTCGAACTACCAGATCGATGTCGGCGAGCCCCCGCCCTTCGAGCCCCGATCGCCGGACAACGACTTTCTGTTCTCCGGGTTCGGCGAGTGCTTCGATTCGTTCTTCGCCTTCGGCCTGTTCGCGCTCGCGCGCGAGTCGGGATACTTTGCCCCCGAGCTCATCACGATCTTCGAGCCGGTCATTCAGGAGGAGGCGCGCCACATTCTGTTCTTCGTCAACTGGGTCCAGTATCGGCGCTCGCAGCTCGCCTTCTGGCGCCGTCCCTTCTACCGGTTGCGGTGCGGTTGGATCCTGCTGATGCAGGTGGCAAGCCGCCTCAAGACGGCACGCGAGATGGGCAAGGGTGGCGCAGAGCCGCAGCAGAACTTCACGCTGAGCGCGCATCAGGATCTGGGCGCGGACATCACGCTGCACAAGCTGATCGAGGTGTGCCTGCGCGAGAACGACCGGCGCATGGCGCCCTATGATGCGCGCCTTGCGCGTCCGCGCCTGGTACCCACCCTCGCGCGTTTGATGTATCGCTTGCTGCCTGCGAGTATTTGAGGTCTCAACCGAGGTAGCCGTTCTCGGCGAACCAGCGCACGGCGTCGGCGATCGCCTCGCGCGCGGGCCGCCACCGGTACCCGAGCTCGCTTGCGGCCTTCGCGCTCGAGAAAAACATGCGCTTGCGCGCCATGCGCACCCCCTCGACGGTGATGCGCGTCGGCCGGCCCGTGACCCGCGCATAGGCTTCCGCGACGTAGGCGATCGGCATGACGAGGCCGTGCGGGAGGCGGATGCGCGGCGCGTTGCGTCCGACGAGGCCCGCCACGCAGGCGAGGATGTCCCGGAGCGGGAGGTTCTCGCCACCGAGGATGTAGCGCTCGCCGGAGCGGCCGCGCTCGAGCGCGAGCAGATGCCCCGCGGCCACATCGTCGACGTGCACGACGTTCAAGCCTGTATCGACATAGGCCGGCGTGCGGCCGCGCGCGGCGTCTACCAGGATCCGACCGGTCGGCGTCGGCTTCACATCGCCCGGACCCATGGGCGTCGAGGGATTGACGATGACGCCGTGCCCGTAGGCCCGGGCCCAGTCGCAGACGGCTTGCTCGGCCAGAAACTTGGAGCGCTTGTAGTGTCCGATCATGTCGTCGAGACCGACCGGCGTCGTCTCCTCGCCCGGCGACCCATCGCTCGGCAGCCCGATCGTGGCGACGCTGCTGGTATAGACGATACGCTCGATGCGCGCGCGCTGCGCAGCCTGCAGGATGTTGCGCGTGCCTGCGACGTTCGTTTGATAGAGATGGTGCGCATCGAGCGCGCCCAGCCGGTAGTCGGCTGCGACGTGGAACAGCGCGTCGCACCCCGCGACGGCGCGCTCGAGCGACTCGCGGTCGGCCAGATCGCCCAGCACGACCTCCGCGGTCAGATCGCGCACGTTGCGGCGGCTCGAGGCGCCGCGGACGAGACAGCGAACCTCCCAGCCGCGCGCCGCGAGCGCCCGGGCGACGGCCGAGCCCACGAAGCCCGAGGCGCCCGTGACCAGGGCTTTCATCGCACGTGCGGCCTGAGCGCGTCGGCTTGCGCGATGAGGCGCAGCGAGCGCCTGGCGGCGGCGTAGCGCAGCGCCAACCGCGCAAGCGGCGCGAGGCTCGCGGGCTCCGCGACCAGCCGACCGATCAGTCGCGCGAGCGAGAGCGCTCCCGAGGGACTCATCACACCCGCGAGCGCATGTGGCAGCTCGTCCGCGGCGCCATCGACGACCACGCGCACGGCGAGAAAGGGTAGCTGGTGAGCCTGCGCCACCTCTGCAACGGCGAAGCTCTCCATGTCGACGGCCACGGCGCCCGTGGCGCGGAACGCGGCGGCCTTGGCGACGACCGTGCTCAGCGCGTGGAGGCTGGTCAGCAGCCGGCCCCGCTGCACGGACCGATCCTCCCCGAGTGAGCGGACTGCGCTCGCGCACCACGCCGGCGCCGCGGGCAAGGTGCCTCCGCAGGCCTCGAGCATCACCTCGTCGGGTACCAGGATCGTGCCGGGCGAGAGGGCGGGATCGAGCCCGCCCGCCAGCCCGAAGCTGACGAGCGCGCGGCAGTCCGCGGCGACGAGCCGGCTTGCGCCCTGCCCGGCGGCCGCACGCCCGACACCCGTCACGGCGAGGAGCGTCCCGTCCCGCAGCGTCGCGAGCCCGTCGCGACGGCGCGCCGCGGTCCCGAGATGGCGCGCCTCAGTCGAGAGCGCTACGACGATTCCGGTGTGCGGCGAGCGCCCAGAGCGGGAAGTAAGCACAGTAGCCGTGATACTTGAGATAGAAAACCCGCGGGAATCCCGGGGCGGTGTACGTGGGATGGCTCCAGAGGCCATTGTCGCCCTGCGTGCGCAGCAGAAAGTCGATGCCGCTGCGCACGGCATCGGAGTCTGCCTCGCCGCAGGCGATGAGCGCGAGCAGCGCCCACGAGGTCTGATAGGGATTGCTCTCCGCCGGACCGCCCGCGAGCGAGCGATCGGCGTAGCTGTCATTGCTCTCGCCCCACCCCCCGTCGGGATTCTGCCGGGACAGCAGCCAGCGCACGGCGCGATGCACGGCCGGATCGGCGGCTCCGATGCCGGCTTGCGCGAGCGCCGTGAGCACGGACCAGGTGCCGTAGATGTAGTTGGTTCCCCATCGACCGAACCACGAGCCGTTCGCTTCCTGCTCGCGGCGCAGGTAAGCGATGGCGCGCTCGAGCGCCGCGCGGTGCTCGGGACCACCGATTCTGCCGAGCGCCGCAACCACGCGGGCGGTGACATCGCTCGTCGGCGGATCGAGCAGCGCGCCGTGATCCGCGAATGGAATCTCGTTCAGATAATAATGGGTATTGTCGGCATCGAAGGACGCGAAGCCGCCGTTGCGGCTTTGCATGCCGACGAGCCACGCGAGCGCGCGCTGGATGCACTCGGTGTAGCGCTCACGGCGACGCGCCATGTCCATGGACCACACGACCGCCGCGGTATCGTCGAGATCCGGGTAGTGGTCGTTCGCGAACTGGAACGGCCAACCGCCGCCCTTCAGTCCGGGCCGGCGGGCCTGCCAGTCACCCGTGCCGGTGAGTTGCAGCGGCTTCAGCCAGTCGAGCGCGCGCGTGGCCGCCGCATGCGCGGCGGCGCTGCCCTCCTCCTGCAGTGCGAGAGTCGCGAGCGCCGTGTCCCACACGGGCGAGACACAGGGCTGACAGTAGGCGGCGGCGCCCTTCACGACCAGCAGCTTCTCGAGCGCGCGCTGCGCCGTCAGCCGGCGCGGGTCGGTGGCAGGGTAGCCGAGAATCACGAGCATCTCGAGCGCGTTGACCATGGCCGGGAAGATCGCCCCGAGCCCGCCTTCGCCGTTCAGGCGCTCGAGCACCCAGCGCTCGGCGCGCTCGATCGCCCGTGTCCGCAGGCTCCGGGGAACGAACGGGTCGATCGTGCGTCCCAGCCGGTCGAGCGCGAGGAACAGTCGATTGAGCAGCCCCGTGCGTCGAAAATAGTGCTGCTCCTCGTTCGGCGGCGTGGTGAACAGCTCGAGTATGTCCACACGGCGGGGATTGCGCGCGCGCGGCTTGAGCGTGGTGAGCACGAAGAGCGGCACCATCACCGTGCGCGACCAGTACGAGACCTTCTCGAGGTGGAATGGGAACCACCGCGGCAGGAGCATGATCTCGACGGGAACGTACGGCACGCCCCGCCAGGGCACCTGCCCGAACAGGGCGAGCGCGATGCGCGTGAACACGTTGGCGCGCGCGGCACCGCCGCGCGCGAGGATCGCGGCGCGCGCCTCGGCCATGTGCGGCGCCTCGGGGCGGTCGCCGGCGAGCTTCAGGGCGTAGTACACCTTGACGCTGCAGCTGAGGTCGACGTCGCCCCCGTAGTAGAGCGGCCAGCCCCCGTGTGCCCCCTGTCGGCTGCGCAGATGGGTCGCGAGCTTCGCCTCGAGGACCGGGTCGATCTCATCCAGGAAGTGCATCATCATGATGTACTCGGCGGGGATCGTGCAGTCGGCCTCGAGCTCGTAGAGCCAGTACCCTGCGGCGCTCTGCGCATCGATCAGCGCATCGCGGGCCGCCGCAATCGCCCCATCGAGCGCGGCAGGCGCCGCGAGCGCATCACTCAGCGCATCGCGTGCGGGCGCGCCGGCCGTCATGGCGCGGAGCTCCCGTCGGAGCGTTGCGGCGCGCGGCCATAGCGCATGGGCACGGCCGACTCGGACTCGTATTGCACGACGGCTTGCAGCTTCTGCGCCGCGACGCTCGCGGCGCGACTGTGACGGTTCACCTCGGTCGGTGCCGCGAGCGGCAAGCCCGCGGCCGCCCAGCCGAACAGGCGCAGGAGCGCGCGGTCGCTGCGCACGGCGAGGCTGGTCGTCAGGCGGGTGAGCGCCACCGCGGCGTGCGAGACTTTCACCTCGCTGCCCGAGGTGAACTGTGGACGGCTCGCGATGCCACGCAGCGTGAGCACGGCGAGCCCGATCGACCACAGGCAGAAGCGGCGAATGCCGGGCTCCTCCCGCGGTATCTGCAACGTGAAGGCGATGGCGTTCCTCAGGTGCGCATGCGCGACACCGATCAGCTCGTTCAGGCCGGCGCCGAAGCGCGTATCGAAGGGCGTCGGCTGCAGCCGCACGAGATCGACGCCGTGGCGTGCGAACACGTCCCGGGGCAGCCAGCAAGCCCCGCGGCTTCGATCCTCCCAGACGTCCTTGAGAATGTTGGTCATCTGCAGCCCCTGAGCGAACGAGGTGGCGAGCTCGCGCAGCGCGGCACGCCGCGCGGCCGCCGCGGCGGAATGCACGCAGAACAGCTCCGTCAACATCTCGCCCACGACTCCGGCCACGTAGTAGCAATAACTGTCCAGATCGCTCGAGCGGGCGAGGCCGTTGAGGCTCGCCGTCCGCTGGAAGTGGTGCATGCCGTAGCACATGAGATCGATGCAGCGGCGAATCGCCGCGCGCTGCTCCGGTCCGAGGGACGAGGTCACCCGGATGACGCGCTCCATGTTACGCACGAGGTCGTGCTCGGCGGGCAGCGTCCGTTCGGAGAGGCTCGCCGCGACTTCGCGCGCAAGGGGGGCCGGCTCCTCGTGGCCTGCGACCACGGCGGCGAAGCGCTTCAGGTAGCGATCGGTATCCGCCGCCGATAGCGCGGGCTCGTCCTCGATCGTGTCCGCGATCCGGCACAGCAAATAGGCGCTCGTGACGGCGCGCCGCAGGCCCGCCGGCAGCTCGGGGATCGTCAGGGCGAACGTGCGCGAGACGTGAGGCAGGACCTCGTCCTGATAGGCCTCATCGGAGATGTCGGCAAGGGTCGTAAAGGGGCTTCGCGGCATCGTCATTCACGGATGGGTATCAGGATGGCGCCTCGCTCTTTCAGAGAGATGCACACTAACACTTCAGCAACCGTGGCAGTTCCACGGCGAACCCGAGCAAGCGAGACCATATCGGGCCGCAATGTTGCCCTATTTGGGCACGAGGAAACTAGACCGGCGCAGGCAGCGCCGCCTCGAGCCGATCGACCTTGCGCCAGCCCCTCGGCAGCACCACCCCGCGCTGCGCGCGCTCGCCGCGGTAGCCGGCCAGGTCCTTCCAGGAGATCTCCTTGCGTTCACTCCCTGCCCACAGGAGGAGCGTACCGCCGGGGGGTACGACGGCCATACCGGCCAGGAATTCCTGGCGGGCCGCCGCCCTCTTGGCCGGGATGTCGTAGAGCTTGACACCCTTGCCGCGTGGCATCTCCGGCACCTGTGCGACATCGAAGGCGAGCATCTTGCCTTCGCTTCCCGCCACGACGACCCACGATCCGGCCGACGGCACCGCGGCGGGCGGCAGCACGCGCGCGCCGCCCGGCACGCTGAGTACGGTCTTGCCCGCGCGCCGGTCGGTGGTGAGCTCTTTCAGGCGCACCGCGAACCCGTAGCCGGCATCGGTTGCGACCAGCCAAAGGTCATCCGGCTCGCCGAGCATGCAGCCGGCAAAGCGCGCACCGTCGGGCGGATTGAGCCGGCCTGAGAGCGGCTCGCCGAGGCCGCGGGCCGAAGGCAGCGAATGCGCGGGCAGCGTGTAGGTGCGCCCGGTGCTGTCGATGAACACCGCGGCCTGGAGACTGCGGCCGCGGGCCGCGGCCTCGAAAGCATCGCCCGACTTGTACGAGAGCGACCGGGGGTCGATGTCGTGCCCCTTGGCAGCGCGCACCCAGCCTCCGGTCGAGAGCACGACGGTGATCGGCTCGTTCGCAATGAGCGCGGTCTCGGCGATCGCCTCGGCCGCCTCCCGCTCGACGATCTGGGTGCGGCGGGCATCGCCGTACCGCTCCGCATCCGCCGCGATCTCCTTCGCGACCTGCTTGCTCAACCTCGCCTTGCTCTTGAGCAGCGCCTCGAGCTCGCCGCGCTCGGCCTCGAGCGTCTTGCGCTCCTCGCGGATCTTCAGCTCCTCGAGCCGGGCCAGATGCCGCAGACGCGTATCGAGGATCTCATCCGCCTGCTCGTCCGAGAGCTTGAAGCGTCTCATCAGCACCGGCTTCGGCTCGTCCTCGCGCCGAATGATGCGGATCACCTCATCGAGGTTCAGATAGACGATCAGCAGCCCATCGAGAATGTGCAGGCGCTTCGCGACCTTCTCGAGCCGGTGCTGCAGGCGGCGCGTGACCGTCGCGATGCGAAACTCGAGCCATTCGGTGAGGATGCCCTTCAGTCCCAGCACGCGCGGGCGCCCGTCGAGCCCGATGACGTTGAGATTGACCCGGTACGAGCGCTCGAGATCGGTGGTCGCGAACAGGTGATTCATCACCTCGACCATGTCCACACGGTTCGAGCGTGGCACGATCACGAGCCGGGTCGGATGCTCGTGATCGGACTCATCGCGCAGGTCCTCGATCATGGGCAGCTTCTTCGCCCGCATCTGCTCGGCGATCTGCTCCTGAACGCGGGCGCCGGAGACCTGGTACGGGAACGCCGTGATGACGGCGTTGCCGTCCTCGATCTCGTAGGTCGCGCGCGCCCTGAAGCCGCCGACGCCCTTCTCGTAGAAGTCCTTGAGGTCCGCGCGGGGCGAGACGATCTCGGCGCCGCTCGGCAGATCCGGACCCTTCACGTGCCTCATCAGCGCGGCGGTCGTCGCCTCCGGGTCCTCGAGCAGGTGGATGCACGCCGCCGCGACCTCGCGCAGGTTGTGCGGCGGAATGTCCGTCGCCATGCCGACCGCAATCCCCGAGGTGCCGTTGAGGAGCAGATTGGGCAGGCGCGCGGGCAGCACGACCGGCTCCTCGAGCGTGCCGTCGAAGTTCGGCTGCCACTCGACCGTGCCGTGCGCCAGCTCCGCGAGCAGCACCTCGGCATAGCGGGTGAGCTTCGCCTCCGTGTAGCGCATCGCCGCGAACGACTTGGGGTCGTCCTGCGAGCCCCAGTTGCCCTGCCCGTCGACGACCGGATAGCGATAGGCGAACGCCTGGGCCATCAAGACCATCGCCTCGTAGCAGGCGCTGTCCCCGTGCGGATGAAACTTGCCGATCACATCGCCCACGGTGCGCGCCGATTTCTTGTGCTTGTTGCCGGCCGCGAGCCCGAGCTCGCTCATCGCGTAGATGATGCGGCGCTGGACGGGCTTCAACCCGTCGCCGAGCGCAGGCAACGCCCGGTCGAGAATCACGTACATCGAATAGTCGAGATAGGCCTTCTCGGTGAATACCCTGAGCGCCCGGCGCTCGATGCCCTCGAAGTTCAGCTCCTGGTCCTGCATGCTCAAACCTGCACCTCGGCGAGGTTGCCCTTCTCCTCGAGCCACTCGCGGCGGTCGGCGGCGCGCTTCTTCGCGAGCAGCATGTCCATCAGCTGATCGGTGTTGTCCTCACCGTCGATCGTGAGCTGCACCAGCCGGCGCGTGCGCGGATCGATCGTCGTCTCACGCAGCTGAATCGGGTTCATCTCCCCGAGGCCCTTGAAGCGGGTCACGGTCGGCCGGGTACGCGGACTTTCCTTCTCGATCCGCTTCAACAGCTGATCGCGCTCCGCCTCATCGAGCGCGTAGTGGACCTGCTTGCCCGCGTCGATGCGAAAGAGCGGCGGCATCGCGACGTACACGTGCCCGTTCGTGACCAGGGGTCGGAAGTGCCGCAGGAACAGCGCGCAGAGGAGCGTCGCGATGTGCTGCCCGTCGGAGTCCGCGTCGGCGAGGATGCAGATCTTGTGATAGCGCAGCTGCGCGAGATCCGCCGAGCCGGGCTCCACCGCGAGCGCCACACTGATGTCGTGCACCTCCTGCGACGCTGCGATCTCGCCGGCGTCGAGCTCCCAGGTGTTCAGGATCTTGCCTCTGAGCGGCATGATCGCCTGGAATTCCTTGTCGCGGGCCTGCTTGGCGGAGCCGCCGGCGGAGTCCCCTTCGACGAGGAACAGCTCCGAGCGCGTCGGGTCCTGGGAGGCGCAATCGGCGAGCTTCCCCGGCAGGGCCGGGCCGGAGGCCACCCGCTTGCGCACCACGCGCTGCGCCGCCTTCAGCCGCTCCTGCGCGTTCGCGATGGCGAACTGCGCGATGTGCTCGCCGGCATCCGGGTGGCGATGCAGCCAGAGCGAGAGCGAATCGCGCGCGAAGGACTCGACCAGCGGCGCCGCATCGCGTGTTCCGAGCCGCTCCTTCATCTGCCCGGCGAACTGCGGCTCGTGGATCTTCACCGACAGCACGAAGTTCGCCTTGACCCACACGTCCTCGGGCGTGAGCCGCACGCCTCGCGGCAGAATGTTGCGATGCTCGGAGAATTCGCGCACGGCCTGCGCGACTCCGGAGCGCAATCCGTTCACGTGCGTGCCGCCCTCCGGAGTCGGGATGAGGTTCACGTAGCTCTCGGCGATCGCCTGCTCGGCGTCCGGCGCCCACGCGAGCGCGTACTCGACGGCGTCGTGGTCGGTCTCGCGCTTGCCGGTGATCGGCTCGGGCGGCAGGCGCCCGACCTGCCCGAGCTCCTCCGTCAGGTACGCACCGAGGTCGCCGGTGTAGAACCACTCGTCCGTCTCGCGCAGCGCCTCGTTGTGAAAGCGCACGCGCAAGCCCGGGCACAGCACGGCCTTCGCTTTCAGCGTGTGCTTCAGCTGCGGGACCGAGAACTTGTCGGAATCGAAAAAGCGCGGATCCGGCCAGAAGCGCACCGTCGTGCCGGTATTGCGCTGGCCGACGCTGCCGACGACTTCGAGCTTCGAGGCGACCTTGCCGTCGCGGAAGCTGATGTTGTATTCGTGCCCGCCGCGTCTGATCCAGCATTCGAGCTGCTTCGAGAGCGCGTTGACGACCGACACCCCGACACCATGCAGGCCGCCGGAGAACTTGTAGTGCTTGTCGGAGAATTTGGCCCCGGCATGCAGGCGCGTGAGGATCAGCTCGACCCCGCTCACCTTCTCCCCGGGGTGGATGTCCACGGGCATGCCGCGCCCATCGTCGGCCACCTCGAGCGAGCCGTCCTTGTAGAGCGTCACCCGGATCTCTTTGCAGTGGCCCTCGAGCGCCTCATCGACGCTGTTGTCGATCACCTCGTGCGCGAGGTGATTGGGGCGCGAGGTGTGCGTGTACATGCCCGGCCTGCGGCGCACGGGCTCGAGTCCGCTCAGGACCTCGATGTCCGAAGCGGTATACGTTCGATTCATCCGCTGAGACCCCGGGATTCGAACCCTGCAGTGCCGACCATCACGCGAAGTCGGCCAGCAAGGCACTCCGCGCCGGCTCGGGCACGGGGTCGAGCGCGTGGCGATACTGGTCGTGGTCGACGCCGATCGCGAGCGCTCCGCCCCGCCCGAGGTGCGCGATCATCTCGGGAGCGAGCTCGAAGCGCAAGAAGTGCACGGAGGAGGTTTTCTCCGCGTTCTCGCGCGTCAGGTCCTCGTCCGCGATGGCGAACACGCGGTCGAATCCGGCGGCGCGCACCCAGCAGCGCCGCTCGATGCCGCGCAGGGCCCGCAGCCGCACCTCACGCTCCGCGGCATCCGGAAACTCGATGAGCAGGGTGACCTTCCAGTTGCGGCCGTCGGGAATGAGCGGATTGTAAGCCGCGAGCTCCTCGGCGATGCCCTCCGGCTCGAAGATTCGCTCGGCGCGCAGCATCTCCTGCACCTGGTATTGAATGGTCAGGCGATCCTCGAAGCACCAGGTCGTGCTCGGTCCCACCGCGAGCCGGCGCGGACCCTTGTGCTCGAGCACGCGGGCGCGGAACTCGTTGCGCCGGCGCGCGTACTGTTCGAGAGACAGCAGATCGGGTGGCGCGAGCTTGTCCATGGGAGCCGGTCGCCTCTCAGATTCCGTACGCCATGCGCAGCAGGGTGAGCGGGTGCTCGGGAGCCCGGTGCGCGACCGCAGGATCCGGGCTCGTGCCGGCGCCGAGCAAGCTCTCGATCTGGCGCGCGGCCATCGGACAGTCGCTGCTGTAGTGATCCGCTCCCGCGTTCGCGACGCGCTGCGCGACGGGCGCGCCGATCTTCATCGAGGCGGCGCGAAATTCCGCCCGCACACCGTAGGTGCCGTCGTGCCCGGAGCAGCGCTCGATCACCTCGACCGTCGTGCCGGGCACGAGCTTGAGGACGTCGCGCGTCTTCAGGCCGATGTTCTGCACGCGCAGGTGACACGGCACGTGATAGCTCACCTTGCCGAGAGAGGACTTGAAGTCGGTGCGCAGCAAGCCCGCGCGGTGGCGCAGCATCAGGTATTCGAAGGGATCGAAGATGCGCGCCCGGATCGCCTGCACGTCCTCGTCCGCGGGGTACATGAGCGGCAGCTCTTGCTTGAACATCAACACGCAGGAGGGGACCGGAGCGACGATGTCGTATCCCGCGTCGATGAGCCGCCGGAGCTCGGGTACGTTCTGCTCCTTCAGGCGCGCGACCGTCGTCAAGTCCCCGAGCTCGAGCAGCGGCATCCCGCAACACCGCTCGCGCGCCGCGAGACGCACCGGGATCGCGTTGTGCTCGAGCACCGCCGCCAGATCCGCGACGATTTGCGGCTCGTTGCGGTTGCCGTAGCAGCTCGTGAAGAGCACGACCTGGCCGCGTGTTCCCTCACTCGGCGTGGCCCGCGTCTCGGTCGGTGCCCGAGCGGCCAGCCGCTTGCGCGCCGTGCGTGAGTGATAGGCGGGTATGGGCGCTTGCCGGTCGATGCCCAAGGTCTTCGCGAGCAGCGCGCGCCCGGCGGACGAGCGGTTGACGGCGTTCACCAGTTCGGCGACGACCGGGATGCCGGCAATCCTCCCGACGAGATCGGTCGAGGCGAGCGCACGGTCGCGCAGGCTCAAGCCCTCGCGCCGCGCGCGCGCGGCTTTCGCCCGCAGCATCAGCTGGGGAAAGTCCACGTTCCAGGGATGCGGCGGAACGTAGGGACACTTGGTCATGAAGCAAAGGTCGCAGAGATAGCAGTGGTCTACGACCTGCCAGAAGACCGTCTTCTCGACGCTCTGCAGCTCCCCGGTCGCGGTCGTATCGATCGCTTCGAACAGCGTCGGAAAGGCGTTGCACAGGCTGAAGCAACGCCGGCATCCGTGACAGATGTCGAAGACGCGCTCGAGCTCGCGGCCGAGCGCCGTCTCGTCGTAGAACTCGGGGCTACGCCAGTCGAGCGGATGGCGCGTCGGCGCCTCGAGGCTTCCCTCGCGGCCCTCCTTCACGCGGCACTCGAGCTCAGATGGCGTCCAGAGCCTTCTGGAACCGATTGGCGTGCGAGCGCTCCGCCTTGGCGAGCGTCTCGAACCAGTCGGCGATCTCGCCGAAGCCTTCCTGGCGCGCGGTTTTCGCCATGCCCGGGTACATGTCGGTGTACTCGTGCGTCTCTCCGGCGATGGCCGCTTTGAGGTTCAGCTTGGTGTCGCCGATCGGCAGCCCGGTCGCCGGGTCGCCCACTTGCTCGAGATACTCGAGATGGCCGTGCGCGTGTCCGGTCTCACCCTCCGCCGTCGAGCGAAACACTGCCGAAACGTCGTTGTACCCCTCCACGTCGGCTTTGGATGCGAAGTACAGATATCGCCGGTTCGCCTGCGATTCGCCGGCGAACGCGTACTTGAGATTCTCTTCCGTCTTACTGCCCTTGAGGTTCACGACGCTTCCTCCTCACAATGGCCCGCGGCCTGTCAGGATGCTGTAAAATTAGACCGTGTCTAAGTAGGGTGCCACTCTATGCCGTCCGCGCAGCATCGTCAACCGGCCATCGCATGGCGCAAGCGGCGCCACGCGAGGTGCGTTGTGAGCCCCTTTCCGAACAGTGTATGGTGCCCCGAGGTCCATTCGGAGCCTGCGTGACGCCCGATTCCAAGCCCCCTGAATTCGAGCGCGCGCTCGAGGAGCTCGAGCGAGTGGTCGAGCGGCTGGAGCACGGTGATCTTCCCCTCGAAGAGGCCCTCAAGAGCTTCGAGCGCGGGATCGAGCTCACGCGCCACTGCCAGGGCGCCTTGAAGGCCGCCCAGCAGCGCGTCGAGGTGCTCCTGCGGCGCGATGGGCGTGCGGAGCCGGTGCCCTTCGTCGTGGCGGACGACGAGTCGGCTTCCGGATCGGAATCGGTGCCGTCCGGCGCATCGGCCGCATCGTCCGGGGAGGATGTCCCGCGATGACCCCCGCGGGCCCCCGCTCGCTCCCCAATCCGCACCCGCTGCTCGCCACCATCGAATCACCGGCCGACGTGCGCCGGCTGGAGCCCGGCGAGCTCGCGACGCTCGCCGCGGAGCTCAGGGACTTCCTGATCGAGAGTGTGAGCACCCGGGGCGGGCACTTTGCCGCCGGGCTCGGCGCGGTGGAGCTGACGATCGCACTGCACTACGTCTTCGACACGCCGCGCGACCTCATCGTGTGGGACGTGGGTCATCAGGCCTACCCGCACAAGGTGCTGACGGGCCGCCGCGACACGCTCCACACCATCAAGCAGCGCGACGGACTCGCGCCCTTCCCCACACGTGCCGAGAGCCCGTACGACGCGTTCGGCGTGGGACATTCCAGCACCTCGGTGAGCGCCGCGCTCGGGATGGCGGTTGCGGCGGCGCGCCGGGGCGAAAGCCGCCGCGCGGTCGCCGTCATCGGGGACGGCGCCATGAGCGCCGGCATCGCCTTCGAGGCGCTCAACCACGCCGGCTCGCTCGCGACCGACCTGCTCGTCGTGCTCAACGACAACGACATGTCGATCTCCGAGAACGTCGGGGCGCTCTCGAAGTATCTCGCGCGCGTGCTCTCGGGCCAGCTGTATGCGCACCTGCGCGAGGGAGGCAGCAAGGTGCTGCGGCCCATGCCCTCGATTCGCGAGCTCGCGCGCCGCTCCGAGGAGCACGTGAAGGGCATGGTGCTGCCGGGCACGATGTTCGAGGAGATGGGCTTCAACTACCTTGGACCGATCGACGGGCACGATCTCAAGGCGCTGGTCGGCATCCTGCGCAACGTGAAGCTGCTGAAGGGCCCGCAGTTCCTGCACGTCGTCACGCGCAAGGGCAAGGGCTACGCGCCCGCGGAGGCCGACCCGATCAAGTGGCACGGCCCGGGACCCTTCGACCCGCGCAGCGGCACGATATTCAAGGAGAAGACGCCCGGCCCGACCTACTCGCAGATCTTCGCTCAGTGGCTCTGCGACATGGCCGAGCGTGACGCGCGGATCCTCGCCATCACCCCCGCCATGCGCGAAGGATCGGGGCTCGTCGAGTTCTCCAAGCGCTTCCCCGAGCGGTATTTCGACGTGGCGATCGCCGAGCAGCACGCAGTGACCTTCGCGGCCGGCCTCGCGGCTTCGGGTTTGAAGCCGGTGGTCGCGATCTACTCGACCTTCCTGCAACGCGCGTACGATCAGTTGATCCACGACGTGGCGCTGCAGGATCTGCCGGTCGTATTCGCGATCGACCGCGCGGGGCTCGTCGGCGGCGACGGCGCGACGCACCAGGGCAGCTTCGACCTCACGTATCTGCGCTGCATTCCCAACCTGGTCGTGATGGCTCCGGCGGACGAGAACGAGTGCCGCCAGATGCTCTACACGGCGACGACGCTGACGGGACCCGCAGCCGTGCGGTACCCTCGCGGGAGCGGCCCGGGGACTCCGATCTGCGCGGAGATGTCGGCTTTGCCCGTCGGTCGGGGAGAGCTGCGGCGCAAGGGCGCGAGCGGCCTTGCGCTGCTCGCGTTCGGAGCGCTCGTCGAGCCCGCGCGCGCGATCGCGGAACGGCTCGACGCGACGCTCGTCAATATGCGGTTCGTGAAACCGCTCGATGCGGACCTGGTACTCACCATCGCAGGCGCGCATTGCGCGATCGTCACGCTCGAGGAGAATGTCGTCGCCGGCGGGGCCGGCACCGCGATCGGCGAGCTGCTCGCGGCGGAGGATCTGCAGCTCCCGCGGCTGCATCTCGGCATTCCGGACCGATTCATCGAGCACGGCTCGCGGGAGGACAACCTCGCCGCGGCAGGGCTCGACGCGGCGAGCCTCTCGGAGAGCATCGAGCGCTGGTGGGCGCCGCGCGCCGGACGGCAGCTGCAGCGTGAGCCACGCGCGGCTCACGTCCCTCAGCCCGGGGTTCGGGCTTCGTTGGAGTCTTGATGACTAGCGTTGCAAAGGATCCGAACATCGTCGCCATCGAGGATGTGCAGGGGCGCGCCGATACCCGGCGCATTCCCATCCATCGCGTCGGCATCAAGGACGTGCGCCACCCCGTGCGCGTGAAGGACCGCGCCGCGGGCGAGCAGCACACGATCGCGACGTTCAACATGTACGTGAGTCTGCCCCACGACTTCAAAGGCACGCACATGTCGCGGTTCATCGAGATCCTCAACGATCACGAGCGCGAGATCTCGGTCGACTCCCTGCGCGCGATGCTCGAGGAGATGACGGAGCGGCTCGAGGCCGACGTGGGGCACATCGAGATGAGCTTCCCGTTCTTCGTGACGAAGCGTGCGCCCGTCTCGGGCGTCGAGAGCCTGATGGACTATCACGCGACGCTCGTCGGCGAGCGGCGCGACGGCCGCGCCGAGATGTGGATTCGCGTGGTCGTTCCGGTGACGAGCCTGTGTCCGTGCTCGAAGGAGATCTCGGCGCGCGGTGCGCACAACCAGCGCTCGCACGTCACGATCGCCGTGAAGGCCGCGAGCCATATCTGGATCGAGGAGATCATCGACATCGCCGAGTCCGCGGCCTCGTGCGAGCTCTACGGAATCCTCAAGCGAGCGGACGAGAAGCACGTGACCGAGCGCGCCTACGACAACCCGAAGTTCGTCGAGGACATGGTGCGCGACATCGCCGTGCGCTTGAACCGGGACGAGCGGGTGGCGGCCTACGTCATCGAGGCGGAGAACTTCGAATCCATCCACAATCACTCGGCCTATGCGCGCGTCGAGCGCGATAACGCGAGGCGCGCGGCCGGCGAATGAGCCGCGCGGCCGGCGAATGCGGCGCCCCGGGCGAATGAGCCGCGGCGCACGTGGCGGCGGCTACGAGGCCGGATCGCCGCTCTGCAGCCGCCCGATGAGGGTGCGCAGAAACACTCGGTTGAAGCGCAGCTGGCAGGACGCGGAGACCTGCTCGAGCAGGGTCGAGCTCACCTTCAGCACGGTGACCGCGGTGAGCGCGCGGATCGTCGCGGTACGCTTGGCGCCGGGCACGTAGCTCGCCTCGCCGAAGCAGTCGCCGGTCTCGAGCAGCCCGAGGCGATGCCCGTGCCGCTCCACGGCGCAGGTACCCGAGACGATGATGTAGAAGCGGTCGTCCATCTCCCCTTCCTTGACGATCTCCCCGTCCGCCGAGTAGTTCTGCCACTGGCTCGCCCGCAGCACCTCCCAGATCTCGGCGTGCGAGAACTCATGGAAGAACTTCAGGCGCCGCAGCACGCCGAACTGCTCCTGCCGATCGATGCGCGCGTTCTGCTCGCGCAGCTTCTGGTGTACGCGCGTGAGCTCGGCGGCGAAGTCGAGGCCGCTCTTGTAGCGCTTCTCGGGATCCTTCTGCAGCGCCACGGCGACCACGTCCTCGAGCTCCTCCGGAACGTCCTTCTGCAGCGTATGAATCGGCGGCGGCGTCGCGTAGACGATCTGGTGCAGCAGCTTCTGGAGGTTGCCCGCGCGGAACGGACGCGAGCCCGTCAGCAGCTCGTACATCACGGCGCCGAGGGAGTACAGATCCGAGCGGTTGGTGAGCTCGAGACTCTGGACTTGCTCGGGCGACATGTATGAGGGGCTGCCGGCGATGCCCTGGATGCGCGAGATGTCGGAGTCCGCGACCAGCGCGATTCCGAAGTCGATGATGCGCACGTCGCGGTCCTGCGTGAGCATGATGTTCGAGGGCTTCACGTCGCGATGGATGACCCCGCGGGAGTGCGCGTAGTGCAAGGCCTTGGCGCACTTGTAGACGATCTCGACGGTGTCGTCCGTGCGCAGCAGATTGTCGGGGCGACAGTACGCCGCGAGGGTTCGCGCCCCGTGCACGTGCTCGGTCACGACGTAACAATATCCGTTCTCCTCGCCCGCATCGTAGATGGGCAGGATGTTCGGATGCTGCAGCATCCCGACCAGATGCGCCTCGGAGAGGAACATCTTGCGCGCCGTGCGCGCGCGCTCCTCGTCGCCGCCCGCATCGATGTTGTAGACCTTGATCGCGACGTCGCGCCCGTAGTAGGCGTCGTGCGATAGATACACCGTGCCCGTGCTGCCGCGGCCGACTTCCTTGATGACCGCGTACTTGCCGATCTTCTCGGGGATCTTGCGCAGAACCGGGGATGGTCGGGCCGATAGCGACATGGTGTGCGAGCGGCTAGTTGCGATGAGGCCGCAGCAGAATACGGAGGCGCGCCCGAGGCGACTGTGATCCAGCCCGCACCTGCCGAGCGGCGCCACGCATTGCAAAATGCGCCGCGCGCTCAGCCGCGTTCCGCGAAGTGATCGAAGCCGAGATGCGAGAAGTCGATCACAGACCCGCCCCGCTCGACGATCGCGCCGTGCTGCGCGCGCAGTGCGCCGATGCGCTGATACAACCACTCGGCGGGCGGAAGATCCCGCAGCAGCGCAGCGAGGCGCGCGGGGGGGACGCAGAAGAGCAGCTCGTAATCGTCGCCACCGGTGAGTGCGAGCTCGCGCGCGCGCGCGGCGCCGACCGCCTGCACGAGCGCCGCCGATACGGGCAATTGATCATAATCGAGCGCCACGCCGCACCCGCTCGCACGCGCGAGCTTGCCCGCATCCGCAAGCAGCCCGTCCGAGACATCGATGCAGGCGGTGGCATAGTCGCGCAAGCGCCGCCCGAGGGCGACTCTCGGGGTGGGATAGAGGAAGCGCGCGCGCAGCTCGCGGTCGACCACCGCATCGGCCACCTCGAGGCGCGCTTGCTCGAGCGCGAGGCCCGCGGTCGCATCGCCCGGCGTGCCGCTCACGAGCACCGCATCGCCCGGGGCGGCGCCCGAGCGCCTGAGCGCCGTGCCGCGCTCGACCGAGCCCAGAATCTGGACGGTCACGCACCGCGGGCCACGGGTGGTATCGCCGCCGACGAGCGCGACGCGAAAGCGACGCGCGAGCGAGCCGAAACCGCGGCTGAACTCCGCGAGCCAGCGCTCCTCGGCAAGGGGCAGGGTCAGGGCGAGCAGCGCCCAGGCCGGCTCCGCGCCCATCGCCGCGACGTCGCTCAAATTCACGGCGAGCGCGCGATGGCCGACGGATGCGGCGGGCGAGTCGTGCGGAAAGTGAATGCCCTCGACGAGCGTATCGATCGCGGCGACGAGCTGCCGGTCGGGAGGAACCTCGAGGAGCGCGCCATCGTCCCCGACGCCGAGTCGCACGTCGGAGCGCGCCGCGCCCAGCTCGCGAAAATAGCGGTCGATCAGCTCGAATTCCCCGAGTGGCATGGCGTCGCGGCGTGACGGCGTGGTGCCTCAGTGCTCGTGCTGGCGCAGGGCTTTCGCGGCGCGGTCGAGCACCGCGTTCACGAACTTGTGACCGTCCGTTGCGCCGAAGCGCCGCGCGAGCGCCACGGCCTCGTTGATCACGACGCGATACGGCACATCGGGGCGGGCTTTCAGCTCGTGTGCCCCGATCAGCAGCACGGCATGCTCGATCGGGTCGAGCTGCTGCGCAGGACGGTCCATCCAGGCGGCGAGCTCCCCGTCGAGCTGCGCGTGCGAGTCGCACACCCCGCGCACCACCTCGCGGAAGTAGTCGCGGTCCGCTCGCGCCATGTCATCGGCGTTGGCGAACTCCTGCACCAGGTCCTGCCACGGACCTCGATTGAGCTGCCAGCGATACAGCGCCTGCAGCGCGAGCTTGCGCGCGACCGAGCGAGCGCTCGAAGCCGAGTAGCTCGAGGCGTTGCGTTGCATGTGGATCTCACTCGAGCCGGGCGAGCAGCGCCGCCATCTCGAGCGCCGTGCGCATGGCCTCCGCCCCCTTGTTGGCGCCCGCCGTGGCCGCCCGCTCGAGCGCCTGTTCCGCCGTGTTGACGGTGAGCACGCCGAACGCGATCGGCACGCCCGTCTCGAGGCTCGCCAGTTGCAAACCCCGCGCGCACTCCCCGGCGACATAATCGAAGTGCGGCGTATCGCCGCGGATGACGCACCCGAGCGCCACGATGGCATCGAAGCGGCGGCTCGCACCGAGCTTGCGCGCGACGAGCGGCAGCTCGAACGCGCCCGGAACACGCGCGACGGTGAGATCCGCGGGCGCCCCGCCGCACACCTGCCACGTCTCGATCGCCCCCTTCAGCAAGCTCGCGACGATGAAATCGTTGAAGCGCGCGGCGACGATGGCCGCGCGCCGTCCCTGCGCGGCCGCGGGCCCCTCGAGCACGCGGATCTCGCTCACTCCTTGGAATCCTCGTCAACGTACGACTCGATCTCGAGGTCGAAGGCGGAGATGCCGTGCATCTGCTTGGGCGCCGACAGCACGTGCATGCGCCGCACGCCGAGATCCTTGAGAATCTGCGCCCCGACGCCGTAGGTTCTGAGCACGGGCCGCTGCGCGCCCCGACCCGGATCGCTCGCAACCGGCGCCGTGCCCGCGGCGGCCGCGGCGTGCGCACGCAGCGCTTCGATCAGATCGTTCGGCGCGTGCTGCTCGCTCAAGACGACGACCACACCGCTCTGGGACGTCGCGATGCGCTCGAGCGCCGCGCGCAGGGTCCAGGCGCGCGGGTCCGCGCGCACGCCGAGCACGTCGCGCAGCGTATCCGCCACGTGCACGCGCACCAGAGGTGGCTCGGGTCCGTCGACCCGTCCGCGCACCATCGCGACGTGCACGAGCCCCTCGACGCGGTCGCGGTAGGCGCACAGACGGAACTCACCGAGATCGGTCTGCACCACCTGGTCGGCGACACGCTCGATCGAGCGCTCGTTGCGCAGCCGATGCCGAATCAGATCGGCGATCGTGCCGAACTTCAACCGATGCTGCCGCGCGAACACCTCGATCTGCGCGCGGCGCGCCATGGTGCCGTCGTCGTTCATCAGCTCGCAGAGCACGCCGACCGGCGTGAGCCCCGCGAGCGTACACAGATCCACCGCGGCCTCGGTGTGGCCGGCGCGAATGAGCACGCCGCCGCGTCGCGGACGGAGCGGAAAGATGTGCCCTGGGCGGGCGAAATCCGCGGGCAACGAGTGTGGATTCGCGAGCGCGCGGATGGTGGCGGCGCGATCGGCGGAGGAAACGCCCGTCGTCGTGCCGTGGCGGTAATCGACCGAGACGGTGAACGCCGTGCGCTGGCTCTCGCTATTGAGCGGGACCATCTGCGGCAAATCGAGGCGCGCGAGCTGCTCCTCTTCCATCGGCACGCAGATGATCCCGCTCGTGTAGCGGATCATGAACGCCACGGCCTCCGGCGTCGCATGCTCGGCCGCCATGATCAGGTCGCCCTCGTTCTCGCGATCCTCGTCGTCGAGAATGACGACCATGCGCCCGGCGGCGAGCTCGGCCACGATCTCATCGATGCCGCTGACGCCGGGGATCGCCGCCTCCTCTACGCCGGCGCGCGGCGGCATTGAAATGACTTTGGACATATGCGCTGACCTCGACTCGCGCCCGTTATCGTACTCGAATTCACCGCTCACGGAGCGAGGCCCCTGGGACTTCCCCAGCACCCCCTTGAGTGCCATTGCCCCTAGGACGACATGAGGCGCTCGACATACCGGGCGATGGGATCGACCTCGAGATTGACCCGGCTGCCGGCCTTGAGGCCGCTCAGCGTCGTCACGGCGAGCGTGTGCGGGATGAGATTGACGCCGAAGCGCGCTCCCTCCACCTCGTTGACCGTGAGGCTCACGCCGTCCACGGCGACCGAGCCCTTGCGAGCGATGTAGCGCGCGAGCGGCAGGGGCACCTCGATCACGACACGGAGGGACCGTGCATCGGTCGTGCACTGAACGACGCGGGCCACATCGTCGACATGGCCGGAGACGAGGTGCCCACCGAGCGGATCGCCGGCTCTGAGCGCCGGCTCGAGGTTCACCGCGGAGCCCGCCCGCAGCTCGCCGAGCGTCGTGCGCGCGAGCGTCTCGCGCGAGAGGTCCGCCTGCAGCGTCTTGCCCTGCGGATTGAGCGCGGTGACGCAGCACCCCTGGACACAGATGCTGTCGCCGGTCGCCACGCGGCCGAGGTCGAGTTGATCCACGGCGATCGTGAGGCGCGTGTCACCGCCGCGCGGCTCGAGCGCAACCACCTTGCCAATGTCCTGCACGATGCCCGTGAACATGCTGACGCTCTCCTCGAGTTTCATTCACGGCGCCGCGGGTTGCGCGGCGCGCAAACGTATCCGCAAGTCGGCGCCGATCGGCTGCGTCTCGAGGAGCCGCAGATGTGGCGCGCTCTCGAGATCGTCGAGCAGCGGCAGCTCGACGAGCGGTCTCGCCTGCGGCCCGAGCAGGACCGGAGCCACGTAGAGGAGCAGCTCATCGACGAGCTTGGCGCGGATCAGGGCTCCCGCGAGCGTCGCGCCTGACTCGACCAGCACCTCGTTCAGCTCCACCTCACCGAGCCTCGCGAGCACGCGCGCCAGATCGAGGCGCTCCGTATCCGGGGCGGCGCAGCCGCCCGCCGATTGCGCGCCGATCCGCTCGATCCGGGCGCCGCGCGCCTCGAGCGCGGCACGGCGGGCCGGATCGGTCGAGGTGGTGAAGATCAACACCTCGCCCGCGCTCTCGAATAGTCGGGCTGCGGGCGGCGTGCGCAGGGCACTGTCGAGCACGATTCGCGCGGGCGGGCGCGGCCTCGAGGTGGTCAGGCGCACGCTGAGTCGCGGATCGTCGCCGAGCACGGTGCCGACACCCGTGAGCAGAGCGGAGCTGCGCGCGCGCCAAAGCTGCACATCGTGGCGCGCGGCCTCGCCGGTGATCCACCGGCTCGCGCCGTTGGCGAGCGCCGTCCGCCCGTCGAGGCTCATGGCGAGCTTCACCCGCACCCACGGGCGGCCCTCCGTCGTGCGCTTCACGAAGCCGACATTGAGCTCGGCGGCCTCATCGTGCATCAAACCGCCCTGCACGCAGATGCCGGCCTGGCGCAACCGTTCGGCACCGCGGCCCCTGACCCTCGGATCCGGATCCTCGAGCGCAAACACGACCCGTCTCAGGCCTGCCTCGATCAACGCGTCCGCGCACGGCGGCGTGCGTCCGTGGTGGGAGCATGGCTCGAGCGTGACATACGCCGTCGCGCCCGCGGCACGCTCGCCCGCGGCGCGCAACGCGAGGATCTCGGCGTGCGCCTCGCCTGCCCGCTCGTGCCACCCCTCCCCGAGCGTGCGATCCCCGTCGACGATCACACAGCCCACGCGCGGATTGGGGTGCGTCGTATCGAGACCGCGCGCCGCGAGCTCGAGTGCGCGGCGCATCGCCCGGCGGTCGCGCTCCGTGAAGGAGTCCTCGGTCACGTCTCGGGCTCCGGCGGAGGATCGCTCGGCAGCAACGGCAGCTGATCGCGGTTCGGTTCGCGCCGGCGCGCGTGACGGCGCAGCCGCTCGATCTCCTCGCGAAAAGCCTCGAGATCCTGGAAGCTGCGATAGACCGAGGCGAAGCGCACGTATGCCACCTCATCGAGCTGGCGCAGCTCGCCCATCACGAGCTCGCCGATCGCGCGGGATGAGACCTCGCGCTCGCCGAGGCTGCGCAGCTGGTGAGCGATGCGGCTCACCGCCTCCTCGACGGCCTCGCGGCTCACCGGTCGCTTCTCGAGCGCCTTTGCCATCCCCGCCTTGAGCTTGCTCTCGTCGAAGGGCTCGCGCGTTCGATCGGTCTTCACCACCAGCGGCATCAACAGCTCCGCGGTCTCGAAGGTGGTGAAGCGCTCGCCGCACGAGAGACACTCGCGCCGGCGGCGGATCTGGTGGCCCTCACCCGCGAGGCGTGAGTCGGTGACCTTCGTCTCGATGTGGCCGCAGAAGGGACAGTGCATGCAGCTCCTCGGCGCCGCGCGCCTCAGCTGCGCGGCGCGCTCATGGTCCGTACACCGGGTACTGCCGGCAGAGCTCGAGCACCTGCGCGCGCACGCGCGCGACGACGGCAGCGCCGCCTTCGGCGTCGAGCACATCGGCGATGAGATCCGCCACCTGCTCGATCTCGCGCTCGCGCAAGCCGCGGGTGGTGGACGCGGGCGTGCCGATGCGCAGACCGCTCGAGACGGCGGGCGGTCGCGGGTCGTTGGGTACGGCGTTCTTGTTGACGGTGATGTGCGCGCGCCCGAGCGCCCCATCGGCGTCCTTCCCCGTGATACCGCGCTTCCTCAGATCGACCAGCAACAGGTGATTGTCGGTGCCGCCGGAGACGATATCGACGCCGCGCGCGGCGAGCCGCGCACACATGGCGCGCGCGTTGGCGAGCACCTGCCTTTGATACTCGGCGAACTCCGGTTGCAGCGCCTCGAGAAGCGCGACCGCCTTGGCCGCAATCACGTGCATCAGCGGCCCGCCCTGCGTGCCCGGGAAAACCATGGAGGAGAGCTTGCGCGCGATCTCCTCGTTGGCGCGCGCGAGAATCAGCCCGCCGCGCGGCCCGCGCAGGGTCTTGTGCGTGGTCGTCGTGACCACGTCCGCGTGCGGAATCGGATCGGGGTACAGGCCTGTCGCCACGAGTCCCGCGACGTGCGCCATGTCGACGACGAAGTACGCGCCGACGCTGCGGGCGATCGCGGCGAATCGCGCCCAGTCGATGACGCGCGAGTACGCGGAGAAGCCCGCGACGATCAGCTTCGGCCGCTGGGCCTCCGCAAGACGCTGAACCTCCTCGTAATCGATCTGCCCCGTGTCGGCTCGCACGCCGTACTGCACCGCGTGGAACAGCTTGCCGGAAAAATTCACGCGCGCGCCGTGCGTCAAGTGCCCGCCGTGATCGAGGCTCATGCCGAGCAGGGTATCGCCGGGCTGGATCAGCGCGAAATACACCGCGGCATTCGCCTGAGCTCCGGAGTGCGGCTGCACGTTGGCATAGGCGGCGCCGAACAGGCGCTTGGCGCGGTCGATGGCGAGCTGTTCCGCCACGTCGACGAACTCACAGCCCCCGTAGTAGCGGCGGCCCGGATACCCCTCGGCGTACTTGTTGGTGAGCACCGAGCCCTGCGCCTCGAGCACGCGCGGGCTCACGTAGTTCTCGGAGGCGATGAGCTCGATGTGCTCCTCCTGACGGCGGCGCTCACCTTGCAGAGCCTCGGACAGCTCCCGGTCGAAGCTGTCGATATCCATGGTCATCCGGAACATGCGCGGCGCGCCCCCGTTGGCTCAAACCGGCATTCTAACTTGGCGCGGGGGTACTCGCGCGGAGCGACGCCGCGCCCCGTCGTCAGGCGTTTTCCGCGCCGGCGCCCAGGCTCTCGATGACCCCGCACCAGGTGTGCGCGATGTTCTCCCGGTTGTAACCGCCCCCGCCGAGCGCGAGGACTCGGCCGTGGCCCATGCGGTCGGCGAGCTCGGCCAGATCGCGCGCCGCCTGGGCGTGGGCCCGCGGAGAGTACGAGAGGTGGGTGATCGGATCGCCCCGCACACTGTCCGCGCCGCACTGCAGGATGATGAGCTGCGGCTCGAAGCGGCTGAGGTGCGCGAGCACCGCGGGCCAAACCCGTGCGAAGGTCTGGTCGTCGGCGCCGGCCGGAACCGGGATGTTGAGCTTCGTGCCGGCCGCCGGCCCGCGGCCTGTTTCACCGGCCGCGCCGGTTCCGGGGTACAACGTGCGGCCGTCCTCGTGTATGTCCGCGAAGATGACGCCCGGATCCTCTTCAAACGCATAGAAGACACCGTCGCCGTGGTGCGCATCGATGTCGACATAGCCGACGCGCGCAAGTCCGTGGCGCCTGCGCAGCAGCTCGATGGCGACGCCGCAATCGTTGAACACGCAAAAGCCGGCGGCGCGATCGCGCGCGGCGTGATGAAGTCCGGCGATCGGCACGAATCCACGGCGCGCGGCGCCCGTCATGATCGCCTCGGCCGCGCGGAGCGTGGCTCCGACGACGGTCGCTGCGGCCTCGTACACGCCGCGGAATGCCGGTGTGTCGCCTGCATCGAGATAGCCCTGCCCGCTCTGCGAGCGCTCGCGGACGAAATCGACGTACGCGGGCGTGTGAAACGCCAGCAGCTCCTCGTAGGAGGCCTCGCACGGCTGCAGCGCGCGCACGCGCGCGGCGAGGCCCCGCGCCTCGAATTCGCGGGCGAACGCCTCGTGACGATCGACTCCGAAGGGGTGCCCCTCCGGAAAGCCGTAGCGCGCCAGACGCTCGCCGGTGACGACCGCTACCTCAGTGCCCATGCCGCCTGTACACTCGCGCGACCCCTGGGAGCCCTTGGGCGAGCGATAGGCGCCGCCGCAGGCGCTTCGCGGCTCGGACGGGCCCCTCGCCTCACCCCAAGCCTAGCACAGGGTCCTGCGAGCGGAGGCTCTTGGCCGATAGTCGTCACATGGCTCAATACATTTTCACGATGAATCGGGTATCCAAGGTGGTACCCCCCAAGCGGGTGATCCTGCGCGATATCAGCCTGTCGTTCTTTCCGGGGGCCAAGATCGGCGTGCTCGGATTGAACGGCGCGGGCAAATCATCGCTCCTCAGGATCATGGCCGGCATCGATGCGGAGATCGACGGCGAAGCCCGGCCACAGGCGGGCATCCGGGTCGGCTACCTGCCGCAGGAGCCCGAGCTCGACCCTGCGAAGGACGTGCGCGGCGTGGTGATGGAAGGCATCGGCGGGACGTTCGCGCTCGTCGAGCGTTTCAATCAGGTGAGCGAGCGGTTCGCCGAGCCGCTGTCCGACGAGGAGATGAGCGCGCTGCTCGAGGAGCAGTCGAAGCTCCAGGATGCCATCGATGCGGCAGGCGGCTGGGAACTCGAGCGCAAACTCGACATCGCCGCCGATGCGCTGCGCCTCCCGGCCTGGGACGTCCGCGTCGCGACCCTCTCGGGTGGCGAGAAGCGCCGTGTCGCGCTGTGCCGGCTGCTGCTCACCGCGCCGGACATGCTCCTGCTCGATGAGCCGACCAACCACCTCGATGCGGAATCGATCGCCTGGCTGGAGAAGTACCTCGAGCAGTATCCGAGCACGGTCGTCGCCGTCACGCACGACCGGTACTTCCTCGACAACGTCGCCGGATGGATCCTCGAGCTCGACCGCGGGCACGGCATACCCTGGCAGGGCAACTACTCGTCGTGGCTCGAGCAGAAGGAGCGGCGGCTCGCCGTCGAGGAGCGCGAGCGGGAGGCATTACGCAAGACCCTGCAGCGCGAGCTCGAGTGGGTCCGGCAGGGCGTGAAGGCCCAGCAGGCGAAGAGCAAGGCGCGTCTGCAGCGCTACGAGGAGCTCGCATCGCGCGAATTCCAAACCCGCAACGAGACCAACGAGATCTACATCCCCCCTGGCGAGCGGCTCGGTGACCTCGTCATCGACGTGCGGGGCCTGCGCAAGGGCTACGGCTCGCGGCTGCTCATCGAGGATCTGTCGTTCAGCCTGCCGCGCGGGGGCATCGTCGGCATCATCGGACCGAACGGCGCGGGCAAGACGACGCTGTTTCGCATGCTCACCGGCGCGGAGCGCCCCGACGCCGGCGAGATTCGCTTCGGGCCGAGCGTGACGCTCGCCTACGTGGACCAGGATCGACAGGCGCTCGATGATCGCAAGTCGGTCTGGCAGGAGATCTCGGGCGGGCTCGACATCATCAAGGTGGGGAGCTACGAGACGCCTTCGCGCGGGTACGTCGGCCGCTTCAACTTCAAAGGCACGCAGCAGCAGCAGCCGATCGGCGAGCTCTCGGGCGGTGAGCGCAACCGCGTGCATCTCGCGAAGGTGCTGCGATCCGGCGGCAACGTGCTCTTGCTCGACGAGCCGACCAACGATCTCGACGTGGAGACGCTGCGCGCGCTCGAGGAGGCGCTGCTCAGCTTTCCGGGCTGTGCCGTCGTCGTCTCGCACGATCGCTGGTTTCTCGACCGCATCGCGACCCACATCCTCGCCTTCGAGGGTAATTCCGAGGTTGTCTGGTTCGAGGGCAACTATCGGGAGTACGTCGAGGATTTCAAAAGGCGCCGCGGGGACGATGCCGCGCAACCGCATCGAGTCCGCTACAAGCCGCTCACGCGCTGAGGCGTGCCGCGCCGCCGACGGGGCGCCGGGTAGCAAGCCCGGGCGACCGCACTGGGCGGGCCCACTCGCGGCGCTCGCCGTGCTCGGGGTCGTCGCCTATCTGCTCCACCACGAGCTCGCGCATCTTCACGTGCGCAACGTGCTCGCGCAGCTGCATGCCATCCCGCGGCGAGCGCTCGCTATCGGCTTGCTCCTCACGGCCGCGAGCTACTGCGCGCTCTGCTGCTACGATGTGCTCGCGCTCGCGTATCTGCGCAAGCCGGTCCGCTATGCCCGCGTCCTGTCGGCGAGCTTCATCGCCAACGCGTTCGGCAATAACCTGGGATTCGCCGCCTTCACGGGCGGAGCCTTCCGCTTGCGCCTGTACGCCTCCTCGCGCTTGACCGCCGCGGACGTGGCGATGGTGACCGGCTACGCGAGCGTCACGACCACGCTCGGGCTCGCAACGCTCGCCGGCGCCTCATTCGTGCTCGCGCCGGCGCGTGCCGGCCTCGTCCTGCACGCACCCGCGAACGGCTGCATCGTCATCGGCGCGGCGCTGCTCGCCGCGGTCGTGGGCTACGGCGTTTGGTGCGGCTCGCGGCGCTTGCGGCTCGAGATCGGCGGCTGGCTCCTGCGCCCGCCCGGTGCGGCACTCGGAGCCGCCCAGATCCTGCTCGGCACACTCGATCTGGGATGCATGGGCGCCGTCGCCTGGATGCTGCTGCCGCCCGCGGCTTCGATCGGCTATGCGAGCTTTGCGGGACTGTTCGTCATCGGCGTCGCTGCGGGCATCCTCGCGCACCTGCCGGCGGGCATCGGCGCCTTCGAGGCCGTCATGGTGTTCGCGCTGCCCGATGTGCCGCCCGATGCGCTGCTCGGCTCGCTGCTCGCATACCGCTTCGTGTACTTCCTGGTCCCGCTGCTCCTCGCGACACTGCTGTTCGGCGCCGAGGAGCTCGGCGCGCAGCGCGCGCGGCTCGCTCACGTGCGCCATCGGGCGACGGCGTTCATCGCCCCGGCCGTGCCCTCGATCGTCGGCGCACTGACCTTCATCGCCGGCGCCGTGCTGCTCGCCTCCGGCGCGACCCCCGAGCTCGACACGCGCCTCGCACCGCTCGAGAGCCTGCTGCCCCTCGCGGTCGTCGAGCTCTCCCATCTCGCGGGCAGCATCATCGGGCTCGCGCTCCTCATCCTCGCGCGCGCGCTCTTCGGCCGAATCCGCACGGCCTACCACATCACGCTCTGGCTGCTCGTCGCGGGCGGGGCCGCCTCGCTCCTCAGGGGCTTCGATTACGAGGAGGCGATCATGCTCGGCGTGGTGCTCGTCGTGCTCGCGCTCGGCCGCGATGCGTTCCATCGGCGAGCATCCATCCTGGAGCAGCGCTTCACCCCGACGTGGGTCGCGAGCATCGTCGGCGTCGTCGCCGCGAGCGTGTGGATCGGGCTCACCGCTTACCGGCACCTCGAGTACTCGAGCGATCTGTGGTGGACCTTCGCCTTCGATGCGGATGCGCCGCGCATGCTGCGCGCATCGCTCGTGGTGTGCATCCTCGCGGGGGCCTATCTGCTGCTCAATCTGCTGCGGCCTTCGGCGCGCCGGCCGTCGGCACGCGTCGGATCGGGCATCGGGGAGATCGAGCGCATCGTCGAACGGTCGACCTCGGCGCTCGCGCGCGCCGCGTTGATCGGCGACAAGCGCTTCCTCGTGAGCGAGACGGGCGCAGCGTTCATCATGTATCAGGTGCGCGGCCGCAGCTGGATCGCGCTCGGCGATCCGCTCGGCGCCGCGCACGAAGCGGAGGAGCTCGTCTGGCGCTTTCGCGAGCTCGCGGATCGGCACGGCGGCCGCATCGTGTTCTACCAGACGAGCGCCGAGCGGCTCGCCCTGTACGTCGATCTCGGGCTCGCCGCGCTCAAGATCGGCGAGGAGGCGCGCGTCGCGCTCGCTCCGTTCTCGCTCGAGGTCGGCAGCGGGGCCAAGCTGCAGGCGGTCTGGCAGCGCGCCCAGCGCGACGGGTTCGGTTTCGAGGTGCTGCCGCGCGAGCGCGTGCCCGCATTGCTGCCGGTGCTGCGCGGCATCTCGGATGCGTGGCTCGCCGCGCACGGGGCGACCGAGCGGCGCTTCTCCATCGGCTGCTGCTCGGAGCCGTATCTGCGCCGTTTCCCCATCGCCATCGTGCGCCGCGGCGAGCGGCCCCTCGCGTTCGCCAATCTCTGGATCACGGCGGGCCGCGAGGAAATCGCGGCGGACATCATGCGATTCGCACCGGACGCGCCCGCCTTCACCATGGACTATCTGCTCATCGCGCTGATGCTGTGGGCGCGCTCCGCAGGCATCGAGTGGTTCAACTTGGGGCTCGCGCCGCTCGCCGAGCTCGAGCGCGAGCCGCTCGCGCCCGCGTGGCGCCGGATCGGCCATCTGATCTTCCGCCACGGCGAGCACTTCGGCGACTTCGAGAGCCTGCGGCGCTACAAAGCAAACTTTGATCCGGCGTGGGAGCCGAGGTTTCTGACCGCCCGCGGCGGCATGACGCTGCCGCTCACGCTCATCGATGTGTCGGCGTTGATTGCAGGTGGTCTCGGCGAGCTGATCGCGTAACATAACGTTGCGGCCCGCGCCTCGCGCGGGCCGCGGCGCGCTCGGGCGTGAATGCCGAGGACGGATTGAGTTAGAATCCACGCTGACGCGCTGCACTCGAAGAGCAACAAGGCGCCGGACGGCATGTCGGTTTACATCGATTCGTCGAGCAAATTGATCCACGAGCAGGAGCGCAGCCTCGCGCTCACCTGCCCGCACTGCGAGGTCACGGCGCACGTGACGCCGGTCGCCGTCCCGCGCTTCGACGATCTGCAGGCATACAAGCCGGCGGCGATCGGCGTCGTCTATCGCTGCGATGCCTGTCATTCGCCGGTATTCCTGCGCTATCCGGTGCGCGTGTATCGCGCGAATCGCGTCGAGCTTTCCCCGCAGTTCGTCGAGGTGGAGCGCGCGCGCGAGAAGTTCAGCTTCACGCATTTGCCCGAAGAGGTGGAGCTGCTGTTCCGCGAAGCCCTCACCTGCTTCTCGAACAGCGCCTACAACGCCTTCGCCTCGATGTGTCGCCGCACGGCGCAAGCGG
>Ga0335074_10001449_pt1 | contig 32206 bp, 30 predicted proteins | sample Lox_Sample_23_FD_206715 | JGI IMG/M metagenome (GOLD analysis project Ga0335074, IMG submission 206715) | Soil microbial communities from Loxahatchee National Wildlife Refuge, Florida, United States - Lox_Sample_2.3 | ecosystem: Environmental > Terrestrial > Soil > Wetlands | place: USA... | reverse complement strand
CGGACGCCAACCGGATCGTCCAGGTGGTCAACCGCCGCATGGCGGAGCTGTACGACCTGCCGGAGGAGGCCGTGACCAGCCAACCTTATGAGCAATGGCGGATGCTGCGCCTGTTGTGGCAGCGCGGCGAGTATGGCCCGCCGCAGGGCGAATTTGCCGACTGGTTCACGGCATTTCAGCGCAAGGGCGGCTACGGCGACGGCCCGGCGCCACACGAGCACTACCGGCCGAATGGAACGGTGCTGGAAGTCCGCAGCCTGCCGTTGCCGGGCGGCGGGGCGGTGCAGACTTTTACCGATATCACCCGGCGCAAACAGGCCGAGGACCGCTTGCGCGCGGCGCGCGACGAGGCCGACCGATCGGCGCGGGCGAAGTCGGAATTTCTGGCGATGATGAGCCACGAGATCCGCTCACCGATAAGCGGCCTGATGGGCATCGTCGAACTGCTGCGGGACACGCCGCTGCAGGCAGAGCAAGCGCGCATGGTGGAGCTGGTGCACGGGTCGGCTGCGTCGCTGCTGCGGATTGTCAACGACGTGCTGGATTTTTCCAAGATCGAGGCGGGCGGGCTGGAAATCGATCCGGAACCGACGGAGCTGCGTCCGATGATCGCCGCGGCGACAGAGCCGGTCGCGCTGGCGGCGCGAGGCAAGGGGCTGCGCTTCACCTGCGAGGTATCGCCTGACGTGCCGGCCTGGCTGGTGCTCGATCCGCTGCGGCTGCGCCAGGTGCTGGTGAATCTGCTGAACAATGCGGTGAAGTTCACCGGGATCGGCAGCGTCACACTGGCGGTGACGTCCGGCTTTGGTCCGGATGGTGCGCCGGCGCTGTGCTTCACGATCAGCGACACCGGCATCGGCATGACGCCGCCGCAGCTGGCACGATTGTTCGAGCCCTTCAGCCAGGCCGACGCCTCGACCACCAAGCGGTTCGGCGGCACCGGGCTTGGCCTGAGCATTTCGCGCCGGCTCGCCAACCTGCAGGGCGGCGACATCTCGGTGACGAGCGAGGCAGGAAAGGGCAGCGTGTTTCGGCTGCATCTGCCATGGCACGAGGCGGCGCCCGCCGGCGCGCCGGCCGCACAGCGATCGGACCCTGGCGCCGCGTCGTTGCTGGCCGGGCGGCGCATCCTGGCGGCCGAGGACCAGCCGACCAACCTTTGGCTGGTGCAGCGCCAGCTCGAGCGGCTGGATTGCTCGGTTGTGGCGGTGAAGGACGGCATCGCCGTGCTTGCCGCCCTCGAGACCGGCCGGTTCGACCTGCTGCTGACCGATTGCCACATGCCCGGAATGGACGGCATCGCGCTGACCCGCCGCATCCGCGCCGAGGAAACCGCGCAGGGCCGCACGCGCCTGCCGATCGTGGCATTGACCGCGGATGTAACGCCGGAGACGCGTGGGCGCTGCCTCGACGCGGGGATCGACGCCGTGCTCGCCAAGCCCATCAGCCTGCCGTGCCTGCAGGCCGCCCTGCTGCACATTCTGTCGCCGCCCGGCGCAAAATCGCCGTCTGGCGCAACGGTGGAACCGCCGGACGCCGCGGATGCAGCCGGGCCGGAGCCCGACGCGTCGGCCGTCTTCGACACCGCGACCTATTGCGCGCTCTACCAGGATGTTCCGGACGAAGGGCGGGCCTGGCTGGCGGAATACCTGGAATCGGCGAGCATGCTGGCACGGCGGATCGGCGACGCCGCGGTCGGCGGCGATCGCGCGGCACTGGCGGCGTCGGCGCACCGCCTGGCCGGCGCGTCGCTGTCGGCCGGCGCCATGGCGTTGGGGGCGCTGTGCCGCCGTCTTGAAGGCGCAGCCGCCACCCAGCCGGATGCGGAGCTTGCGGCGATGGCGCGCGCGGTCGCCGACGGCCTGGTCGCGGTCCGGCAGACGATTACCCTGGTCGTGGCAGCCCGGCCGGAGACGGTGGCATGAGCAATCTGCAGAACCTGCGCGTCATGATCGTGGACGACGAGCCATTCATGCGCAGCACGATCAAGGCGATGCTGCGGGTGGTCGGGCGCTGCGTCGTCACCGAGGCGGATGACGGCGAGACCGCGCTGGCACTGCTGGCCATGGCGAAGCCCGAGGTCGTGCTGTGCGACATCAGCATGGCGCCAATGAACGGGCTGCAGTTTGTCGAGCGGCTGCGCAACCACCCCAATCCCGCGGCGCGCGATATCGCCGTGGTAATGCAGACGGTGCATGCCGACGAAGCGACCATCCAAAGCGCCGCCCATTTGCGGATCAGCGGCTATCTGCTGAAGCCGATGTCGCCCAAGCGTCTGGGCGATCGGCTGCATGCGATCTTCCGCGACCGTCCGGCGCCGGAGGACAGCGCTGGGGCGGCGTGATCCTGACCGCTGTGGAGACAGATGGGCGCGGTACGGCGGCTTCGGTCAGGCGGCTCTGCCGGCGCGGCCTGGGTGGGGCATCGGGCAACTGCCCTCGCGCGATCTTGATACTGCGCCGTTGACTCCCATTTCTCCCCGACTATAGTCCCTGCCCTTCGGTACACCCCCGTTTGGGGGCGTCGCCGTTTGGCGTGTTTTCTTGCCCCTTCGGGGACCCTAGCAAACGTCCGGCGCCCCCGCCGGGCCGACAGGAGCAGCAGGCGTGGCGCGTATTGCCGGCGTGAACATCCCGACCAACAAGCGAGTGACCATCGGGCTCCGCTACATCTACGGTATCGGCCCCACCAAGGCGCAGGAAATCTGCACCCGGCTGAACATCCCTGATGAGCGCCGGGTGAACCAGCTCTCCGACGAGGAAGTGCTGCGCATCCGCGAGCTGATCGACCGCGAATACCAGGTCGAGGGCGATCTGCGGCGCGTCGTTGCCATGAATATCAAGCGGCTGATGGACCTGGGCTGTTATCGCGGCCTGCGCCACCGCCGCGGGCTGCCGGTGCGCGGGCAGCGCACCCACACCAATGCCCGCACCCGCAAGGGCAAGGCCGTGGCGATCGCCGGCAAGAAAAAGGTTACCAAGTAAGCCGGTCTCGCTGCCCGGCGCAGTAACGCAGCACTCACCACCGCCGCCCGGCCGCACACGGCGCCAAGGGCGGCGCGGAATGGAAAGACAGGACCACCCCCATGGCGAGACCGGCCACAGCGACAGCGCGCCCCCGCAGGAAGGAGCGCAAGAACATCACGTCCGGCGTCGCCCATGTGGCGGCCACATTCAACAACACGGTGATCACCATCACCGACGCGCAGGGCAACGCCATCGCCTGGTCGTCATCCGGCAGCCAGGGCTTCAAGGGCAGCCGCAAGTCCACCCCCTATGCAGCGCAGGTCGCCGCCGAGGATGCGGGCCGCAAGGCGCGCGAGCATGGGATGGAGACGTTGGAGATCGAGGTCAGCGGACCCGGCTCGGGTCGCGAAAGCGCGCTGCGGGCGCTGCAGGCGGTGGGCTTCGCAGTCACCGCCATCCGCGACATGACGCCGATCCCGCATAACGGCTGCCGGCCGCGCAAGCGCCGGCGCGTCTGATTCTGTCCCCGCGCGGCCCCACCCCGCGCCGGCCTTGAGGCACAGGGACCGTGCGGCGGCGCGGTCCGAGAGGTATCCAAATCCATGATGAGGCAAAGCGCAGTCATCCAGAGGAACTGGCAATCACTGATCAAGCCGGAGAAGCTCGAAGTCGAGCCCGGCGCCGATCCGTCGCGCATGGCGACGGTGGTGGCCGAGCCGCTGGAACGCGGCTTCGGCATGACGCTCGGCAACGCGATCCGGCGCATCCTGCTGTCGTCGCTGCAGGGTGCCGCGGTGACCGCGGTGCAGATCGACGGCGTGCTGCATGAGTTCAGCAGCATTCCCGGCGTGCGCGAGGACGTCACCGACATCGTGCTGAACATCAAGCAGCTCGCGCTGCGCATGCACGGCGAGGGGCCGAAGCGGATGACGCTGACCGCGACTGGCCCGGGCGAGGTGCGCGCAGCACAGATCCAGGCCGGGCACGACATCGACATCATGAATCCGGAGCTGGTGATCTGCACGCTGGATGACGGCGTGAAGCTGGGCATGGAGTTCACGGTGAACCTGGGCAAGGGCTATGTGCCCTCGGCCGCCAACCGGCCGGAGGATGCGCCGATCGGCCTGATCCCGGTGGATGCGATCTATTCGCCGGTGCGCCGCGTTTCGTATCGCGTGGAGCCGACCCGCGTCGGCCAGGTAACCGACTACGACAAGTTGCTGCTGACGGTGGAGACCAACGGCGCCGTGACGCCGGAGGATGCGGTGGCGCTCGCGTCTCGCATCCTGCAGGACCAGTTGCAGCTCTTCATCAATTTCGAGGAACCGCAGCAGATCCGCGCCGAGGAGCCGGAAGACAACCTGCCGTTCAACCGCAACCTGCTGCGCAAGGTGGACGAGCTGGAACTGTCGGTGCGGTCGGCGAACTGCCTGAAGAACGACAACATCGTCTATATCGGCGACCTGGTGCAGAAGTCGGAGCAAGAGATGCTGCGCACGCCGAATTTCGGGCGGAAGTCTCTGAACGAGATCAAGGAAGTGCTGACCTCGATGGGGCTTTCCCTGGGCATGACGGTGCCGGGCTGGCCGCCGGAGAACATCGAAGACCTCGCCAAGCGGCTGGAAGAGCCGTTCTGAGTTTTCGCCAAAGGGGATTGTCGTTATGCGTCACGGGGTTGCGGGGCGAAAGCTCGGGGTCACGTCCAGCCATCGCCAGGCCATGTTCCGCAACATGGCCGCGGCGCTGATCAAGCACGAGCAAATCACCACCACGTTGCCGAAAGCCAAGGAGCTGCGGCCGGTGGCGGAGAAGCTGATCACGCTGGGCAAGAAGGGCGGGATGGCGAACCGCCGCCTGGCCTATGCGCGGCTGCGTGACGACGCGATCGTCAACAAGCTGTTCGATACGCTGGCGGAGCGATATCGCGGGCGGGCCGGCGGGTATTGCCGCGTGCTGAAGGCGGGCGTGCGGTACGGCGACGCGGCCGACATGGCGGTGATCGAGCTGGTCGATCGCGATCCGGCGGCCAAGGGGCTGAACAGCGGACCGCCGCAGAATGTCGGCGGTGAGGACGAAGGGCCGGACGCCGCGGCGGCAGGTTAGGTCGCGAGGCCCGCGCCTGACCTGTATGGGTCGGGAGACGCCGCGCGGCGAGCACTCTGGTCATCCCGGATCTCGACGATGAGACCTTCGCGCGCCTGCGCGCGGAGGCCATTGCTCATAGCCGAGACGAGGCGGACGAGGGCCGCCGAGTGCTTGCGAGGAGTTTGAAACATACCGGCCGTCAGGGCATGACGGCACAATCGCTGGCGGAAGCGATGCGGGCCATTTTCGAGCCGCTCGGCCGCCATGAATTTCCCGATGTCCGTGAGCGCGGCAGCCGAACACCACCCGATTTCGCCGGCGTTAGGGCTTGAAACGAAACAAGTGCACCACTTGGCGCAGCGGTCGTGCGTACCAATTGGCGCAGCGATCGTGCGTACCGTGTCATGGCCGGCGCAGGCGGCGCAGGCCGGCCATCCACGACGACTTTTCTTGTTGCCAGCAGCGTAGTCGTGGATGGCGGGTCTGCGCCCGCCATGACGGCCGTAGGCAGTGTCGCCCTACTTCCCGACTTCACAGTAAGTTAGCGCGCCTATGGGCGAAAGCCCGCCATCCACGATTTGTCCCGTGCGCTCACATGAGTCGCGGATGGCCGGACGTCGCCGGCCATGGCGCCTGGGGCGTCGTCTGTCGCCTTACTTCCCGACTTCTGAGTAACGAGTCGAGCCTGGCATCGGTCGGAAACAATCGATGCACCTGGCCTTATTTCCTGGATCGGCAATGCCAATCGTTGTCCGACCTGCACAGTATGACAATCAACTCCGCGTTCTCACCTGCCTCAGCTTCCTCTCCTGCTAATAAGCCAACCGCCCACAGCCTCCGGCGCCGCGGCGTTCGCTCGATCGTGTTTGATCCCGTGGCGCTTGTGAGACTGGCCGCTGGCTTTTACGCGGGGAGGCAGCTGAGACAGAAGAGGCAGCGGAGGTGGCGTAGATGCTTCCTTGCGGGCCGGTCCGCCTTAAGTTGGCGCCTGTGGGCCTGCACCGGCCATGACAGGGAACGCACAACCGCTGCGCCGATTGGCGCACTTGTTTTGCCGCAAGTCCCGGGGCGCAGATCGTTGAATCCTGATCTGCGCCTTGATCTGCGAGGTCTGTGCAATCTGCGGTTCAACTTTATAGCCAACCGCACCCAGCAGGGGCTGCCCCGCGCAACGCAAGAACAAGTCTTCGCAGGAGGCGAGGATTCGGATGGTTAGCAATGCAGATGCGCGCGGATAGCGCGTGCCGACCCGATCCTTGGCGGCTCTGTCATGGCCTGAAGATGCTCCAGCTCCGCCATCGTGCTCGCGATTTGGTTGAAGCCGTACGCCGCGCTGTGTTCACCGAGCCGCAAACGCCATGTCTGAACATCCAAATCGACAGGAGCTGGCGTGCGGAAGTCCAGATGCAAGTCGATTCCTTTCGTGCCGCTGGTTGATCGGCTTCGAAGCTTTTGGCGAAACCCTGCACAACCGCCCCCCGGGCCAGGCGAACCCCCTGCATCACCTCCCGCCGTCCCGGCACCGTCCGTTAGTTACAAATTTTTTTAGTTTGCCGTATTGACATTCCCTGCCGTCCTGTGCCAGACTGACGCCATGAGCACAGCAGCAGCCACCGTATCCGCCTGCGCTGCCCAACCCGATCCAACGCGGGCCTGGGCCCGCGTTTCCGTAACCCTCAACGCCGTCGCCGTACTGATCGCCGTCATCTGCAACCTGATCCGACAGGGCAAAAACCTCGCCTTGGCGTTCCACGGCCATGTCCACACACTCGGCTACAACCGGACCGGACGGTTCTCCGGAACCGCCATCATCCTTATCATCGGCAAGTGCATGCGCCACGGCGTGATGCGCGCCGCAGCGCTGTACACAGCGTCGGCGCGCCCCCGTGCGGCAGCGGCACTCCTGCCCGGCACTTGCCGCGATCTCGCTAACACCGCCGCAAAGACCGGCGCATCGCGGGACGACCGGTTCGTCCCCATCGCCCGTCCCGGCGATCCTTTTATACAGTTCACCGCGGAGGTTGACCGGCGCAAAGCGCCTGCGTCTCGTATCGAGACGCCGCGCTTTGGGGCGCCGCCGGAACACCGCCGCCACGATTGGCTCCTGGCGGAGGAGCAATCGTGCGATCGTGCACCGCCACAGCAAGCGTCTGCCGAATGGTCATCGCCGGAAGCCGAGCCTTGTCCGGCAACATTCGAGCAAACGAAAACCGCGCCAGCCATGTGCCGGCCGGTTTCACCGGTGCGGGAGGTCGCCGCCACAGCATCACTCTGACCTGAATTGTTACGATAACAAACTAAACAGCCCGGGACCGGACCACAACCGGCCCCGCCACCCTGCTTTGCACTCACCGTCCCGCGACGGCGAGCATGCACGCGCGTACCCCGAACGCCGACTGCTCTCAAATCATGCTAATCGCCGAAGGCATCGTAGCCCGCAAACACCTTCGTCGCGCGCGGATACATGCAGCGTGGCCGGTGGCCGCAACCAAAGAATGCTTCTACACAAGAGAACGGCGAGAATGCCGTTGCAGCATCCGTCCCAGACCCCCAATACCCGGCGGCCCACCAAAGCGGGGCAGGCCCACCCGATCTCCCGAAGACCATTTTTTACGTTAGCGCTTGCGGAGCCCCGCCAACCAGTCACGACTGGTGCCGTGTGCGGCAATGGAGAATCGCGGGTCCTGCGCTTCCTCGCGTTTTTACAAAGGCGCACAGATCGTATGTCATTCTTTGTGTCGGCTGATATGACATGCTTGCGGCGGAACAAAATGCCCAAGCCGTACGGCGCCGCCGTACCTGAGCCTTGGCACCCGCGCAAACCACCTTTGAAACCGTGGCCCGGCCCGCAGGCACATTGGTATGGCGTGACGGGGCCCAGGGCGCTACGAGATTGGGATCATGTCCAGACCCCATGGTCCGAGCCGGGTGCACCACGTTCTGTTGCTGTGGCTGCCGGTGCTGGCATGCACGGCAAGCGCGGCTTTCGCCGCGCCCGACACGCCGCCGCCCGCTACGCCCGCGGGTGTCGGGCTGGTGATCGGCAACGCCACTTATCCGGGACTGCCGTCGCTGCCGGCCTGCCTGACCTCCGCCCATGCCGTCTCCGCCGCGCTGCGGCGCCTGCACTTCGATGTGGTCGAGCAGGAGGACGCATCGGAGGGCTATATGGACGGTGCGCTGGCGCAGTTCTCGCAGCAGGTGCGCCAGGCGGACCACCCGCCGACTGTGATCTACGTGTGCGGCTATGCCAGCGCGTTCAACGGCCGGCCCTTCCTGCTGCCGGTGTCGGCGAACGTAACCCGGCCGGCCGATCTGCTGACGCAGGCAGTGCTCGCGCGCTCGGTTGTCAGTGCCGGCGTGCAGGCGAACGCGGGGCCGTCGCTCAGCGTGGTTGACGTGGCCCCGATGCCGGGCGCGCCGGCTGATCTGGGGCTCACCAGCCTGGCGCAAGGCGGCCTGCCGCCGAGGCTCGGCGTGGCCGTGGCGACGGACCAGGCGAAAGGCGTGCTGCCGACGCCGGTTGCGAACGCCCTGGTCACTGCCCTGGGCGGGGCGCTGCCGGTGACGGTGGATGGCGTTCTGGCCGCGGTGCAACACGCAAGTGGCGCCCAGATTGCCGCGGCGCAGATGCCGGCAGAGCCCGGAGCCCTGGCGGCAGCCCCCATCGCGGCGGCCACATCAGTTCCGGTGAAGCCCGCTCCTCCGGCGCCGGCCTCCGCACCGCCTCCCTCCGGAGCGACCCCTGGTCCGGCTGCCACGACCGCCCCGGCGGTGAGCCCTGCGCCGGCCGCCGCGTCCATGCCGGCGGAAGACCAAATGACCGAAGCCAATCGCCGCGACGTGCAGATCGCGTTGGCGCGGCTGGGCTATTACGATGGCCGGATCGATGGCGTGTTCGGCCCGGATACCCGCGCCGCGATCCGCCGCTGGCAGCATGAGGTGCACACCACGATGACTGGCCAACTGACAGCGGCCGAGGCCAGCCGCCTCGTAGCCCAGTGACCGAGCCATGGGACTGAAAGCCAAATTCAACCTGGTGATCCTGGCGGTGTTTGTCGTCGGGCTGGTGCTGACCGCGGCCTATTCCTGGCGCACTGCTAATCAGGAGGCGCGGGACGACGTGCTGCAACAGGCCGCCATCATGATTGAAGCGGCAACCGCCATTCGCGGCTACACCGATACCGAGATCGCCCCGGTGCTGGCGCAGCAGAACCAAGCGCGCTTCCTGCCGCAGACCATCCCGTTCTTTGCCGCCGAGACCAACATGCACGAGCTGGCGAAGAAATTCCCAGCCTACAGCTACAAGGAGGCGGCGCTCAATCCCACCAACCCGGCGGACAAGGCGGCCGATTGGGAAGCGGCGATCATCGACCAGTTCCGCCAGTCAGCGACTCTGACGACACTTACCACCACGCGCGACACGCCGGAGGGGCCGGTCCTGTCGATCGCACGCCCGATCCGGGTCAGCGACAAAAGCTGCTTGGAATGCCATTCCACGCCACAGGCCGCGCCACAATCGATGGTGGACCTGTACGGCAGTGCCAACGGGTTCGGATGGGCTCTCGGGTCCGTGCAAGGCGCGCAGATCGTCTCGGTGCCGATGCGCGTGGCACTGGATCGCGCGCGCGAGACATTCTTCATCGATGTCGGGGGGCTGGCGGTGATCCTCGCGATCACCATGCTGCTGCTGAACCTGCTGCTGCATTTCGTGGTGATCCGGCCGATCCGGACGATGTCGGCGCTGGCCCTGGATGTCAGCACAGGCCACACCGATGCGCCGGAATTCCCGGTGAAGGGCCAAGACGAGATCGCGTCACTGGCGGCATCGTTCAACCGGATGCGGCGCAGCCTGGCGAGTGCCATCAAGCTGCTGGAGAGCTGACCATTCCCAATTCGCCCTCCCTGCCGGAGCAAATCGGGCGCTATCGCGTGGAGCGATTGCTGGGGCGGGGCGCGATGGGGGTGATCTATCAGGCGCATGATCCGGTGATCGACCGCCGCGTGGCGATCAAGCTGGTGCATGCCGACCTGCTGGAAGGCGACGAGAAAGACGAATACGTCGAACGCTTCCGCCGCGAGGCGCAGGCCGCGGCACGCTGTGCCCATCCGAACATCGTGGCGATCTATGATTTTGCCATGCACGAAGGCAATCCGTTCCTGGCGATGGAGTTGGTGGATGGTGCCAGCCTGGCGCTGACGCTGCGGCAGAACGGGCGGTTTGCGCCGGACGATGCGGTGGCGATCATGCTGCAGGTGCTGGATGCGCTCGACAGCGCCCATCGCATCGGCGTGGTGCATCGCGATGTGAAGCCGGCGAACATCCTGCTGACGGCCGGCAACCGCGTGAAGATCACTGATTTCGGCATCGCGCGCTTCGAGACATCCGACCTGACGCAGCAAGGCGCAATGGTGGGCACGCCCAGCTACATGTCGCCGGAGCAATGCATGGGCAAGCCGGTCGATGCCCGCAGCGATCTGTATTCCGCCGGTGCCGTGCTTTTCGAGATGCTGGCCGGCACACGCCCGTTCCCTGGCCGCACGTCAACCGAAGTCACCTATCGGCTGATGCACGAAGAAGCACCCGATCTGGCTGTGACCGTCCCGGGCGTTTCGCCCGGACTGGCGGCGGTGGTGCGGCGGGCGCTGGCGAAACGTCCGGCCGATCGCTTTGCCTCCGCGGCTGACATGGCGGCGGCGCTGCGGACGCCATCGCGCCAATCTGCGCCATCGCGACCGTCGGCGCCGGATGAGACGGTGGTCGTACGGTCGGCGGCGCGCGCCATTTCACCGCTCGACGCGCAGCAGGCCGAGAAGGCGTTGGCGCAGTATGTCGGGCCGATTGCCAAGGTGCTGGTCAAGCGCGCGTTGCAACGCGCGTCGTCGCTTGCCGCGCTGTGGGACGCGCTGGCGGCCGAAATCGAACATGGCGGCGACCGCGCCGCATTTCTGCGCCAGCGTCCGCCCGGCTGAGCTACAGGGCCGATACCAGGCAGCGAAAAGACTGACGCATGCGCCCCGTGTGTCATGGCCGCGTTTGTCGCGGCCATCCACGTCTTTGCAGCCTGCACCCAATCAAGACATGGGTGGCCGGCCTTCACGGGCCATAAGACAGACGAGTCGGGCATTTCGCGGGCTGGCAGTGCGTCGGGCTTGTGAGCCTCGCGCCCGGCGCGCACACTCGCGTCCATGCTGCATCCGTGCCACGGGCTGTTCCAACTGCGCCCGCCGTCCTCGCCGGCGGACTGGGAAGCCTATCACCGCATCCGCAAGGAGGTGCTGCTGGAGGCGCAGAAATACGCTGTGGAGCATTCGAACGAAGAAGCGCCGGGCTGTCATCCGATGTTGCTCTGGCTGGACCAGCAGCCGGTGGGGTCGATCCGAATCGACATCGATGACCAGGGCCGCGCGGGGCTGCGCCTGGTCGCCGTGCACCCCGAACTGCAACAGCGCGGCTGCGGCCGCGCGCTGCTGCGCCTGGCCGAGGAGTTCGCCCGGTCGCATGGCTGCACGCGCACGGTGCTGTACTCGACCCTGGACGCGGTCGGGTTCTATGCCAAGTCGGGTTACTGCGAAGAAGACTGGGACGACGTCTATGTCAGCGGCATCGTGCAGATGGCAAAGCTGCTGTGCGAAGCGCCCGAGGGAACAATACTGGGGGAAACGCGATGAGCGTCGTCACGGTGGAAGAGCGCGGCCCGATCTCCATCATCCGCATCAACCGGCCGGAGAAGCTGAACGCCATCAGCGCGGCCGTGGCGGTGGAGTTGCAACGCGCGTTCCAGGCGTTCGACGCCGCGGCGGAACAACGAGTCGCGGTGCTGTCGGCGGTTGGCGACCGCGCGTTCACCGCCGGCGCCGATGTCAGCGATCTGCCGGAGTTGTGGCGCGCGATTCCGGGCGTCGGTTTCCAGACCGACAAGCCGATCATCGCAGCGACCTCCGGCTGGTGTGTTGGCGGCGGCGTTGTGCTTGTCATGATGTGTGACCTGATGGTCTCGGCCGAGAGCACCGTGTTCTACTATCCCGAAGCGAAGCTGGGGGTCACCGGCGGGATGATCAGCTCGCTGGTGACCCGCATGCCGCACAAGCTGGCGATGGAGATGATGCTGTTATGCAGCAAGGTGTCCGCGCAGCGCGCGTATGACGTCGGGTTCGTCAACAAGGTGGTGGCGAACGGCAGGCACGAGACGGAAGCCATTTCGATGGCGGAGCAGATGCTGGAGTCGGCGCCATTGGTGATGGGGACGCTGAAGCGGCTGGCGGCAGAGGCGATGCCGGTGGGGCCGGTCGAGCGCATGGTGGCAGTCAGCCAGACGCTGGCACGCGTGCGTGCCAGCGAGGATTTGCAGGAGGGGATCCGCGCGCACAAGGAACGGCGGAAGCCGGTGTTCCGGGGCAGGTGAGGGGGTACGACCGGCCCTTCCTACCGCCTGATACCCCGGCGCCGTAATAACGACCTTTCCCATCCCTTTCGGCGTTCATGGCGGGCGAAGGCCCCTGCGCGTGGCGTAAGAAGCCCCTTGCGGGCACGGATCAAGCATCACGTCTCAGCGCCCTCTGCGTCTCTGTCTTCCTCAGCAACGAATTTGCCGGCCGCCAACCGCGACTGCCCCGCGATTTGAGGCTGCCGGCAACACGGTCAGGTATCGGCAATCTTGATGGGGATCGGCGCCGTAGGTGTCTCTCGTTTCTGGCAAATTCATCGCTGAGGGAGACAGAGACGGAGAGATCGCGGAGAAGATTTTCTGATCGATGCTGGGGGGCATTCTATATTGCCCCGTTGATGGACGAAGGGCCATTCATGACGATCGCTGCGTGCGGTAGAAATTGGATCGCACCGAACCGTCGGCACAGAATTTCAGCGCCGCCCGAACAATCGCTCGATCTCGCCGCGGCTCAGCTTGAGGAAGGTGGGGCGGCCGTGGCTGCAGGTGGCGGCGCGCGGCGTTGCTTCCATCTGGCGCAGCAGCGCATCCATCTCGGGCTGGGTCAGCCGCCGCCCGGCACGCACCGAACCGTGGCAGGCCATCCGCGCCACCGCGGAATCCAGCCGCGCCGCCAGGGCGGTCGCCTCATCTTGCTCCGCCAGTTCGTCGGCGAGGTCGCGCAGCAACGGCCCCGGCTCGGGCGCACCGAGCACGGCTGGCAGCGCCCGGACCAGGACTGCGCCCGGGCCGAACGCTTCCAGGTCCAGGCCCAGCGTGCCGAGTTCGTCTGCGTGCGCCAGCAGGCGCGCGGCATCCTGCGGCGGCAATTCTACCACCGCGGGCAGCAGCAGCGGCTGCGTGCGCACGCCGCCATCCAGCATCTGCGTGCGGATCGCCTCGTGGGTCAGGCGCTCATGGGCAGCGTGCTGGTCCACTAGCACCAGCGAGCCATCCGCCGCGACGGCGATCACATAGGTGTCCAGCACCTGGGCCACCGGCGCGCCGAGCGGGTGTGCCGGGTCCGGTTCCGGCGGCGGCAGCATGCGGGCCGCGGGCGGGGCGTCGAAACCGAGCGGCGCTTCGGCGAACCCCGGCGTCTGGGCAGATGGCATACCGGGCAAAGGCAGCACCTGGATGCCGGCGTGGTGTGGGCGCGGCTGCCACAATTGTAACGCGGGACGCACAGGCAGTGCCGCGCCTTGGCTGACCGTGCCCGCACCGGCGGCGAGCGCATGGCTGAGGGCCGAGATCACCAGGCCGCGCACACCATTCGGATCGCGGAACCGCAGCTCCGCCTTGCTGGGATGGACGTTCACGTCCAGTTCATCAGGCGGCAGTTCCAGGTAGAGCGCCACGAGGGGGTGGCGGCCAGCTTCGATCACCTCGCGATAGGCGACGCGCACGGCGGTCCGCAGCACTGGGTCGGCGACCGGGCGGCCGTTCACTGTCAGAGCCTGCGAGGCCGCGGTGGCACGGGTGATGGCCGGGGAGCAGGCGAAGCCGTCCAGCCGCAGCGGTCCACGGGCGACGGAGACCGGCAGCAGCGCTGCAGCGGCGTCGGGACCCAGCAGGGCCGCGATCCGGGCAGCACGGTCCTGCGGCGGCAGGTCGAAGCGGGTGTTGCCGTCGATCTCCAGCCGGAATGCGACCTGCGGTGCGGCGAGGGCGAGGCGGCGGACGGCGCCTTCGGCGTGGTCGGCCTCGGTACGCGGGTGCTTCAGGAACTTGCGGCGCGCCGGGGTGGCAAAGAACAGATCACGGACGACGACGCGGGTGCCGGGCGGGCCGGCGGCGGGGGTCGGTTCGGTGACGCGGCCGCCCTCGACGCGGATCGCATGGGCGCAGTCGGCGCCGGGCGGGCGGGAGATGATGGCCAGCCGCGCGGCGGCGCCGATCGAGGGCAGCGCTTCGCCGCGGAAGCCGAGCGTGGCGATGTGGACCAAAGTGTCATCGGTGAGCTTGGAGGTGGCGTGGCGCTGGACGGCGAGCGCGAGCTCGGCGCCGGTCATGCCGCTTCCGTCGTCGGTCACCTCGATCCGGTCGATTCCGCCGCCTTCCAGGGCGACGGCGATGCGGCTGGCGCCGGCATCCAGCGCATTCTCGATGAGTTCCTTCAGCGCGGCGGCGGGGCGCTCGATCACCTCGCCGGCGGCGATGCGGTTCACCGTTGTTTCGGGGAGGATGCGGATCGAGGGCACTTTGGCGCGCTTGCCTGCCGGAGTCGGGAAGAGAACATAGCGCGAATGCGGGGGGACGGCCAGAATGGATGATCCCAGAATCAGTGTGATCGCATTTGCCGCTGGCCGTCCGGCTGAGCAGCGGTACAATCAACAGCACATTGTGTCGCGTACGTGTGAAGTCCAGCAAAGTAATTCGGTTCACCACAGATTTCACAGATGGCACAGAATACAGATGGCACAGAATAAGGCGCAGACGAAAATCGGTCCTGTCACAAATGACACGCGGTCCACAAAGAATAGACGCCACGATCTGCGCCTTAATCTGTGCCGTCTGTGAAATCTGTGGTGAACCGGCTTACGTTGCTGCGCCCGGCACAGACGTCGCTCGACGAGCCGCATGCGGCGCCCGTGCTCAGTCCCAAATGCGATTGCCCTGTGGATGTCCCCAGAATGGATGTCCCCAGAATGGATGTCCCCAGAATGGATGTCCCAAGAATGGATGTCCCAAGAATGGATGTCCCAAGAATGGATGTCCCCGGGAATAGTTGAGCCGAAGGGTTGGCAGGGAAACGCCTCTGCTTTCGAGCCTCGGTCCGTGTGGTTCATCTGTCTGCTCTGGCACTGTGTCGCGGCCCGTGGCCGGTGGTGGGAAGAGTCACGGCGGGTGACGCAAATCCGTGCGCGATGCCTGCTTCGATCGCTTCCAACGCCGCGGGCGTGCCGCATGGTTTGGTTCAGGTTTTAGCACGGAGGCAGAACGGAGGGCCACGGTGAACACAGAGCGAGCCATCGGATTGGCCTCTGGGTACGCTCCGCTTCATAAAATCGACTGTTGCCCTTGGGTTCGCTTCAGCGCAGCCCGCCGGGAAAGCTGCTCCGTGCTCACCGTGGTCCTCCGTTCTGCCTCCGTGTTAAAATTCAAAGCAGACCGCGCCGCACGAACCGTCGATGCAACGCACGCGGCAGCGCCGCGGGCAGTCGTGCAATGCGAGGCTTTCCGTCGCCGAACGTTGACGGCATCGCGGCACGCATCGCTTCAAGCATCCCGGAGTTTGCTCCGGAGGCTATGGAAAATCGCCGGACCGCCTATGCCCCGCCACGGCTCCACATCAGGTAGATCGCCGCCGTCCAGGAGAAATCGGCGCCGCCGATGCCCTGGCCGGTGATCGGCTCGAAATACTCGCTCAGCCCGGCCGTCTCGATCAGTGCCACGGTGTCAGTGCGGATGCGGGACGCGCTTGCAGCGTCGCCGGCCGCGGCGAACCCATCCGCGATCATCCAGTTCACCACCGCCCAGACCGGCCCGCGCCAGTAGCGTTGTGCCTCGAAGCCAGAGAAGGCCGGATCGGCGGATGGCACCAACCGTGTCACACGTCCGGCCCAGCCCGAGAGCGTCGCTGCCAGCCTCGCCATACGCGCCTGCCCGTGGCCAGAGAACAAAGGCAGGAAGCCGGCCGAGGTTCCCACCGGGCACAGCGTGTGCGTGACCAGGTCCATGCTGGCGTAGAGCCCGATATCCTCCCGCCACAGCCGATCCAGCGCCGTGGACGATCGCGCAATCCGCGCCTCGATCTCCGCTTGCTCTGCCGTGGACCCGAATCGCAGCGCCAGCGCCAGCAGATCCTTTTCTGCCCGCAACAGGATCGCGTTGGTGCCGACATCGGCGACGCGGAACGGCGAGACGGACAGCATGTGCGCCGGGTCCCAGCCGGCGTCGCGGAACAGGTCCACCAGGTGGATGAAACGCTGGTATTCCTCGCCGCGCGGGCGCATCGCGGCATCCACCAGCGCCGTGTCGCGGCGGCGGATCGGGGTGACCGTGTCGGTCGGCACGCGTGCCAGTGGCGCGTCCCAGGCGGGGGAATTGTCCATCCCCGTTTCCCAGGGATGCAGCGTCGCGACCAGGCCGCAGTGCTCTGGATCGCGCGCCGCCTGCCACCAGCGATGGTTGCGCAGCAGCGACGGATAGACCGATGCAGCGTTCGAGTCTGCCGCAGGGCGGTCGCGCGCATGATCCCGCAGGTGCCGCACCGCGGTGGCCAGCACCGGCGGCTGGGTGATGCCGGAGGTGGGCGGCGCATGGCTCCCGCCCCAGACCGCCGGCCCCGGGAAATAATCGTCCGATGGCGCATGGAACACGATGTGCGGGATCATGCCGTCGTCCCATTGGCCCTTCAGCAGCCAATGGATCTCCTGCCAGGCGCGAGGCTCGTCGAAGGTTGCCCAGCCCATGGCGACGAAGGCCGAATCCCAGTTCCACTGGAACGGGTAGAGCCGCGCGGTCGGCACCGAATAACCGCCGCGGTCATTGGCGCGCAGGGTCGCGCGCGCTTGGTCTGCCATGCTCATGACGGTTGCTCCAAGGCCGCGCCGCTGGTTGCGTCGAACCAGGAAACACGCTGCAGATCGGGCCGCAGATGCAGCACCGAACCTGGGGCCGCCCGCAGGTCCGGCGGCATCACCACGCGCAGCAGCGCGTCCTCTGCGCGGCCCGTCAGCAGGGCATGCGATCCAAGCGGCTCCGTGACCTGAACGATGAACGGGAATCCTTCCAGCTCTGTCGTGGACGCCAGATCCTCGGGCCGCATGCCAAGGATGACGCGGGCCGCGCCACCCGGTGCCCGCAGGCGCAGATTGCCCAGCGCGACGTGCCCATCGGTGACCGGCAGCGGCAGGAAATTCATCGGCGGCGTGCCCAGGAATCCGGCGACAAAGCGCGACGCGGGATGACGGTAGATCTCGGCCGGCGGCGCGATTTGCTCGACGTGCCCCGCCGACATCACCGCAATCCGGTCAGCCAGTCCCATCGCTTCCGTCTGGTCGTGCGTGACGTAAAGCGTGGTGGTGCCCGCTTCCTGCAGGATCGTCTTCAGGTCGGCCCGCATCTCCAGCCGCAGCAGCGCATCCAGATTGGACAGCGGCTCGTCCATCAGCAGCACCGCGGGTTCGACAGCAAGCGCGCGCGCCACGGCGACACGCTGGCGCTGTCCGCCGGAAAGCTGCGCCGGATAGCGGTCCAGCAATGGTTCGATGTGCAGCAGCGCTGAGGCGCGCGCGACCTGGCGTTCGATGCGGTCCGGCGCTGCGCCGGTCATGCGCAACCCGAACGCGACGTTGTCGCGCACCCGCATATGCGGAAACACCGCGTAGTTCTGGAACACCATCGCCAGCCCGCGGCGGCGCGGCGGCATGCCTTTCATGTCACGTCCGCCGATCAGCACGCGGCCGGAGGTCTCCGTCTGCAAGCCCGCAATGATCCGCAGCAGCGTGGTCTTGCCGCACCCAGAGGGGCCAAGCAGCGCGACCAGCTCGCCATCGGCGACGGTCAGCGAGACATTGTCCAGCGCGACGGTGCCGCCGAACCGCATGCCGACTTGCTCTATGACGATCGCGGCCATCAGCGGCTCGCGATGCCCCACATGCTGAACAACTGCCGGCGCACCAGCAGGATGAACAACACGGCGGGGACGATCAGGATGAAGCCGCCGGCAAACTGCGTGTGCAGCGGGCTTTCCGACAGCACCGTGAGCAGATAGGCGGTCAGGGTCTTGTGGCGCACGGTCAGCACCGAGGCGGCGAACACCTCGTTCCAGGAGATGACAAAGGCGAAGATCGCGGTCGCGGTGATTCCGGGCAGAGCCACCGGCAGCACGACGCGGAAGAAGGCGGAGGGGCCAGAGCACCCGAAGATCCAGGCTGCTTCTTCGAGTTCACGCGGCACGGCCTGGAACAGACTGGCGGAGATCAGGACGGCGAAGGGCATGGCGAGAACGCTGTGCATCAACCCGACTCCGATCGGGGAGTCGTACAGTCCAAGGTGAATGAAAGTGACCGCCAGCGGCAGCGCCAGGATCGCCACCGGAAAGGCGCGTGTCATCAGCACGAACAAGCGGAATGCGGTGGCGCCGTGGAAGCGGTAGCGCGCCAGTGCGTAGCCCGCCGGCGTGCCCAGGGCGATCGCGATCACCATGCACAACGCTGCGGCTTCCACGCTGTACAGCACGCTCATCCAGACGCCGGCGATGTTCATGAACTGGCTTAGCGCCGACACGGACCACGCGATTGGCCAGAACGGTTTCGGCCAGGCGTTCACCGTCTCCGGTCCGCCGATCGCGCCCAGCGCGATCAGGTAGATCGGCACCAGCACCCAGGCGCACAGCGTCGCCACGCCGGCCAGAAACAGGGCGCGTCGAAGGGTCATGGGCGGGGCCGCATTCGCGTGTTGGCGGGGAGTGGTGCGGTCATCCGCTGCCATGTCATGGCAGTCCCCGGCCTTGAGCCGGGGATCAGCCACTTCCGTGTCATGGCCGGGCTTGGCCCGGCCATCCACGACTTCTTAACCAATTCCCGGATACAATCGGCAGCATGCCAATGGGCTGGATTTACATCATGACGAACCGACCGAACGGGACGCTGTATGTGGGCCTTACCAGCGATATCCGTCGGCGTGTCGCCGAGCATAAGGGCGGACTGGTGGCGGGATTCACCAGCAAGTACGGTCTGAACCGACTGGTTTATGCAGAGCAGCATGGTGACATGCTTACGGCGATTCAACGAGAGACGACCATCAAGCATTGGCCGCGCGCCTGGAAGGTTCGGCTGATCGGTCGTGGTAACCCCAACTGGGATGATCTCGCCGAGACGTTGCCGTATTGAAGACGTGGATGGCCGGGCCAAGCCCGGCCATGACACACGTTCGGTGATCGCCGCCCACGACACGTTCCCCGCGATGCTCGTCCACGACACGTTCCCCGCGATCCTCGTCCACGACACGTTCCCCGCGATCCTCGCCCACGACACGTTCCCCGCGATCCTCGCCCACGACACGTTCCCCGCGATCCTCGCCCACGACACGTTCCCTGCGATCCTCGCCCGCGACACGTTCCCCGCTACCTCCCTCATGGCAATTGCTCCGGCGGGGTTCGCAGCAGGCGCAGGAACACCAGCGTGGCGGCAAGCGAGGCGGCCATGATCAGCACCGCATAGGCGGCGGCAACGCCATAGTTCTGCTGGAAATACTGGGCGTTGAAGGTCTCGCTCATCAGCACCGGGAAGTTCTGCCCGCCCAGCGCCACGACGGTGGCAAACATTTCGAACGCCAGCACGGTGCGCAGGATCAGCGCGCTCTGGATCGAGGGGCGCAGCAGCGGCAGCATGACGCGGGTGAAGCGTTGCCATGGGGAGGCGCCGAACACGTCGGCGGCCTCGGCGTATTCCTTCGGCACCAGTTGCACGCCGGCGGCGAGGATCACCAGCACGATGGCGGTGGCGCGCCAGGTTTCCTCCACCACGATGGCGATCAGCAGCGCCAGCGGCGTTTCGTAGGTCAGCCAGCTTCGCGGCCCGTCGATGATGCCGAGGTGATACAGGACCGTATTCAGATACCCGTGGTCGGTAAGGATCGCGAGCCAGACCAGTCCCGCGGCCAGGTCGGAAATGCCCAGCGGGATCGACCAGATCCAGATCACGATATCGCGGCCGCGTTTCAAATGCTGCAGCATCATCGCCATGCCCAGCGCCAGCGCGAGCTGCAACGGAACCGACAGGACGATGACCTCGACCGTGTTGACGACGGCGTCGTTGAAATTGATATCGCCTGTCATGCTGGCGAAATTGTCCAGCGAGATTGTGCCGTTGGCGCGAAACGCCAGCGCGATGGTCTGCACCAGCGGCACCAGGAACAACACACAGAGAAGCGCGGTTGCCGGCGCGATCAGCAGATACGGTGTGGCGGCGCCGCGGCGCATGGCGGGGCGCTATTTCACCTGGCAGGCGCCGGTGGACGGCGGATCCGGTGCCCAGCAGGGCGCCTTCGCCTCATCCAGGATCTTTTGCAGGATCGGTGCCTCACGCGCCAACGCGGCCTGCGGCTTCTCGTGCCGCAGCACGATGAGCTGCAGCGTGTCGAGCATTACCTTGTCGAACTCTCCCCCGTGCGTGCCGAGGCCGACCGGGAGCAGCGCTGGAAGTGCGTCCTTCGCGGATTGCGTCGCGGCGATCGCGGCTGCAGCGAGTTTGGTCCCTGGATCAAGATCGGCTGGCGGTGCAACGTTGACAACCGGGAAGAAGCCCACCGCCTTCTCTGTGGCGAGTTGGGCCGCAGGCTGCGTCAGGTAGTCGATCAGTGATGCAGCGCCGCTCGGATCGGGCGCATCCTTGGCGATGGCAAGTCCGGCGAGCACCGGCATGTAGCCGCGCCCTTTCGGACCGGCCGGCGCCGGGAAAGCGACGAAATCGTCCGGCTTCTGCCGCAATGCATCGAGCAATCGCGCGACGTGGTCGAAGGCGATCCAGACATCACCCGACAGCAACGGCTCCTGCATGAAGCCATAGCGGGTGGAATCGGGGTTCACGTCCTTCCACAGTGCCGCGAACTGCGTCCACATGTCTTCGGCCGCGGGGCTGCGGAAGGTGGTGACCAGGCCGCCGGTGTAGGACGGATACAGGAAGCCTTCGACGAATCGGTGCATCAGGCCTTGCGGCCCAGCGGGAAAGCCGAGCAAGCGCCGGCCGGTTTTGGCGTGGATCGCGGCGGCCCAATCGGCGAGTTGGGCATAGGTCAGCGCGTTCAGGTCGGCACCTTTCGGCAGGTAGGGCAGGGCCTGCTTGTTCGCGACCATGAAATAGGTGGCTTGCATCCAGGGGATGTACATCTGCTGGCTGGTACCCAGCTTGCCCAGCGCCATCAGTGCTGCCGGGATGCCGCGATCGGTAAGCTTTGCGGCAAGAGTATCGAGCGGCGTGAGGGCCTGCAGCGTCACCAGCGGCTCCAGTTCGCCGTGCAGCGCGCCGATGGCGCTGATCGTGTGGGTCCCGCCCTGCATCTCCGCCTGCACGCGGACGGGCAATTGCGCCGGTTGTTCGACGACATAGGTGACGTGGCCCTGGTAGTCCTTCAGGATCACGTCGCGCATCTTCTGCGCTTCCTCGATCGGGCGCAGTTGGGTCGAGAGGAAGACGGTGTCTGCGGCAGCAGGTTGTGGGAATGCGGCAGCCAGCAGCATCACAACGCCCGCTAACACTGTGACGGACGTGAGTCGCCAGCACCGCCCCATGTCATTGCGAGCGGAGCGAAGCAACCTTGGTCGGTCTATCGCACGCATTCCGACCCGGGTTGCTTCGCTGCGCTCGCAATGACATCGGGTCTGCAGCACCATGAACAGGCGCAAGCTGCTAAGCGCCGCGATCCTGCGTTGCATCATGAGTCACCTCTTGGACGTGACGTATTGTTTTCGTTAGTTCGGCGGCATCGCGCGGCGCTGGCCCATCCGAGGCGCGCGGAACCAGTCGGGTTGGCCAAATCTCACGCAGCCCGGCGGGATCGGCGCCATCCAGCAATGAGATCAGCATTTCCACCATGCGCGGGCCGACACGCGCCACGGCTTGCTCGATCGTGGTCAGCGGCGGATCGGTGCAGCCCGCCATCGGCAGGTCGTCATACCCAATCAGGGAAATGTCGCGTCCGGCGCGCAGTCCCGCCTGCGACACGGCATGCAGCGCGCCGATCGCCAGCCGATCGGTGGCGCACAGCACCGCGGTCGGTGGCGCAGGCTCCGAGAGCAATGCACGCATCAGGGTGAAGCCGGCCTCCTCTGACGGTTCGGCGTAGCGGACCGGGCCCGGTGGCAGCTCCGCCTCGGCCAGTGCCGTGCGCCAACCTTGCTCGCGGTGATGGGCGAAGGTGTAGTGGAGCGCGGCGTTGATCAGGCCGATGCGGCGGTGGCCGAACCCGATCAGCCGCTGCGTCGCCGCCTGACACGCTGCGGCACCGTCGATGTCCACGAAGGCATAGGGGCGCGGTTCATCGCACCGGCCATGGGCGACGAACGGCACGCCCTGGCCGAGCAGATAGCATATTCGCGGATCGTCGCGGCGCGTACGGGCGAGCAAGATGCCGTCCACGCGGCGGCCTTCGACCAGATGGCGGTAGGCGCGAAGCTCTTCCGGGCCGGGGCGGGCGCTCATCACCAGCAGGTCCAGTCCGGCACGCTGCAGCGGCGGCCCGACTGCCGCGAGAAGCTGGAGAAAGAACGGGTCGCCGAACTGGCCGGGGTCGGCGGGAAGCACCATGCCAACTGCCTCACTGCGGCCGTGGCGCAGGCGGCGGGCGAGCTGGTTGGGCCGGTAGTCGATCCGCCGTGCCTCGGCCAGCACGCGGTCCCGGGTTGCCGCGGCGACTTCGGGAAATCCGCCGAGCGCGCGGGAAACGGTCGTGACCGACAGGCCAAGCTGGCTGGCAATGGCGCGAAGGGACACTGGACGGGACGTTCCAAATCGTTTTGAGTTATCCCAGCCGATAATTCAAAACGATTTGGCGGTCAATCGTGAACCCTGGGCGTGAACCCTGGGCGTGAACCCTGGCCGCGGGAGTGGCGATCCATGCAGCCTCCATTTGCGTCGAGCTATGCGGCCGGCCAGCACGACACGCGCCCCTGGGGGACGTGGCTGGTGATCGATGCCGGCCCCGGCTACGTGGTGAAACGGATCACGGTGCATCCGGGCCACCGCCTGTCCCTGCAACGCCACAAGCATCGCGAGGAGCACTGGATCGTCGTCGCGGGCGTGGCGGAGGTGACGCGCGGGGCCGAGATCTTACGGCTGGAGGCTGGAGGCAGGGTGCACATCCCGCTCGGGGAAACCCACCGCATCGCCAACCCCGGTACGGCGGAGGTCGTGTTCATCGAGGTGCAGCTCGGAGCGCTGCTGTCGGAAGACGATATCGAGCGGCTCGAAGACGCCTATGGGCGGGTGCCGCAGCGCGGGTGACGGGTCGCTATGGCTCAGGCAGGGCCGGCTGTCCCAGCACCTGCCGCGCCGCTGCCAGGTCGTCTTCCGGCCGGCGTGAGGTGAGGGCGTGCCATCCCGCCGCCCCCGGACTTTGTTGCGCCGCGGTCCGCAAGACGGCGACGGTCGCGTCGGATGCGTCGCGGCTGCGGGCCACCACCCGGCGTTCAAGTTCAGTCAGCGGCGCGTCCAGCCAGAAGCCGAAGAAACGGGCGGACGCCATGCCTGCGGCGTTCTCCACCGCGCGGCGATGGGCCGGGTCGATGAACGTGGCATCCGCCACCACGCACTGCCCGCCGGCCGCGGCCGCGTGCACGCCCTCGGCGAGGGCAGCGAACACCGCCTCGCTCGCCGCGTCGCTGTACGCCGATTGCGGCAGCCGTTGCTCCGGCGCTGCGCCGTGCTGGCGCTTGCGGATTTCGTCGCTGCGCAGGATCAGCGCGCCCGGCGCACGGCCGAGTTCCGGCGCCAGGGCGCGCGCCAGCGTGGACTTGCCGCTGCCCGGCAATCCGCCGGCTGCCACCACCGTGACCGGTCCGGCCGGGCGCAGATAATCCCGTGCCGCTTGCAGATACGGTCGCCACACATCGGCGTGGCCGCTGCGCGCCTCCACATGGGCCCGGACCATGGCGCGGATCGACAGGAACGGCGGCATCGTCGCCACCAGCCCGACATCGCCGGTGCGCGCGACATAGCGGTTCATCACCCGGTTGGCGGCGGCGCGGCTGACACGCCGGTCGAGGTCCATCAGCAGAAACGCCAGATCGTACGCCAGGTCGATCGTCGCGAGCGTCTCGTCGAACTCGAGCGCATCGAACGGCACCGGCTGGCCCTGCCACAGGCACAGATTCGCGAGATGCAGGTCGCCATGCGCCCGCCGCACCAGACCGTCTCGCGCCCGCTGTGCCAGCACCGGCTCCACCGCGTCCAGCGCCGCGAGGATGGCGCTGCGCCACGCTTCGACTTGCTCCGCGGGCAGTTCAGCGCTCAGCGCCGAGGGGATGTTGCCCAGCGCGATCTCCCGCATCGGCGGCATTACGCCGGGTACGGGCGGCAGCGACTGGTGATAGGCGGCGACGGCATCGGCCAGCGCGTCAAGCAGGCTGGGGGTCAAGCCGCCGCGCGCGGCGATGGTGTTGAGAAAGTCCTCGGCCGGCACGCGCGCCATACGCAGTACCCAGTCCAGCACGGGTGTGTCGGTTTCGGCCGCCGCCAGGGCCAGCGAGCCATCCTGGTTTCGCACCACCGCCAGCATGTCGCGGTACAGGCCGGGCGCGGGACGCTGGTTCAGCGCCAGTTCACGTTCGGCGAAATGCCGCCGGTCCTGGATGCGTGAGAAATCGAGGAATGGCAGCTTTACCGCCTTCTTGAGTTTCCAAACGGTGTCGCTGCCGACGAAGACCAGCGAGATATGCGTCTCGATCGGGGCCGCACCGGAAAGCCGGGCGAGGAACGCCGCAACCTCCTGCTGGTCCTGTGGAATTGCCACCGGTCAGGGGAACAACTTGCCGATTGCCCAGCCGCCGTCCGGGGTTCGGGTGTAGGTCGTGCGGTCGTGCAGCCGGAACGGCATGTTCTGCCAGAATTCGAAACTTTGCGGCATGACGCGGTAGCCGGACCAGTAGGGCGGTCGCGGGATGTCTTCGCCGGGATATTTCGCTTCGAAGTCTGCCAGCCGTTTTTCCAGAGTCAGGCGTGCGTCCAACGGGCGCGATTGGTCGGATGCCCAGGCGCCCAGCCGTGAAATGCGGGGGCGGGAGGCGAAATAGGCATCGGCCTCGGCATCGGTGACCGATTCCACGGTGCCTTCGATGCGGATCTGCCGCGCCAGCGACTTCCAATGGAACAGTAATGCAACGTTCGCATTGGTGGCGAGTTCGCCGGACTTGCGGCTGTGCTTGTTGGTGTAGAAGACGAAGCCGCGGTCATCGATGCCCTTGAGCAGGACGATGCGGGCCGAGGGGCAGCCCTGCGGCGTCGCCGTGGCGACGGTCATGGCATTGGCATCCGGCTCCTGCGCATTGGCTTCGGCGAACCATTCGCGGAAGCGCGCGAAGGGATCGGTGACCAGCGGAGCAGCGGAATCGTCGGGCATGGGCGTTATCCTGGCGGCGGCGCACAAAAACCCTCTCCCGCTTCGCGAGAGAGGGTGGGGTGAGGGTGCCACATTCGGCCGCCACACCCAACCCTGCGCCTGTCCCATGAACCAAGCCACCCGCGTCTCACGCTTCCCTGGGTCCGGCCGCCGGAACGCACGACCGGTCGCCCGCTCGCTTCCCGCGCATAACCTTCGGATCGACTGTGGTCGCTGCGATCCTGTCCTGCGCGTACGCGCAGAACTCAGGATTGAGGTCGATACCAAAAAAACGCCGCCCCATCCGGCGCGCCGCAACAGCGGTGGTCCCGGACCCCAGGAACGGGTCGAGTACCATATCGCCGGCAAAGCCATGCTCCACGGCGTCGCGAAACGTGTACATCGCGATCAGCCGGTTTGGCAGCGCCTCGGGGAATGGCGCGGGATGGCCTGCAAGACGCGGCACATTCTCCGGATACATCCACCAGATCTGCTGCGTCAGGTCCATCCATTCGTCCTGCGAGAGTCTGGACGCTGCCTTGACCGGTGCCGGCAGCACCCGCGGTGCACCTGGCTTCACAAAAACCGCAATGAATTCGATGTAGTTCCGCTCATAAAGGTTCGGAGGAAACGGATACGATCCGAACATCTTCTCTGTCGTCTGCTTCTCCCATATGTACAAGCTGAACAGTTGGAGCGGTGTCTTGTGTTCGATCCGCTGCTTGATGTCCGAATAGAGGTCGAGCAGGATGCGCGTGTGGCTCGGGCCAAACGCGGCACCGGACACTTGCTTGGTCAGTGGCAGGATCGGGACATTGAGACACAGCTTGCCGTTTGGCATCAGTGCGCGTGCGACTTCGATCCAGACAGCGTCCAGTTCATCCAGGTACTGATCGTAGGAACGCAGCCCGATCTGTCCCGCTACGCCGTAATCGACCGTGTGCCAGTAGGGCGGGGAGGTGATCGCACAGGGACACCAGTCGTCCGGAAGCTGGCGCAGCACCGTTGCGGCATCGCCGCACAGGACGCGGTCGGCGATCGCATCAGGCGAAAGTCTGCCCGCCGGTGGCGCAATGACACGCGAATCCGGGAGATCAGTGCCTTGGACGGTATATCGCCGCGAATGCGGGACGTCGGCGCTTGGCAACCGCGATTGGATCGGCAGTCCATCGCCGAATACCCGACTGCGCCGCATCTTGCCCGAGTTTGTTCCGCTGCCGTGGCCTGCTTCGCCAGCCGCCTCCTGTTCCCCCTTCGCCGAATTTCGTTTCAGCGACATCGCTTATCCCGCAGGTGCACCTTTCTCTTCCTAGGCCGGCGGCCCGATTCCCGCCAAACTCGGGTCACGGACTTTGGCTGCCGCTTTCCAGCGAAGCCATCGTCACACGGCGGCCACGCAGCCTTCCCGCTCTTGCCCGCCGCGCCGCCCATGTGCCACCAACGGAGAACCGCGAACCGCCAGAGGACTCAAATGCCCGATACCACCCCCGCCCGGCCCCCGGTCCAAGGCACCCTGCTGCAAGGCAAGCGCGGCCTGATCATGGGCGTGGCCAACGAGCGCTCGCTCGGCTGGGGCATTGCCGCCGCCTGCGCGGCCCAGGGCGCCGAACTTGCCTTCACCTACCAGGGCGAGGCGCTGGAACGCCGGGTCCGTCCGCTCGCCGCCGTCGCTGGATCCGACCTGCTGTTTCCGTGCGAGGTGGGCGAGGAAGCCAGTATCGATTCCGCCTTTGCCGCGCTGCGGGAGCGGTGGGATCGGCTGGATTTCCTGGTGCACGCCATCGGCTTCGCCGACAAGGCGTATCTGCGCGGGCGCTATCTCGACACGCCGCGCGCCGCGTTCCTCCAGGCGCTGGACATCTCCTGCTATTCCTTCACCGCCGTCGCTCAGCGTGCGGTGCCGATGATGCCGCCCGGCGGGTCGCTGCTGACGCTCACCTATATCGGCGCGGAGAAATGGACGCCGCACTACAATGTCATGGGCGTGGCCAAGGCGGCGCTGGAAGCATCCGTGCGTTACCTGGCCGCCGACCTGGGCGGGCAGAACATCCGCGTGAACGCGATCAGCGCCGGGCCGATCAAGACGCTGGCGGCGTTCGGCATCGGCGATTTCCATTATATCCTGCGCTGGAACCAGCTCAATTCACCAATGCAGCGCAATGTCAGCATCGAGGAAGTGGGCGGCGCGGGCGTGTACCTGCTGTCGGATTTGTCCGCCGGCGTGACGGGCGAAGTGCACCACGTCGATTGCGGCTACCATATTGTCGGCATGAAAAACCCTGCGGCGCCGGATATCGCGATCGTGGAATAGAAGACCGCTTTCGCAACTCCCGTCATGGCCGGGCTTGACCCGGCCATCTGGGCACCGTCGATCGCGTCTCAAATCCCCCAGCATTGACCCGATCGCCGCGGGTGGATGGCGGGGTCAAGCCCGGCCATGACGATGGGGTGCGGCTGGATTGAGCGAGCGGTTATCAACGTGTGGGCAGGGCTACTTCTCGGCAACCGGCTTCACCACGCTGCTGATCGTGTCGCGGAGGACTGTCACGCGCACGTTCGGTGCGATCTCCACCTCGATCTCGTTCGACGGCACCTGCTTACCGTCCTTGTCCTGCACCATCGGCACGCGCTGCACCGTGCCCAGGATGCCCCCGGCGGTCACCACCCGGTCGCCGCGCTTCACCGCGGAGATCATCGCCCGTGTTTCCTTCTGTTTCTGCTGCTGCGGGCGGATCAGCAGGAAATAGAACACCGCGAAGATCAGAATCAGCGGCAGGAACGACGTGGCGTTGCCGAGCATGCCGCCGGCGGCTTGCGCATAGGCGGGGGAAATCAACATAGTCCGGGTCCTTGCGGTGATGGCGGCGGGACCATACTTTCCGCGCCCTTTGCGTCAAGATTGCCACGGAAACCGCTGTATGGACCCGCGCCTGCCCGAACTCATCACCCGCATCGCCGAGGCGCTGGAACGCCTTGCCCCGCCGCCCGCGCCCGCGGTCACTCTGGACTCGGCCGACGGGTTCGTCTGGCACCCGTCCCCCCCGCATCTCGCGCCTGTTCCGACGATAGCGCGCGTCGATATCTCCCTGCTTCAGGGCGTCGATCGCCAGAAGCAGATCCTGCTCGACAACACGCTGCGCTTTGCCCGCGGCCTGCCCGCGAACAACGCAATGCTGTGGGGCGCGCGCGGCATGGGGAAGTCGTCGCTGGTCAAGGCGGTGCACGCGGTCGCCAACGCGCGGCTCGGCAACGTGCTGGCGCTGGTGGAAATCCATCGCGAGGACATCCGCTCGCTGCCCGACCTGCTGAACGTGCTGCGCGGGCAAAGCCGCCGCTGCCTGATCCTGTGCGACGACCTTTCGTTCGAACGTGAGGATGCCGACTACAAGGCGCTGAAATCGGTGCTGGAGGGCGGCATCGAGGGGCGGCCGGACAATGTATTGTTCTATGCCACGTCGAACCGCCGCCACCTGATGCCGCGCGACATGATCGAGAATGAACGCTCCACCGCGATCAATCCGTCAGAAGCGACCGAGGAAAAGGTGTCGCTATCGGACCGCTTCGGCCTGTGGCTGGGCTTTCATAATTGCGACCAGGATACGTTCTTCGCAATGATCGACGGCTATGCGGCCGCCATGAAACTGCCGATCGATACGGTGGCGTTGCATGCGAAAGCGGTCGAATGGTCGGTGACCCGAGGGTCCAGGTCGGGACGCGTCGCCTGGCAGTTCATTCAGGACCTGGCGGGGGCGCTGGGTCATACCCATAAGCGCTGACTTAACGGTGAAAGGCGTGCATTTCTTTCCGTGTCATGGCCGCTCTTTCCGTGTCATGGCCGCGCTTGTCCCGGCCATCCACGTCTTTGCTGCATGACGCATCGAAAAGACCTCGGTGCCCGGGCTTCGCCGGGCATGACACGCGGAGCGTTTCCGCCGTCCTCGGGCTTAACCGCCGTCCTCGGGCTTGAGTTAGCGCCATGAGGTCATACCCGCCACGGCTGCCCATAACCGACGATAGCCCCATCAGCGACGATCGCCGTCGCTGAATCGGCCGCCCCGGAACCGAAGAGTTTGATGTAGTCTTCCCTGATCAGCGTGCTCGCCGCATCGCCCGGGCACCGGCGGCGCATTGTCATGCGGACGTGACGGCCGCCGGATATATTGGTTACGCTGACGGATACGGGCCGGATGCGGAAGCACGCCGCGCGCAATGGGAGGACATCACGCCATGATGCCGATACTCAACGCCGGGCGGCGACGAGGCGCAATTGCCGCGGTTCATCGTGCCATTGCCGTTGTCGTGGGGTTGGCGTTGGCCGCACCCGGTGCGCTGGCGTGCGATCTGACGGGCTACGACCGGACCCCGCCGAAGGCGATCGCGGACTTTGTGGACGCGCACGGCAACTGCTTCCGCTGGTCGTCCGATGTCGATGACGCCGGCGGTGGCGGCAAGGAAATCTGGAACTACATCCTGAATGCGACGGACCAGGATAAAGGTCTGTGCAAAGATGCACCTGCTACCGGGCGTCCGCTCGCGGTTCAATGGGCGCTGGGCGGCATCGAGCAAACGACGCTGCGGCCGCTTCCAGCCGGTAAGGTCGCCTGTTTCCGCGCTCCGGTGGGCGAGGACGGATTCAAGCCGATGTACGCGCCGATCACGTACGATCTCCAGGGATGGAACCAGGACGCATACGCCTATGTCGATCTGGGCCGGCTCGGTGTGACCGAACGGCTCAAGGAATTCCTCAAGGAGTATGCGGTTCATTTCATGAGCAGCTACGCCGTGGCTGATAATGTTTCGCGCGACCTGGACGCCCAGGTCCGTACTGTTCTCACCGCGGACGGATTCCGTACGGAGATTTCGCTGAAGCCGACGGGGTCGATTGTCGGCATATCCCGCTGGGCGCAAGCCTTGGGCAGCGATCAGTTGGATCAGATCAAGGAGACGCTTGGCCGGCAGAACGCCCGCGTGGACCTCTCCCCCTTGGGTAAGTTCATCAATCAGGAAGGCCTGCGCGCCCTGTTCAGCAGCGAGCAGGCGGAGCGTGTGCGCGACGAGCCTTTCCTGTTTTTCCGCCCCGGTGAGGAACCGATCCGCTTCGACGTGCGCACGAAGGAACGCCACATCGCCGACACGCTGCTCATCCTGCTGGACGAGGACAAAGTGCCGATTGCCCGTACCGCAGGAATGCTGCTGCTTCCATAGGAGGCCGCATTGGAAGCCATCAAGGAATACCTGCTCTATGCCGTGCTGGCCGTCGTCAGCTCATTGCTCACCTGGCTGGTCGTTCCAATCGGTCTCGAGTGGCTTGCCGTGGTGGCATCCATAGCGGCGATCGCCGGATATGCGGTCGGCAACAGCGTACCAAGGCAACGCCGCGTCAGGTGGATCGTCTCCGCGGCCGTCATCGCTGCACTGGCGGTCCTCGTGTATGAGCTGACCATTGCCTATGGTTCGCCGGGCATCGTCGTCAGCATCGCGTTCGCGGTTTGCGTGCTGCTGGTGTTCCTGCCGCTCGGCATGATCCTGCGGCTGTCCCGGCTGCTGCGAAAGGATAAATGACGCGCGTTCGTAGCCTGGGCGCAGGCTGGGCTACCCCGTCACCCGCCTCAGGAACGCGTCCATCGCCACGGCCGCCCGGTCAGCTACTGCATTGGGAAACAGCGTGAACCCGTGTGCGCCGCCCGGATACACGGCGAGTTCCGCCTGATTCCCCGCCGCCACCCAGCGGCCATGCATGAACAGCGTGTCGTCGAGCAGCGCGTCGGCGGTGCCGACCGAGAACAGGGCAGGGGGCATGTCGTGCAATCGCGCATAGAGCGGGGAGATGTCGGGATCCCGCCGGTCCGGTACCGCGGGTAGAAACGCATTGGCGAACTGGATGATATCGCTGGTGCGCAGTACCAGGCGTTCGTTGCCGAACATGCGCTGGCTGGGCGTCATGGTCATGTCGTAGGCGCCATAGACCAGGTTCGCGCCACGGAAGCCGGTGTAGCCATGGCGGTCGCGCATCCGCAGCAGCGTCACCGCTGATAAATGGCCGCCGGCCGACTCGCCGCCGATCGTCAGCACGTCGTTGCCGAACTCTGCTTTGGCATGACGGGTCAGCCATACTGCGGCGGATTCACAATCATCGGGGCCGGCGGGATACGGGTGCTCTGGCGCCAGGCGGTATTCGACGCTCACCACCGCGAGGCCGGTATTGTCGGCGATGCGTTCCAGCATCGGGTCCTGCATGTCGGCGCCGCCGAGCACCCAGCCGCCGCCATGGATGTGCAGATAGACGCCGCGCGGATTGGCGGGCGCGATGATGCGTAGCGGGATTTCGTTGCCGTCCTTGCCGGAGATCATCCGCGTCCGCGCGCGGCTGGACATCACGGGCGGCGGGAATGGGCCCTCGCCGCGCTTGCGGGCGGCGCGCGTGGCGGCTGCACCTGCCACCCACCAGTCCGGCGTGCCGGTCAGGATCTTGATCATCGCCTCGTTGAGCGCGCGCGTCTCGCGGGAGACGGCATCAGGGCGGAACCAGGCGGGATCGAGCGTGCTGACCATTCTCTTGTCTCCTGATGATGTCATTGCCGCGTGATGTCATTGCGCAGGCGGTGCATGTCATTGTGGGGGCGGGCCATGCATGTCATTGCGAGCATCACAGCGACGAAGCAATCTCGTTCGGACAAGTGTTCGGAC
>Ga0335074_10001448_pt1 | contig 32207 bp, 18 predicted proteins | sample Lox_Sample_23_FD_206715 | JGI IMG/M metagenome (GOLD analysis project Ga0335074, IMG submission 206715) | Soil microbial communities from Loxahatchee National Wildlife Refuge, Florida, United States - Lox_Sample_2.3 | ecosystem: Environmental > Terrestrial > Soil > Wetlands | place: USA... | reverse complement strand
ACTTCGGAGCAGCCGTTTGACTTCGACGGCAGCTATCTCCACTTGACCGGAGCGTTCTGCAACCCCAAGCCCGTGCAGCAGCCGTATCCGCCGATATTCATCGGGGGACGTTCGGCCCAGACGCTGCGCGTGGCCGCCGAGCACGCCGACCTGTGGAACATGCCGGGCGGTGATATCGACGACGCCGCCCGCCGCGGCGCCATGCTGGACCGTTTCTGCACGGAGATCGGCCGCGACCCCGCCTCGATCACCCGGTCCATCATCCTGCCGGTCTCGTACGAGCACCCCGGTAACACACGGGACGTGATCGCCGAAGCCATCGACGCCGGCTTCCCGCACGTCATCCTGAGTCTGCCGGCCCCTTATCCGGAAAAGGTGGCGCAGTGGGTCACCGACGAGCTCATCAACGAGTCAGCCTGAAGGTGGTGCCGGGTCCGCAGCCAGGCCGGGCGTCACCTGGGCACGCGCTGGGACTCGGCTATGCGGTCGAGCCAGTCGCCGAGCAGGGCGCGCTCGGCAGCGGTGAGCGCCGTCAGGCCGGGAAGCGCGGCGCGCAACGTTACGGCCGCGGCCGCCGGGCCCGTGACGGCGGCGGTGCTCGCGTCGGTGAGGATGATCGCGCAGACCGATTCCCACGCCGTATCCGCGAGCGTCTCGTCGCGCTCGTCCTCGGCCTGGTCGATGAGGGTCAACACGACGCCCGTGCCGGCGGCGTGGATGAGTTCGGCGGCCCGCCGCTCGGTCACCCGCAGCCGTCCGGCCTCGGCGACCCGGTGCACCCGGGCCTGCAGCATACCCATACCGGCCGCGGCGGCGGCCCGGCCGTCCGGGGTGCGCAGCACCGTGTGCATGAGCCGGAACAGTTCGGGGTTCGCGAGCCCGAAGCCGACGTGGAGCTCCCATCCGGCGCGCAGGCCCTGGACCGGGTCGGCATCCGCGCCGACGGGGGGCTTGTGCGCCACGTAAGTCGCGTACCCGTGCTCGACGACCGCGTCGAGCAGGCCGCTCTTGTCGCCGAACAGCCGGTAGATCGTGGGTGCCTGCACGCCGGCGGCGAGCGCGACCGACCGGGTGGTCACCGCGTCCGGCCCCTGGCTGGCCAGCAGTTCCGCGGCGACCTCCACGAGCTGCGCGCGGGTCCGGTCGCGCGGCGACCCCGGGTCCTGCTCTCTCATGTTATCGATGATAACAGATTCTTGCTAACGTTTCGTTTCCTTTGATATCGTCTTTTTGCGTATCATCGATAACGCAAAGAACGGCAGTACATGATCATCGTTACCGGCGCCACCGGCGTCCTCAACGGCACCACCGTCGAGCACCTGCTCAAGCTCGTACCCGCAGACCAGATCGGCGTGAGCGTGCGCGACGTCGCGAAGGCGCAGCACCTCGCCGACCGCGGCGTCCGCGTGCGGCGCGGCTCCTATGACGACCCGGCGGCGCTGCTGGACTCGTTCGAGGGCGCCGAGCAGGTGCTCCTCGTCTCGTCGAGCGATCCCGCCGCCGACCAGGTGAGCCTGCACCGTATCGGCATCGACACCGCTGTCGCGGCCGGCGCCCGCCGCATCCTCTACACCAGCCACCAGAGCGTGGGGCTCGACAGCCCGTTCCACCCCGGACGCGTGCACGCCGCGACCGAGGCGCTCCTGGCCGGCTCCGGCGTCGCCTGGACCTCCTTCCGCAACGGCTTCTACGCCCACACCCTGGACTGGCTGCTCGGACCCTGGCGCGAGACCGGCATCATCGCGGCACCGGCCGACGGGCCCGTGTCCTGGACCGATCGCGGCGACGAAGCGGAGGCGGCCGCCGTGATCCTGGCCGGCCAGCAGCCCTTCGACGGCCCGGTCACGCTCACCGCGGAGACCGCGGTGACGTTCGGCGACATCGCCGGCTTCGCATCCGAACTCACCGGCCGTGACATCCGCCGCGTCGTCGTGGACGACGAGGAGTGGGTGGCCGGGCAGATCGCGCACGGCACCCCGCAGTTCATGGCCCGGTACCTCCTCGGGACCTTCCACGCCGCCCGCGAAGGACGCTTTGCCGACACCGACCCGCTGCTCGGCGAACTGCTCGGCCGCCAGCCGCGGACCGTACGCGACCTGCTGGCCGGCCGCTGACACCACGGCCGTTAGGTCAAATTTTTATGCCGAACGAAGCGTGGTATCACTGGCCGGCACCCATCGGGACCCGGCCCGCAGCGGTCGCGGCGATGGCAGGAGCCGCTCCCCTACGATGACCAGGTGACGGCGAAGTCGCTCCCGCCGGTCGTCCTCCGCAACGGCGTCGACATCGAGGATCCCCTCGGCGTCGTGCTCGGCCTCCTGAAGGCGTGGCGTCTCGACGTCAGCGCCCCGGCGTGGCCGATGTCGTTCGGCGAGCTGGACCTCAGGTTCGCGAACCGGGGCGGCGCCCGCATCTCGGCGGCCCAGATCACCGCGATCCTGGAACGGCGCGGCGCGATCGAGGACGCCCTGCGAGTGATCGCTCCCGGTGCTTCACTGGCCGGGCCGGCGGAGTGCGTGCCGTGGCTGGCGCTGGGGCAGCTGTTCGGCGCGTTCGCGGGCATCGGCGGGGTCGGCTTTTCGAAGATGACCAAGGCGCTGCACCCCACGCGCCCGGCGCTGATCCCCATGCTCGACAGCATCGTCCAGAAGTACCTGCACGACGACGACCATGGAGCCCGGGCGCCGTTCGGCCAGTGCGCGCCCGGGCTGGTCCGGGGTATTAGCGCGACCTGGTGCGCAACCAGGTGACGGTGCGGGCGGTGCCGGAGGAACTTGCCAGGCACGGTTGCGAGCTCATCGAGGTCCGGATCCTCGACCTGCTGATCTTGTACGCAGCAGCCGCAGCCTGAAGGGTTATCCGTTCACCCGCTGAGGCGTTGTTGCGCGGCTGTCTGGCGGACTTCGGCTGTGAAGCGCTGGGCCATGGCGGGATTTCTCAGGACGTACAGCTTCGCGTGGGGGGCTTCGGAGGTGATGGCGCGCATGACGGCCGGGAGGCTGCGACGGCGGTAGGCCAGACCCAAACGCCAGTATTCCGCCTGTTCATGGCTTCGGCGCAGTGTGCGCCAGGCGCATCGCCAGAGGGGAAGTCCAAGACGACGATGGTGTCGGCAGCTTGCAGCCGGACGGGCAGGGCGGTGTCGTAGGGTCCGAGGTCGCCGTCCAGGATCCAGCGGTCTCGTTGGACCAGCTCCTGTTGGCACGCAGCCCACCGGGACGGGTCCATCGGGCCGAGGCCAGGCTGCCAGAACAGCGAATCGAGTTCGACGGCAGGAATGCTTGTTAGGGCGCTGAGCTGCCGTGACAGGGCCGACTTGCCTGCGCCGCCTCGGCCCAGAACAACTATTCCGCCTATGTCATCATGATTGCCCGTCGCGGTCGGCTGATATCGCAGACGGCCTCAGGACTTGAATGTTGCAGCCTGTATGGCGGTGGGTCACGCTCGTGATCGGCGACCGCGAGTTGGCTGTGGTGGGCGCCAGTTGCACAGGTCTTGCTCGGACAGGCTGTACTTCTCGCGCTGGGAGGTCAGGTAGGTGTCATAGGCGTCGGCTGGGCTGGTGCCGAAGCGGTCGTCGACCTCGGCGTGCCACTGGTGGACCCACGGCATGAGCTCGGCTAGACCGGCCAGCAGCGGCTTGAGTCGGTCGGCCTGCCAGCCGTCGGTGGCCGAGCGCTCCTCGACCAGGGTGACTAGCACGTATGCCTGCTCGCCGTGGTCCCAGCCCGCCCAGCCCAGCAGAAGCGAATCATCGCTCTCAGGGCCCGCCATGGGGTAGGAGATGAAACGCTCCTTCGGTACGTCCAGCTTGCCACGCTGGCGCCAGTAGGAGGCCTTGACGAAGTCGGCGCTTGTGTACTTCGGCGGCACCGGGATCTCCAGACTCTGGCCGGTCCGGTCCTCCTCGCGCTGCAGGTCCCAGGTCTGCTCCCACAGCCTTCGCTTCAGCAGACCCTCGCCCTTGTAGCGCAGCTGGGTGATGTACGGCACGTGTTCGTCGGCGATCACGTCCTTCAGTACGTCCGCCAGGTCGGCGTCTGGGCCTTTCAGCAGCCGCGCCACGGACACCACGTCCGCGTCCGCACGCAGTCGGTCCGCCAGCCGGTTCACCGTCATCGCCCGCGGCTGCCCCTCTGGGCTGTACCACAGTGACCGCTCCTCACACGTGTCGAGGAGCCAACTGGTGAGTGCCTCGCGTTCCCTGGTCTCCCACGGTTCGAACTGCCAGCGGCGCTTATACTCAGGCCGTTCGATCAGGCCGATGTCGCGGCGCCGCTCGATCGTCTCGATTCGCTTCGCGACCAAATCCTGGTACCCCTGGGGCCAGTGCTCCGGGATCCCGGTGACAGGCGCCGAACGGTGCCGGGCGAACCACTGCGTCTCCACTTCACCAGTTTCCGTGCGCCGCGCGAGCACTATCTCGAACGCACGCTCCCCCAAACTCAGCTCCGGAACGCTCTCCGGATTCGCAACTAGTTGTGCCGCCTCGGCTTCATCCAGCAGCCCGTATCGACTGTAAACGTCCCAATCCAACTCCTCCTGCAGGGCGATCATCCGCGCCCGTATGTGCTTATGCTCCGACCGCGCCGCGTCCAGCCGGTCTCTAGTCGGCACCTTCTCCGCACATACCGCTGAAGGCTCGACGGCGGCCAGCCGCCGGGCAAGCTCATCCAGCTTCTGCCCAAGCGCCAACGGCAAATCAGCAGGAAGCGGAAGCTGTTCTACGCGCATCGAGTTAAACGCGAATCGGTCTTCCCATGCCTCGTCTTGGACACCACGGCCAATCCCACTTCCTCCTTTGACATGGCAAACTTGCTTGAGCCAGAAGCATGCAGTCGAACTGTTCAGCACACCTAGCAGCGCAAAATGATCGTCCTCGCTCGCCTCCTCCGGAAGCTTGATCACCGGAGCCGTCCGCATAAAGATCTTTCCACCCCGGTCCAGTACGAAATGGTTACTTGTAGCTATCTCCGCGAAGGCTATCGTCAGCTGCGTTTGAAGCCGCGATGAATATAGTTCGCGATACTCATACCACATGAAGCCTGCCACAGTTTCAACGGGTACGCCGAAATGCTTCCGCATCTGAAGAACCCGCCGATTAGGCCAAAGCCTTTTACCGATGGTTCCGACCTTCTGGAGCTCCGGGGTAAAATTCGCGTCATATGGCCAGAGCGCCAGAATATTAGGTATAGCAAGGTAATCACGAACTATCTCACCCGTGATGACAGGTATAAGATTATCCTCGCCAGCTCGACTCGAAGAAACTGAAACAGGGAAGAAATAAGCATCATCTTCACCGGAAATAGCACCGAATCCAATCGCATCTATTCGATCGCGCAACTCATTCGAGTGCGCGGTTTCGATAGCGACACGGAGATCGATCGCACCTCCGCCGCTGAGACTCCATGGATGCTTTGCGAGTTGATCGCGTTCGAGGTCGACGACACTTGCCCACTCGCTTTCGCTGCCTGGTCTGTCGACTTGGTTAATGATGGCCTGCCAGACTAGACCCTTTGCGGGTTCGGAGGGCTGGCGGGGCTCGCCACGCACTCCTAGGACGGCACGGATTGTCGATCCTCGGCGCGGGTACCGCCGACGGCCGAGCAGGATCACGGTAGGCGTGCCATGACCTGGGATGTATGCGCCGGAGGTGTCGACGACATGGGTCAGATCGACCTTGGGGAAGAACTCCTCGATTAGCCTCTTCCCGAACTCGCGTTTCATGAACGAATTGGCGAGGATCTGGCCGACATATCCGGCTCCCGCTCCTTCCAGCGAACCATGAACTGCAAGTTTAAAGATGCACTCGGCGAACGGCACCGACAACGGATACTCACGATGACAGCTCACATACCGGTCGCGGTAAATATTGTTTTCCGCCTTATCTCTCACCGTTTTATAGGGCGGATTTGTTGCGACGGCATGGTAGCTGCCGAAGGCGAGCATACGTACCGACTTAATGTATCCATCGATGTCCTCAGTCAGGTAAGTGTGTGGCGGTTCAGACAAATCATAGAGAGTTTCTTGTGTTCCGCTTGCGGCATAGCCGTGACGCAACGAATCACCAACCGCGACGTTCAGGACAAGATCCGGAACCTCGGCTAGGCGCTTTACTCCCGCTGCCCTCATCGCGGCGAGCATCAGCCGGAAACGAGCGATCGCAACAGCGAATGGATTCTTATCAACACCATGAACGGATTCGAGTGCCCGTCGGATGAGAATCCAACCGTCTGTGCCCCCCGCCTGAACCTCCCACGCTTTCAACAGACGCCGGAAAGCGCCAAGGAGAAAATGTCCGGACCCGCAGGCCGGGTCGATGAAGCGGAAACCATGCGGAAGTCCTGAATGCGCCAGCGGCGGTTCTGGCGTCAAGCCAAACTCATCCAATGCCGGATTCAGTGTCCAGTCGAGGATGAATTCAACAATGAAGTTCGGCGTTTGAATCAATGAATAATTATCTCTCGCATGCTCAGACAACCCTTGATACACGTCGCCGAGGAATTGGGTATAAACATCACCCAAGAACCCTGTCGCAGAGTAGTCATCGGCATATTGAGAGTTAGAAAAATCATAGACCAAATTGCCGTTCTCGGCGCGCTGCCGCCAAAATGTAAGTATTTCCTTTGCCGCATCATTCGACGGCAGGATCGTCCACATGGGATTATGCGCCTCTGCGAACAGCTCCGCCGCCACCCTTGACACTGACAGGGCCTTGACGCCTTCGATGATCCAATCTCGGTCGGTCTTTTCCGGATATAGGACGAAGAATTCCCTCTGGCGTTCAAGAGCTATAGCCAGCCGTTCGCGTGGACCGGCGATGACGGGAAGCTCTATCAGGTCATTATCTTCGCAGAACCGTATAAAGACGGTAGCCAGCAGCCATGCCACCGCAACCTGGGTCACCCAGCCGTCACACCAGGCATCGTAGGTGCTTGTCGTACGGTTAGCTGACCGCGCGCGCTCCCATTCTTTACGAAGACTAAAGGCGAATTTCGCTTCGCTCTCAGCGCGTCGGCGAAGATCGGATTCCAGAGAGCGGACCTGACGTTTCAAGCCCGTAAGCAGGGGCTCGGAGTCGTCAATCACAAGGGCCGTACCTCCTGTGGACGAAGGCGGAATGGCCCCGAGCCGTTTCATCCTCGGATAGCACTACGGTAAGCCCGTCAGGTGCTAATGGACAGACCCAGATCTTTCCTCAAATGCAGCAACCACCTCCATGACCACGCATTACTTCAGCTGCAACTCCTGACCCACTGGATGGGCGCGCCATGGGCTATTGTGCAGCGATTGCCGCATTGCACTGAGTACGCTGTTAGCCTTGTACGATTGGCGTGTCAACTTATACTTCAGTACCTAAAGTTGTAATTGTTCCACAGGTAACTCAGTGGTAAAACAGTGAACTCCCTCGGTCCGGGCGCGCTGGTCCTAATCTCGATGATTCAGGGCAAGCGAGGCCTTCGAGGCAGGTGCCGGAGGCCCAGGGCATTACCGGTGTACACCCCGTCCCGACGAGGGCGGCGGCTATCGCTCGAAGCGGATGGGTTCAGCGAGAACGGCGGCGGCGTGGTCGAGATCGGCTAGGCGGGCGGCAAGGGTGGCGACAGCCAGGTGACGGGGCAGTGCGTCGGAGAACTTCAGGCCGGATAGGGCCCTGTCGTCGATCTCGGGCAGACAGAGCCGGTCGCGCAATTCTCGGACCGCCTCGGACCACGTATGCGGGCGCAGGTCAGCGCGGAGACGGATGCTGAGATCGTCGATGCGCTGTGACTCATCGGCGAGGCTGCCCAGGGTGGCCTTGAGCGTGGCGTTGGCTCGGTAGCCGGCCCAGGTCCACCAGCGCAGGTCGTCATCGCTACCGCTGATGACGGTGCCGCCTGCTCGGACACGGCCGATGGAATCCGATCGCAGGCCAGCCAGGACTCCAGTCGCGCGGCGAGTGAGGGTGACAGGCGGGGTGGCACCGAGGAGCACGTCTCGCATGGCGCGGGCCAGTTCGTAGGAGATACCGCCAGGTGCGCTGGTCAGCCAGCGGGCGCGGCCGCCGGATTCGGCGGGCTCGACGAAGCAGCGGCGGCGCTTCCAGTCGGTCCAGGTGACACGCCAGCTCCGGCCGCCGAGCAACAGCAGCCGGGGGCCCGCTATCCAGTCGACAAGCAGCACCGGGTCGACGCGGCCGATTTCGTTCCGGCCGTGGAGGACGGTGAACTCCGGCGGGGCGGTGAAGACGGCCATCAGGCCCATGAAATGCCGGTAACCGAACCGGCGCTCGGCTTCGGGCCCGATGAACAGCATCCCGTCTTCGCGGTCGACGAACCCCTGGTCGATTAGGTAGCTCGTGATCGGGCGGGCGGAGACAGCCAGGTCGGGCAGGGACAGCCAGTCCTGCCACAGCTGCTCGCCGATCCGTTTCTCCTGCAGGCAGAGGGCGAGCAGCTGCTGAGCGACGATATGCCTGGGCTCCGGCGGCGGCGCGACCGGCTCGACGAATCCGCGGCTCCATGCCAGCAGCAGCCCTGCGGCGAGCAGCAGCTCATCCTCGTTCATGGTCAGGAAGAGGCAATTCCTGATCGTGCCAGCGCGACGTCCGCTACGGCCGAGGCGCTGCAGGAACCCGGCGACCGTGGGCGGAGAATTGACCTGGATCACGCGGTCGAGATCGCCGACGTCCACGCCGAGCTCCAGGGCCGAGGTGGACACGATGACGCAGTCCCGGCCTTCGGCGAAGGCCTGCTCCGCGCGCCGCCGCTCGTCCAGTGATAGCGATGCATGCACCAGGTGCGTGGTGACCCCGCGCGCCCGCAATTCGGCGCCCAGCAGTTCCACGAGCCGCTTGGAGTCGCAGAACACCAGGCGCTTCTCGCCCCGGTGCAGCGCCGCGATGACCTTGGCGGCGTTCTCGACAGTAGCCACGTAGTCGAGCTGGATGTCCAGCTCCGGTTCGGTCTGGCTTTCTCCGAACGAGGAAGGGATCTGCGCGGCGACGACTGTGCTCGGGCGCTTACCGGCCGAGGATCCTTGCAGCCAGCGGAGCAGGGCATCGGGGTTGCCGACGGTTGCGGACAGACCGATCCGCTGCAGCGGCCGTCCGCATATCCGGGTCAGCCGCTCGAGGACCGCCAGCAGATGCCATCCGCGGTCCCCGGAGCCGAACGCGTGAACCTCATCCACGATGACGGCCTGCAGGTCAGCGAACAGGCGCCGGTGATCGACGTTGCTACTGACCAGCATCGACTCAAGGGACTCGGGGGTAGTGAGCAGCAGGTCGGGAGGACCGGCGAGGATGGCCCGCCGGCGTGAGTCGGGTGTGTCGCCGTGCCAGAGAGCGACCCGGCGGCCAGTCCAGCCACCATAGGTCTCCAGCCGTGGCAGGAGGTTGTTCAGCAGTGCCTTCAGCGGGCACAGGTACAGCACGCACAGGCCGGTCCAGCCTTCCGCGCACATCCGGGACAACACTGGGAAGGCGGCCGCTTCGGTTTTGCCTCCTGCGGTCGGCGCCAGCAGGAGCGCGTCCTGCCCGGCGAGCACCGGCGCGATGGCGGCCTGCTGCAGCGGTCTGAGCTCGGTCCAGCCGAGGGTGCTGACCAGGTGGTGGGCCAGCGTGGGATGCAGTCCGGCCAGCTCGGTCACAGGTCGAGTTCCACCTCGTCGGCCACGGTGGGACGGAGCGCCGCCGCGTTGCGCTCTACATCGGTCAATTCGGTGGCGGACAGCGTGAGCTTGTAGTGCCGCCGGGGATCGAAGTCAGGAAACTCCGCGACCCGGTCGAGCACGTCGGCGACGAGCTTACGCAGGAAGACCCGAGGCGCGACGCCGACCTGCCCGCCCAGCTCTCCCGATATGGCTCGGGCCAGGACAGTCAGGTAGTCATCATCGACGAGGCGGGCGATCCGGTCTTCGGTACCTGAGCCTTCGGCGTAGAGGTCTCGGATCGTTGCCCCCAGCTTGGCCAGCTTGGGCAGGTCGAAGCCGGACAGTCGGAGCTGCACGGCGCGCGGCGAGTCGAACCGCGCGTCGGTGCCGAAGTCGGTCACCAGCCGCTGGGCCAGGGGCGTGAGCCGCGAGATGCCCTGCGGGCCGTCGTAAAAGGCGGGCGTACCGGTGATCAGCAGGTACAGCCCGGGGAAGCGACCGGAGTCGACGTCGTCGATCAGCTGCCGCAGTGCGTTCAGCCCTTTGTCGCGCACGTCGGAGCGGACTCGTTGCAGGGTTTCGATCTCATCCAGAACGACGAGAAGTCCGGGGTGACCGGAATCGCGCAGGATTGTTAGCAGCCCCTGGAGGAAGCCGAGGGCGCCGAAGTGGTCAAGATCGCCCCGCACGCCAGCGGCGCGGCGGGCCGAGGCCGCCACGTTGGGCTGGCCGCCGATCCAGGCGAGCAGGCTTTCCGCGGTGGCCTGGTCGCCTGCGAGCGTCGCCTTCCGGTAGGCGCGCAGGGCTGCCGCGAACGCGGGCGTGGTACGGGCCACGTCGGCGAGCCTGCGCTCCAGCAGGGCGTCCACGCCTTTGGCCAGGGCCTCGGTGTCGTCGGCCTGGATCGTTCCCTCCGCGAGCACGTCTTCTTCCAGCGTGTAGAACCAGGCGGCGACGATCTCGCGCAGGGCACTGGGCGGATACGCCGCGGTAGACAGCTGCTCGACCAGGCGCCGGTAGACGGTCTCCAGCCGGTGCAGCGGGGTCTCGGTCTCGGAGATCTGGATCTCGGCGGCGGCCATGCCGCGGCGTTTGGCCCGTTCGGCCAGCCATCGCGCGAAGAACGTCTTGCCCGAGCCGTATTCGCCGCGGACCGCCTTGAACGTGGACCGGCCCGCGGCGACACCGGCCAGCTCGTCGTCGATGGCGCCCTCGAACCGCTCCAGCCCGACCGCGAAGAGGTCAAGCCCAGCCTGGGGCACGGTACCACGCCGCAGCGCGTCGATCACTTCGCGCCGCCGGGCGGTGCTCACGTCGGACGGCACGGTCATGTCGCGTCACCGAGGAACTGCTGCCGGAGCAATCCGGTGTTGAGTTCGACGGTCCGGCCGTCGTCAATGGTCCTGATCACCGGGTAGCCGTCGATGTTCAGCAGCCGGGCCACCTGGGCCAGGTATCCGGACATCCGGACGGCGGGCTCGCCGGCGATCCGCGCGGCCTCGCCGATGGTCGCCTTGCCGCCGACGAAGTCCAGGCCGTCGATCAGCCGGGCGATCCGGTCATCGTCCGGGGCCCGGCGGGCGAACTGGCGCTGGCTGGCCAGACGGCCCGACGCAACCACGCGCGCACCGAGAGACGCCGGGGTTGCGGCCTGCCCGGGCTTGGCTGGCTCCGGCCGACTGGCCTCAGCCGAGGGCGCGACGTCCTGGACCCCGAACAGGGCGCCGTCGGGCTCCGCGGCGCGGATGGGTACCCGGCGGCGGGCGGCCTTGGCCGGGCCTTGGGGCGCCGGTGCGGCCTGAGGTGGGTCCCACCAGACCGGGGCGTGTCCGTTGGCCTCGTAGGCGTGCCAGCCATCCGGGACGAGCGACGCGGAGGGCAGCAACACCATGACCGGCACCACGACTTCGGCCGGGGCGGCGCCGCCGTGATAGCCCGCTTTTTTCGGCAGGTAGTGGATGGCCTCGTCGACCGCGGCGACGACCTCTCCCCCGGGAACGAGAACACGCGGGCCGCGGACGGCGATTTCACCTTCGCCCGGTGTTCCAGTACGGTACCTCGCGGACTCGGACGGAGCGGAGCGGGCGGGGCGGCCGCGATCGAGGACGTGGCCGTGGTCGGCGGTGAGGATGACGGGCCGTCCCGCGCGCCGTGCTTCGTCCAGGACAGGCCTGAGGTAGGCGACCTGGTCGACTTCCCAGTGGGCCTCGTTGCCCTGGCGCCCGGGGGTCAGCATGTCATCGATCGTGTTGAGCACCACGCCGACGATCGTGCCGGAGTCGAGCAGGGCGTCGCGGACCTGGGGGCTGAGCGGCCGACCCGGGTCGGCCGTCAGGTCTCCTTTGTGGAACAGCCGGGCCTGGTGGTTCCCCCAGAACGCGGTGAAACCGGCCTTCTCCTCTGCCTGACCACCGGATCGCAGCTTCCCGGTGAGCAGGCTGGTCCGGGAGATCGTGGTGACGGAGGGAACGGTGGCCAGCACGGGCTCGCGCCCATCGGCACGACGCCCCGCCTCGAGCCACAGGCCGCCACGGGTGAGCTCCGCGGCCAGGTCGCATCCGGCGGCCACGCTCATGCCGTCGAGGACCAGGAACAGCGGCGGCCTGACCTTGGCCACCGGCCGGGCGACGCGTTCCATAAGGTTCTCGACCAGGACCAGGTCCGCTGGGGTACCAGAGCCTTCGGTCCAGGCGGCCAGCTTGCGGGCGAAGCCTTCGTCCAGGCGGGCACGCCGAGCGGTGGCTGTTTCCCACAACCTCGCGTAGACGTCGCCGAGCCGGGGAACCCGGCTGGTGTCGGCTCGGTAGATGATCGTGAGGGCCCGGTCGGCCCAGCCCCAGGAACGCAGCATGCGCTGGGCGGCATCGGCCAGGGTGGACGGCGGGTCCTCGTCGGTGGCCAGCCAGCGGGCTAGGCGGACGGCGGCCTCAGCGGCGCGGACTTCGGCCTCGCGGGTGCTCATGCGCCGGTGGCCGCGGACCTGGCCCAGGGCCCGCTCGGCGGCCTGGAGCCGAGTCGCGTCGGGGGCGGGCAGGGTGCCACTGATCGCGTCGCCGAGCGCGGCGAGCCGGGCGTCGAAACCCGCGTCGAGCACGTCACTTTCGGCGGCGACTGCTTCCGCTCCGAGGTCGGTGAGGATGGCTTCGGCTCGCTCGCACAGACTGGCCGCGATGGCCGCGCGCCCGTTGTCGGTCCATCGGCCGACCAGCGATGAGGCTGCTTCCCCGAACGCGGTGAGCGTGCTGCCGGACAGCGGCCCGCCGAGGTAGCGCTCGACGGCCCGGCCGCGCGCGGTCAGGATCGCGCCCTGGTCCTGGGATCCTGCCGCGTACAGCGCGGCGATAGCCAGCCCGAAGGGGACGGCGTCGCCCACGTCCGCCCGGCTCATCATCGTGAAGACGACGTCGGCGACCGGGCCGATGGCCTCCTTGAGGGAGCCGACGAGGCCGTTGCGTTCTTCGTCCCGGAGCTTGCGGAAGCTGGATACCGCTGGGGTGTCGAGGGACCACTCCAGCAGGGCGGCGGCGTCGACCTCGGTGTCGTCGGCCTCGCCGGGCAGGCCGAGACGGACGGCGGCCAGGCGGTTCGTGGCCGTGGCCCGGCTGAGCACCGGACCGACCAGCTTCCGCCAGCCGCCAGCGGGCTGCGCGTCGAGCAGCGCCTCGGCCAGCCAGCTGTTCGCGCTGCGGGTCAACGACGGCTCCAGCCTCCTGGCGCCGAACGCGTCCCGGACGAGATCCCACCGGTTGACCGGCAGGATCCCGGGCTCGATCGCCCGGGCCAGCACGGATTCGCCGAGCTCCGCGCACGGGGTGAGGACCACCAGGTAGATGTCTTCGTCCCGGTCGGCGCTGAGGGCCTCGAGGACCGAAAGCACGGTCGGACAGGCCGCCACGGACACGGTGACCGGACCCTCGGCGGCGTCGCCGAGGTCGGCGGTGAATACCCCTTCGCCTCGCCACTGCGGTGCGGCCCGCAGGAGCAGCAGGCGCTTGCCCGTAACCTGGGAACGCCCGTCCTGGCGGTTGAGGGCGCGCTTGAGCTCCAGCTCGATGACGGTCCGGTTCGCCACCGGGGGGGAGCCGGTGGTCCCGTTGCCGTTCGGCTCGGCCATCAGCGGGTCACGACCCGCCAGGTGATCTCGAACTCGGCGTCGCGGTTGGCATCAGCGGCGTCGCAGATTTCCTCGACCACCGTGGGGACCTTGTCCGCCGGGACCCGGCGCGATTGAAGCCGGTCCGGGCCTGGCCGCTTACCGGAGCCGCCGGTCCCGTCGGCATCACCGTCGGGTCCCTTTGACCTGGACATGATCAGGTCGAGGGCGGCCTGGTCGGCCTGGCGGAGCGGGGTGGCGAGGGCCATCTCGTGCTCGTCGCGGCGCGCGGCGGTGCGCAGCCCGGTCAGGATCTCGTCGGCCGCGGGGTCGTTACCGGTGGCGGCCAGCGCGGCTAGTTCGTCGAGAAGCTTCCAGTTCCGGCCGCGCAGCTCGGTCGCCAGCGACCCGGCGCTGGCCAGGTGCGCCCGGTAGATCGCGTTCTCCCGGGGTAGCCCGGCGGCGGCGAGAGCGCGCAACGTGGCGGTCGGGTCGGCGGCCGTGGTGAGTTCGCCAAGCAGCTGGGTGATAAGCCGAGCGGTGGCCAGGCGCGGCTCGGCCTCGTCGAGACCGAGCGTGGCCGCGTGCCTATCCAGCTCGGCGGCCAGGGATTCGGCCGCGGGCAGCAGGTCCCTGGCGCGCTGACGGACGGCTTCGGCGGTGGCGTGGGTAGCGCGGGCGCTGCGCACGGGTTCGCGCGAGACCCCGAAGATGCCGTACGCCCGGACGGACGCCGCCTCGAACTCCTCCTCGGTCGGCAGCTCCTGGCCGCGGAGGGTCATGTCATCGGTGAGCCTGGTCAGGCCGGGCATGGTGATCTGCTGGCCCGCGCGCATCCAGGCCTTGTCCGCCTGGATGGCGTAGCTGAGCACCACGAGGTCGCGGACGGGGCCGGGTAGGCCCGGCTGCTCTTGGTCGACCCATTCGCGGAGCTGGCGGACGCTCACCTCGGGGCTGCGGCCGGCCTTGCGGTCGATCAGCTGCGGCCAGTCGTGACCGAGCACGAAGGCGGCCTCATGCATGACACCGAGCTTCAGCGGGTTGGCGACCTTCTTGAGGACGGGGATGTCTGCCCGGGGGACCTCGTAGCGGCCCACCTTGTCACGTGCCGCCAGGTCGATGGTCCGGACCACGGTCTCGAGTTCGGTGACCTTGAGCTCCTGCCCCCGTCCGTTCGGATCAAAATCAGGATGGGCGGGATAGAGGTGATCGAGGAGCTGGAAGCTAAGCCGCTGGAGGGCGCCCTGGAGCGGCTGGCCGAGCAGGATCCGCGGCTCGAGCCCCGGTTCGAACGCGACCACCTGCTCCTCGGCGCGAGAGCCGAGGTCGGCGTCTTCGGGGCTGTTCACCCCGTAGGCGCGCTTGAGCGCCTCGCGCAGGCGGACGAGCAGGGCGCTGCGGCGGCTGTCGAGCTGGGCCCGCGCGTGGTACCGGTCGTCGGCGGTCAGGTTCGGAGTCAGGTCGGCCAGCCGATCCCGTTCCAGCACGTAGTTGATCACGACCAGGTTGGACAGATCGGTCTTGCGTTCCTCGGACAGGTGGTGGGCGAACCAGACCAGGGTGGCTTCCCCGCTCAGCTCTTCCCGCAGGTCCCGGACGCGCTTGAGCGCATCGGACGGGTAGAAGCCGGGGTCGACCGGGTAGTCCAGGACGACGCGGATGGCGCCCGCTTCCTCGGGAGCGAACTTGGCCCGGGGCAGGCGCTCCCTGTCCCGGACGTTCTCCACCACCACCTCGACCCGGCGCGCGGTGCCGCGCCAGATGACCCTGGTCGCGGTGACGAACGTGCCCTGGTCGGCCAGGGCCAGCTCGGCCCAGAGCAGGTCCTTGATCATGCTGCGGCGGGCCGCGTCGTCGTCGGCGTGCCGGGCGTCGCGCAGGATGGCCTCGGTGTCGACGCCGATCAAGGCCAGGTCCACCCGCGGATCATCCTCGGTCCCGGACAGCCGGATCTCGCCGAAGCTCGCGCCGAGCTCCTTGAGCGTCCTGGTCACCGACGCGCGCTCCTGGTTGGGGAGCATGGTGACGATCGAGCCGTGGTTCAGCGCGGCCAGACGGCTCGCGGTCAGGCCACGTAGTGCCGGGACGTTCGGCACCAGCGCGGCGAGCAGCAGGGTCTTGACCACTAGGTCGTCGGCGCGGAACCGGGTGTGCCGCTGGGCCGCGCCTTCCTGCCCGGTCAGGCCGTGCTTGGTCAGCAGGTACGGCCTGACGCGGTTGGTGTAGAACCGTTTGGCCTGCTCGAACTCGTCGCGCAGCTTGTCGGTGAACGGCCGGTCCGCGCCCGCGGCGAGCACGTCGAAGATCGCGCCGAGCGGCATGAGCTGGCCGACCTGGAGCGTGTCGCGGTAGTCGACGAGCAGCTGCTGCATCAGCCTCAGGGCCGTCCGCTGGCGTTGCAGGGCGCCGGAGATGTCGACCATGGCGTGCAGGAACGCCGGGCTGAACGGGTAGGTCAGGCGGAACGCGGCCCGGTCGGCCGCGTCGCCGTGCACGTCGAGCAGGGTTTCCCAGACCTGGGCGCTGACGCTGGTGGCCTGGGCGAAGGCCGCGTCGAGCGCGACGGTGGCCTCGGGGTTCTTGGGCTTAAGCAGCCGTTCGTGCACGATGGCGGGCAGGTTCTTGTCGTCGAGCGGGATCCGGTCGAACCGGCCGTCCCAGTACTTGAGGATGTCGAACAGGCTGGTGGCGACCGCGCCCGCGATGTCCTTGCCGACCAGGTCCCGCAGGTCGCGCTGGCGCGGGACGAAGCTGATGATCGGGGCGGGGCGCTCGTGCTCGGCCGACTCGATCAGCTTGGAGACCTTCTGCGCCTCTTCCCGCACCTTGTCCTGGTTGCCGATGTACGCGGACAGCCACAGCACGAGCTCGTCCAGCAGCAGCACCACCGCGTCGTAGCCGAGGACGCCCTTAGCGTGCTTGCTGATGACCGACAGTCCCTCGTCCAGGGTGATGAACGACTCGGCTTCGGCCCGTACCGCACGGGCGTAGCGGCGGAACGGCCCGGCTAGCAGGTCGCCGATCAGCCGACGCCGTTCCTTACCGTTCGGCGGTTCGGCGAACGCTACGTCCAGCGTCGCGGTGTCCCAGGCCGCGCCCCACTCCTCGTCGCCGCTGGGGAGCTGGGCGATGAACCTCTCGTCGCCGTCCCGGGCCCTGAGCTCTCTCGCGTCCGCCATCAGCTCGTCGTCCCGGTAGACGGCGGGCAGCGGGGCATCGGGGTGGAGCTTGCTGACGTACGCGACGTAGCCGCCCAGGACGGCGGCGTCCAGCGATTGGGAGTCCGGCAGGTGGTAGGGAACCAGCAGGAACTTCCGCCCCCGCAGCCACGGGTCGTGCTTGGCGACCACGTCGGCGAGGCCCTTCTTCCCCCGGGCCTCCGGGTCGCCGCGCAGGATCGCGTGCAGCACGGCCATGAAGTGCGACTTGCCGGAGCCGAACGACCCGTCGAGGTAGGCGGCCCGGGAGGCGGAGGTCTCCACCGCGGACTTGATCAGCCCGAGCGCTTGGTCGAAGCACCCCGCGAGCTGCTCGGTGACCACATACTCGGTGATCGTCGACTCCTCGCCGACCCCCTTGGCCAGCGCGAGCACGAAGTCGCCGGCGTGCACCTCATCCGGGATCGAGATGAGGTCCCGCAGCAGCACCTCGGCCATGCCGCTCCTCCCTGTCGCCCCACGGACGCCCTCGGCCGTTATCATAGGCTGCCCGTCAGACAGGACGAGCAAAACCGCGCGGACGGCTACCGCGCTGATTGATTTATGCTCCCATATGTCGTTGAACGCTTACTTGATCGAATACGTATCAAGTCGCGACAGGGTCTCGTGAGCATGAAGGGCCAAGATCGCAAATTCCGGTTTGGAGAAAGCAGGGTGAGGTGGCCGAGTTTCGGTTCGCTCCTGAACCTACTGAGGAGCAGTGGAACGGTCACGTCGATGATCTCGAAACGCTTCTCTGCTCATTGATGCAGGCAGGCTGGGAGCTGCCGGAATCCTACGACAGCGACTTCGACTCCGAGCACGGTGCCTTTCTCTTCGGTGGGCTGCACCGCACCGGCATGGCGATCGACGTCCAATACAAGCCTTCGGCTGGTGAACTTCAGCTGTTGCCCTTCGAAGGCGACGACGACCCGCTTCTGCTCAGCATGCTGGACGAAATGGTCGAGATCCGGACCGGGCGTGACCTGCTGCACGGCGCTGACCTCGTCGCCGAGCGGGCCGGGGAACTCGGCCTGCTCGACGCCACCCATCTTGCGGCCGCTCCGGACAGCGACATTACGACCGCGGAACTTATCGGCCACTGGTACCGCGAGGAGATCTTCGAGCCCGCGGCATGCTACCGGGGCCTTACACTGGACGAACTCGCTGGCCAGCTCGCAGCGGATGAAGAGTTCTCCTTGCGCATGCGCTTCATCACCGGAATGGCTGGTTCCCGCGTGCTTCCCGACCTGATCCAGGGCGCCGTGGCGCTAGGGATTGCCGCGTGGTGCTGGCGCAACGACACCGAGGTGGAGTCCTGGCATCTGCCTACCGATGTGCTTATGGCCAAGGTGAACATCGCCGTCACGAAGGCGGTCCGGCCGCATATCGATGCCGCGGAGGGCGTGGACTGGGAAGGCGTCGAAGTGGCCCTGACCGATTCGCGGTCGTCACTCCCGGACGGCCGGGTGATCTCGGTGCTGTTCGGCGAGGGCTGGCCGGAGGTTCAACGGACCGTGCGAAGGCAGGTCCGGATGTGGCGGCGATTCGACGAAGACCTCATCGGCCCGGTGGCCGTCCTGCGCCTGCTGACGGTCGCCGGATCGACCTCCTACACACGGCACTGGTGGGGGCAAGGCCGGTGGGCGGCGATATGCCGCGAGATCATCTCCGACGCCACCCAGGCCGGAATCGCGCTACCTCCCCCTTACGACGCGATGGGCGCGGAAGCGCTTCTCCGCGACCTGATCGAACCTGACACCCTGAGCGACGACGTGCTGGCGTGGATGATCGATATCCCCGGAACCGGCGAGAACGGGCCGTGGGGACTCCGCGGCCACGAATCGACCCGTCCCGTTACCCGCGAGTTCGCCCTGTACCGCTTCGGCGACGCTGAATGAATCCGGCTGACCTGGCCAGGAACAAGGGCCTATATGGGTTTGAGCTTGAGCCCGAGGTCCGGGATTGGCTGGACAGCCTCAGCGATAGTGACTTCAAGCGGGTCGATGAGGTATGCGGGATGCTTGCAGAGAAAGGCACCGAGCTCGGCGGCCCGTGGTCGGAGCACCTCGAGGGACCGGTCTGGGAGCTGCGGATCCGGCTCCGCGATGTTGCGGCCAGGGTCACGTACTGGTGTACTCCTGGTAGGACGATCGTGCTCCTGACGGTGTTCCGGAAGACCAGGCAGCACGACCAGAGGCAGATTGACCGGGCGGTCCGGGCGCAGAAGCTCTGCGAGCGCGATCACCGGGGACCGGCGGCTGAGACCTACGAAAGGCAGGTGTGATGACCGGCTACCACACCCGCTGGGTGCGCCCCGACGCCGAGACCGAGGATCCCGAGCGAATCGCCATCCGCGAGGCCCTGGCCTTCGGCAAGGCCCTGTACGACCGGCGCCTCGCCCTGGGTCTCAGCATCGCCGATCTTGCCCAGCGGACCGGCATGACCGCCGACGAGATCGAATGCATCGAAGAGGGCGGCACCGAGCCCACCATCGCCTTGCTCCGGCGCCTAGCCGGCGCGCTCGACGCCGACGTGCGCCTCACCGCAGGTCACGATGTCGGCTCCCTGTGGTTCGAAACCCACGCGGCCTGATTAAACCTGGCTCGCCTACCTTCGGTATCTGCTAGCCGGGGCGGCGGGTTTCCAGGCGCGCAGATCGTCTTCGGTGAGGCCGTACCTTTCCCGCTGGCTGGTCAGGTATGTGTCGTATTCGTAGGCCGGATTGCCTCCCAAAGCAGGATCGTCCTCGTTGTGCCACTGCCGGACCCACGGCATGACCTCAAGCAGCCCGGCCAGCAGCGGTTTCAGTTTGTCCACGCCCCAGCCGTCCGTGGCCGAGCGCTCCTCGACCAGCGTGATCAGCGCAAGCGCCTGCTCACGATGATCCCAGCCCGCCCAGCCGAGGAGCATGGAACCGTCGCTGTCCGAACTGGCTCCGGGGTAGGAGACGAAACGCTCCTTGGGCACGTCGAGCTTTCCGCGCTGGTTCCAGTACGAGGTGCGGAGGAAGTCTTCCTTCTTGTACTTCGGCGGCACGTCGATCTCCAGCCGCTGGCCGGTCCGGTCCTCTTCCCGCTGAAGGTCCCAGGTCTTCTCCCACAGCAGCCGCTTGAGCAGCCCCGTTCCGCTGTAGCGGAGCTGGGACAGATAGGGTACGTGCTCGTCGGCAATGATCTGCGTGAGCACATCAGCCAGGTCGGCGTCCGGGCCGCCGAACAGCCGCGCCACCGACACGAAGTCAGCATCGGCGCGCAGCCGGTCCGCCAGCCGACTGATGGTTACCACCCGCGGCTGAGAATTCCCCTGGTGATCAGACGCATACCAGAGATTACAATCCTCGCATCGATCCAGCAGCCAGCTCCGAAGTGCGGCCTGTTCCTTCTTCTCCCAGGGTTCAGACTGCCAGCGCCGCTTGCATTCTGGCCGCTCAATCAGCCCGATATCCCGCCGCCGCTCGATCGTCTCGATCCGCCTGATTACTACGTCGCGGTAATCCTGGGGCCATTCCGCGGGGATTTCGGTTATCGGAGTCGACCCGTGCCGCGCGAACCACTGCGTCCTCACCTGGCCGTCTTCCATCCGGCGTGCCAGCACGATCTCGAATGCGCGCTCTCCCAGCTTGAGTTCTGGAACGCTGCCCGGTTCCGCAGCCAGCCCTTCTGCCTCGGCGTCATCCAGCAGTCCGTATCGCCGGTATACGTCCCAGTCCAGTTCCTCCTGGAGCGCGATCATCCGTCCCCGTATACGGTCATGCTCCGCCCACGCCGCGTCCAGGCGGTCCCGGGTCGGTCTGCCGTCCGCGCAGATCGCTGACGGCTCAACGACGCTCAGTTCAAGCGCCAGCAGGTCCAGCTCCCGCCCGAACTCCAGCGGCAGGCTCCCCGGAAGCGGAAATTGTTCGAGCTTGGCGCCGTTGAATGCATAACGAGGCTCCCAATCCTCGTCGCCGATTCCTCCACCAATTCCACCATTGCCTTTGCTATAGCACATCTGCTTTAGCCAGAAGCATGCGGTAGAGCTGTTCAGCACTCCTAGAAGTTTGAGATGATCCGCCTCAGTCGCCCCTTCGGGCAACTTTATCACCGGCGAAGTCTGTTTGAAGACCCTACCACCTCGGTCTAGAGAGAAGTGGTTATGAGTTGCCACTTCGGCAAATGTGATGGACAAGGGCCCGTCGTATGCAGACGCGGTAAACTGCATATAGTCCCACCATCGAAGTCCTGCATCCTCCATTATGCCTTGAAATGTTATTCTATTGGCCAAAATATTTCGCCAAGGCCATAGCTCGTGCTCGAGGCGGTTAATATCAAGATTCGGAGCGTAAGGGAACAGTATGAGTTCTTCGGCGGTCGCTACCCAATCGCGGACAACCTCACCGGTTAGCAGCGGTTTTAGAGCATTCGCCGTTTCGGCATGCATACTATTACGCATGGGACGCGTGTACGCCTCGTCGGCACCCACCCTGAAACCTCGACCAACCGGCAAGCTTATAGTCTGCTTCAAGCGTGTGGAATCCCTCTCAATCGAATCGATGACAACGGCAGCTCCGCCGCCACTGAGGGCCCAAGGGTGCTTTGCAAACCTGTCGCGCTCGATATCGGCTACGCTGACCCATTCGCTCTCGCTGCCGGGCATATCGATCTGGGTAACGATCGCCTGCCAGACATCGCCTTCGGCGGGATCCGCAGGCTGGCTGGGCTCTCCGCGGACGCCTAGGACGGCACGGATCGTGGAGTGCTGGCGCGGATATTGCCAGCGGCCGAATAGGATCACGGTCGGGGTAGCATGCCCGGGAATATATGCGCCCGATGTGTCGATCACATAGGTCAGGTCGAGCCGGGGAAAGAACTCCTCGATCAGCTTCTTGCCGAATTCGCGTTTCATGAAGGAGTTAGCCGTGATCTGGCCGGCGTAGCCGGCGCCCATGCCATCAAGGGAACCGCGAACAGCCAGCTTGAAGATGCGCTCAGCGAACGGGACGGAGAGAGAGTATTCCCGGTAGCAGCTCGCGTACCGAGCACGGTAGGCGTCGTTCTCCTGCTTGTCCTTTACGGTGATGTAGGGCGGATTGGCGAACACGGCGTGGTAGGTACCGAAGGCGAGGATGTGGACGGACTTGATGTAGTCGTCGACGTCTTCGGTACGATAGGTGAACATGTGCTGACCATCAGAGAAGTCGAACTCCCCCTGCTTACCGACTGCCGCGTATCCGTGGAGCAGGGAGTCGCCGATGGCTATGTTGAGCGGGAACTCGACGCGGGCGGTCAGGCTGGCTACGCCACCTGCTCGCATGGCGGCGAGCATGAGGCGGAAGCGGGCGATGGCGGCGGCGAAGGGGTTCTTGTCCACACCGTGAATGGATTCCAGGGCGCGGGCGATGAGGACCCAGTTGTCGGTGCCGGGTGACTGGTGCTGCCAGGCGGCGAGCAGGCGGTGGAAGGCACCGAGGAGGAAGTGGCCGCTGCCGCAGGCGGGGTCGATCACTCGCAGGCGGCGCGGTAGATCGGGGTGGCCGTAGGGAGGCTCGGGTTCTAGACCGAACTCCGCTATGGCCGGATCCAGGGTGTAGTTGAGGATGAATTCCTCAACGAACTCAGGGGTCTGGAGGAGGGCGTAGGTCTTCTTGGCGTACTCGGACAGGTCCTGGTAAAGGTTTCCGAGGAAGCGCGTGTTCCAGGTCTCATCGGTGAAGTCTTGAATGATCTGGGCGTTCGCGTCCTGTTCGCGCCAGAAGTCCAGGAGGGCCTTGGCGGCGTCGTGGGAAGGGTAAATGGTCCACATCGGGTTGTGTTCTTCGAACAAGCCCGCGGCGACCGGGGAGACCGAGAGGGCGTTGAAGCCTTCGATGATCCAGTCTCGGTCGGTTAGTTCGGGGGATTCCTCGAAGAACTGGGCCTGGCGCTCGCGGGCCACGGCTACGCGGTCGCCGGGGCCGGCGATGACCGGATACTCGATCAGGTCGTTGTCCTCGCAGAAGCGGACGAAGACAGTGCCGAGGACCCAGGCGACGGCGACCTGGGTCACGCGGTCTTCCAGCCATGCGGGGTAGGTGGCCGCGGTGCGCTGTGCGTCGCGGGCGGCGCGCCATTCGTGCTCCAGCTCGGCGGCCGTGGTGCTATTTGTGACTCCGTTCAGGCGCAGATCGGATTCGACCGCTTTGACCTGACCCTGAAGGTCTTTGAGCAGCGCCTTGGGATCGATCACGAGGCCCTCCTGGGGCTGACGGTCGTGCCGAAGCTGCCGGGGAGGACGAGCTGTTCGGCGTCGCCGGGGATCACGGGTACGGTGATGCCGTCCAGGCGCGGCGGTTCGTGCGGGTCGTGCATGGGGCAGAACAGCCACAGGCCGTGCGGCGGCTCACCGGACTGCCGTGCGGCCACGGCGAGCGTGGTCAGCAGCTCGATTCCACCCGTGTAGCGGGCCAGCGGGGCGGCGTCGTGCAGGAACACGATAGCGCCTTGGTGGGAACGGACGTGCGCCTCGATACGGTCCCAGGTCGTGCTGAGCAGGCGCGCGAAGCCGACCTTGGCCTGGGGCGGGGCGTCCTCGGAGTCGGCGGCGAGCACGGACTCCCAGCGGGGCTTTCCCGCCTCGCGGACGATCTCCTGCAACGTCTGGACGAACAGGGCGGTCACGTTGACGGGGGTCACGCCGTCCAGCGCGGCGACCGCGGGGCGTACCGCGACCGCGTCCCGGAGGGCCACCTTGACCGCGATGAATCCGCCTTCCTTGCGGGACTGCTCGATGTGCTGCCTGGCCTGCTCCTCCGCGTCCTGGGCGAAACGGGCCGCGCTGGTCTTGCTCCGGCCGGTGCGGCTGGCGGCGCTCTGGTGGGTCAGGGATAGCATGGCGACCCGGCCGTTGGTCCTGCGGCGCAAGTCAGCGTCGGGGTACTGCTCCTTGAGCAGCCGGAAGATGTCGGCGGGGCGGGGCGGCCGGATCAGTTCGGGGAACCGGGCGGTGACGCGTTGCACCACCTCTTCCTCGCGCAGGCCGTCGTCGCCGAGGAAGGTCACGGCCTGGGAGATCTTCACAGCCCGTTCGGCGGACAGGTCGCGGGGATACAGCTCCAGGCGGGCCGTGGCGGCCGCGTTGGCTGACGCGGCCGCGGCGAGCAGGACCAGGTCAGTGTCGGACAGCCGGGGCGCCCGGTCGGCGGCAGGAACTCCGCGGAACAGCTGCTTGATCTCGGTCACGCCGGGCAGCGGATCACGGACGGCAAGCCGGTCTGCCTCGTAACCGAGCAGTTCGGCGTAGGCGAACAGGTCGTCGGCGTCGGGGACCGCCTCGTCGCCCACTCGGGTCAGCGCGATGAGGACCTTCTTCCCGACCCGGCGCGTCGTTAGCCGCGGCTCCTGCCTGCGCTCCTCGGTGTCGACCGCGGCCCGCACGCACACCCCGGCCTGGGTCATGCGGGAGGCCGGGTCGTCGAGCCCGGAGCCGCGGCGGGCCAGCAAGGCCGCGGCGAGCTGGCGCCACTCCAGGACCCGGCCGTGGTCCTCTAGCATCTGCAGTACGTCCTCACGGAGCGGGGTGAGCGCAGGTACCGACTTGGCCCACCGGTTGCGGAGGCGGCCGAGGCGGGCCGACACCTCGTCCTCGGTCAGGCCGGTGGCCTCGGTGATCTCGCGCTGGTCGGCCCACGGAGGTATCTGGGGCGGGGTGCCGTCGGGTCCGGTGAGGCCGACCACCAGGCCGAGGCCGAGCGGGTCGGGGATCAGCCGGGCGACGATGTCGTCCACGCTCAGGTGCGCGAGCTCGTCTGCCGCGGGGCCGAGTTCCCCGGAATGTTCGTCCGCGTCGGATGGCAAGGAAGCTGTGCCCGGGGGCTGAACGATGGCCCGTTCGGCCGAAATGATCTTCCCCGAAGGGACCGCGGTCTCCGAGACCCTGAGCCGGAGCCGCCATTCCCGGGACCGGCGGACCAGCTCATAGCGGGGCTTGCTGCCGATGCCGCGGAGCTTGGTGATTCGGCGGGCCGGGATGTGCACCAGTTCGCCGACGGTCGAGACGCCGAGGCGCTGCTGCGCGATCGACAGGGCGCGGGGGGACAGGCCGGCTGCGGCGAGGGGCGTGCTGGCCGTGGCCTCCCGGGCCGCCCGTTCGCGCTGGGTGTCCGCGCCGGCGGACTCCTCCAGGCCGACCGTGGCCGAGGTAGTGAGCGGCGGGACCGTGTCCAGGTCGCGGAAGATGTCCGTCCAGGCGTGGGTCATCGCCCGCAGCGAGCCGAACCGCTTGGCCGCGTCCCGGTCCAGCGCCTGGCGGAAGAACTCCACCAGGCTGTCGCGGAGGACGGGGTCGAAGATGTCTTCGGCTAGCTGCACCTCTTCCGCGGGGTCGAGCAGCTTGGCCCCGATGAGGGCGTCACCCCAGGACGGCAGCTCCCCGCTGGCCATCTCATGCAGGGTGACCGCCACCGAGTAGAGCTCGGCGGCCTGGTCGTAGCTGGTGCGGCGGCCCTGGCCGAGGAACGGGTCGAGGTAGTCGTTCGTGCCGACATTCACCTCGGTGTCCGGCGTGCCGGCCAGGGAGAAGTCGAAGAGGACCAGCTCGCGGCCCTTGCGGTCGAGTTCGCGCAGGGCCAGGTTGTCCGGCTTGATGTCGCGGTGCCAGACGTTGCGGCTGTCGAGGAACTTGACGGCCTGGAGCAGGTCTTCGCCCAGGCGCTCGAGCTCGGTGATGGTCAGTGCGCCGTGCTGGCGGATTTCATCAGCCAAGGTGTGGTCGCCGACGTACTCGACCGCGATCAGGGTGCGCCGCGCGTCCGGCGGGCCCGCCTGGAAGGGGAGCTCGACCAGGCGGGCGACGTGGGAATCGGTGAGCTGCCCGAGCTGGGCTGCTTCGCGGGCCAGCCGACCTGCCGCAGCGTCGTTGAGCGCGACCTTGAACACGCGCTGCTGCTCGCCGCGCTTGACCAGCAGCGCGCGTGATGTGGAGCCTTTGCCGAGCACGCGCTCGACGGTCCAGCCCTCGATCTCGTCGCCCTTGCCCGCGGTGAGCGGGTCCGCGGCGGGTGCGCGGTCCGGGGCGGTGAGCTCCTCCTCGACCTGGTCCAGGTCGGCCAGGAAGTCGCGGACGGACTCGCTGCGGTCGGCGGGATGGAGCGCGGTCGCGTTCCGGACCAGGCCGTCCATGAGCGGGCTGATCGAGTCGACCGCCGAGGAGGGGACGAGTGCGCCTTCCGCGGCCAGGCGCTGGCTGAGCTGGTCCCGCGAGGTGGCGGGAGCGTGGCCGGTCAGGATCAGGTAGCTGAGCGCGCCCAGGCCGAAGACGTCGAGCTGCGCGGACTGGGCGTCGGGACTGCCGAGCTCGGGAGCCAGATAGGGCCCGGCCGACTTCTCGATGTGCACGGCGAGGGAGGCAACGCCCGGGCTCACCGCTGTGGAGGTGCTGGTGGTGCCCTGGCCCGGGCGTGTCGCGACCTGCCAGTCGCAGATCCGCAGGCGCGGGTAGCGCCCGTCGAGCTCCACGTAGACGCAGCGGGCGGCCAGGGCGCGGTGGTACAGATGGCGCCGGTGGGCGTGGTCGAGCGCCTCGGCGAGCTGACGGATCATCTCGACCCGGGTGTCGACGGGCAGGTCCTTGTCATGGGACGCGAGGAAGTGGTCCAGCCGTTGCCACTGCCTGCCGTGCTGGAAGACGATGGCGGGTCCGGCCTGGTGTTCGTCGCTGTACTGCTCGGCCCGGATGATGCCGTCGTGGGAGATGCCCTGCAAGGCCATGTATTCGCGGCGGGCCGCGCGCCTGGTGGACTCCTGCTCCTGCTTGGTGGCCTTTAGCTCGGAGAGGTAGATCCTGATACGGCGAGGCTCGTCACCGGGCAGCGCGGTGTTCTCGGCGAGGTAGTCCTCCCAGGTAGGGCCGGCGTCGAAGGCGCGGGGGCCGAGCTCGTAGGGGCCGACCCGGCCGTTCTTGCGCAGGCGCTGCAGGCCGATCTTGTGCATCAGCTTCGGCAGCTGCTTCGAGAAACTGGGGGTGACCCGGTCCTTGTCGCTGCGGGGCGGCTGGTTCAGGAAACCGTGCCAGATGCCGGGGAGGGTGGTTTGCTTCTCTGCTCCGTCCCGGCCGTAGACGCGCTCGCGCTGGAACTGGTCGAATTCGCAGCGCAGGTCCGGCGCAGAGAGGAAGACGGCGGGCTCGATCCGGGGGACGTGCAGCCTGAGCCCTAGCTCATTCGACGCCTGGATCAGCCGGGTCCTGAGGTCCTTGGCCTTGCTGTCGGTGAAGTGGAGCGGGTTCTCGATCGTCCGGATCCGGTCATCGGCCCGGAACACCCATGTGGAGCCGTTGTTCCTGGCGGTACCCGGGTGGCTCTTGATTTCGACCAGGAACAGGCCGCCGGGTGCGGCGAGGAACAGGTCGACCTCGCGGACGTGACTGCTGGGCGCGGTGAAGGTAAACGTCTGCCAGGCGCGGTAAGGCTCGGCGGGGGGCATCTGGCCCTTGATGTGCTCAAGGGCGTCCTCTTCCCAGGGGAAGTCGGACCTTGGACCCTGCCACCGCGGCGACTCCCCGCTCATCTCGTCCATCCCTCCGTAGACTAGGGGATGCTGGGTCTATGCCCGCCAGGATGCTGGGCCGACTTTCTGTCATCACCGGCATCGCAGCATTCACCCCCAGACGCCGGTCAGACCATTAAGCCACGTTATAGACCCGGCCGTCAGCTTCGTCCACATTTCGCGATCTTCCATGACATCCTGAAACACTGGTACCGCGTCATAGGTGAGCAGAACGAACCAGGGGGAAGTGCGCGGGTAAGGTGGCATTGCCTGCGATGGAGGGAACAGCGGCATGCTCTTTGAGACCCATCCGGTCGATCTCAGCGAACTCATGGCCAAGGTGCAGAGCGGCAAAATCCAGCTCCCAGACTTCCAACGCCCCTGGAAGTGGGACGACGAGCGGATCATCTCCCTGCTTGCCACCGTGACGCTTGGATATCCCCTGGGCGTGATGATGACGCTCGAAACCGGCGGTTCGGGGACCAGGTTCAAGCCTCGGCCCCTGGACGGAAGCGAGATTCCCGTCGGCACGGAACCACAAGAACTCCTGATGGACGGGCAGCAGCGGCTTACCTCACTATTCCAGGCGCTGGCCTCGGGCAAGCCCGTGGACACCATGGACGTGCGCGGCAAGAAGCTGATTCGCTGGTACTACCTGGATATAGAACGTTCGCTCGATCCGGACACGGACCGGGAAACTGCCATCATCTCCGTCCCGGAGACCCGCAAGCTGCCCGAGACGTCCGCCCGCGGCGCAATAGACGTGAGCACGCAGGAAGCCGAGTGCGCAGTCGGCTTGTTCCCGCTGAGGCTGGTGTTCCAGCCGAAACTCAAGGAAAAATGGATGCGAGCCTATGGGGGTAATGACGACTCGCGCTGGACGCGATGGACCGAATTCCAGTCCACCTCACTGAAGAACATCGAAAGCTACAAGGTGCCGATCATCCGGCTGACCAAGGACACGCCCAAGGAAGCGGTCTGCACGGTCTTCGAACAGGTCAACACGAAGGGCGTGCAGCTCACGGTATTCGAGCTGCTGACCGCGACATATGCCGGAGACCGTGACTATTTCACTGCTCACGGCACCGATTTCCAGCTGCCGGAAGACTGGGAACAGACAAAGGGCAAACTGTCGCCCTACCCGATGCTGGCGGATCTTCAGGACACCGACTTCCTGCAGGCGGTCTGCCTCGTATCGACCTACCACCAGCGTCGCGGGCGGCCTGGCACCGATCCGTTCGGCCAGCCGTCGGCCAGCGTGAAGCGCAAGGACATCCTCAACCTGCCGCTGACGGAGTACCTCACCTGGGCACCACGGATCGTAGATGCCCTGCGATGGAGCGCGCATTTTCTCACTAGGCAGGGAATCTTCGGTTCGGGGGATTTGCCGTACCGCAGCCAGCTGCCGCCGCTGGCCGCGATCCGCACCGTGCTCGGTGATCAGGCCGACACCGAGGAAGCCGAGCGCAAGATAACCCGCTGGTACTGGTGTGGAGTCTTTGGCGAGCAGTACGGCGGCTCGCTAGACAGCCGCCTGCCGAGAGACCTTGAGCAGGTCGTCTCCTGGGTACGCGGCGGCCGGGAACCTACGTCGGTAGCCCTGGCCAGCTTCCCCGCCGCCCGGCTGAACACCATGAGCACCCGGAACAGCGCCGCCTACAAGGGGCTGTACGCGCTGCTGATGAGGCAGGGCTGTACCGACTGGACCTATACCAAAGAGCCGATCAACGCGGACATCTTCGCGGACCAGCAGGTCGACCTCGCACTGATCTTCCCCAAGCAGTGGTGCGACGCGAACAAGATCCCGCGGGAACGGCGCGACAGCGTCGTGAACAAGACGCCACTCACCAACCGGACCCGCCGCATCATCGCGAACCTGGCTCCCGACGTCTATATGGAGAAGCTGGAAGCAGAAGCCGGGTTGCCGGGAAACTGGCTCGACGACATCATCGCCACCCACCTAATCGACGCTCGTTACCTGCGCGGGACGAGCGGGCGCGGGGGGCCGCTGCGCACGATGCCCAAACAGGCGATCTTGGGCGCGGACGACTTTGACGCCTTCTATGAAGCGCGGTCGGCGAAGCTGCTCGAACTGATCGAGGATGCGATGGGCAGGCGCGCCGTGTCCCGCGAAGCGGCGCCGGAATCGGCCGCCGACTACCAGCAGGAACAACCCGCATGACCGATCGGGCCGCAGAATTCCTGGCCAAGGCGACAGCGGGGCCGATCGAGCTGCCGATCCGGCAGCTGCTTGCCATCTGGGGCTTCCGGGCACGCACGTACGACAGCGTAGGACGAATCCAGCGAGACCTGTCCGCAGCTGGCCTCAAGTGCGAACCTGACCTGACCGAGGGCGGGCTGGACACTGTGGTCCGTGTCAGCGTTGCGGTAAGCGCTGCCTCTGATATCGATACCCGTCCTGCTGAGGATGGCGTGACTGGCGAGAGCGGCGCTTCGGGGGATGGTGCCCCAGGCAGCGATGACGAGCGGCTGGAACTTCCCACTGTCTCGCTTCGGATACGGGACATACAGCCGTCGGCGACGGGTGGCGTCACGGCCGTGGATCCGGGCCAGACCCTCGAGCAGGCGCAGGCAATCATGATCGCTTACGACTACTCGCAGCTGGCAGTCCTGGATGGACCACGCGACCTCAAAGGGGCTGTGAGCTGGCGGACGATAGCCAGGGCCCGGCTGGTCAAGTCCGAGATCACCCTGGCCGACGTCATCGACCCCCGCCCGAAGGTCGTCCACGCTGACGAGGAGCTGCTGAGCCAGATCGATATCATCTACGGCGCTGACTTCGTCTTCGTGCGCGACGAGGACGACTATGTGTGCGGCATCGTCACGACTGCCGATCTCACCAGCCAGTTCCGCGACCTCACTGCCCCGTTCTTTCAGCTTGGAGAGATCGAAGGGCGCCTACGGCGCTGTATCAGCCGTAAGTTCACCACTGAAGAGCTTCGCCAGGCCACGCATCAGCCAAAGCTCAGGTCGGTTGGGGACATGACCTTCGGGCAGTATGTCTACCTCCTTAGCGACGAGGCCAACTGGCAGCGGATGCACTGGTACGTCGACAGGGCCATGTTCGTCGGCTACCTGGACGAGGTACGCAAGATCCGGAACCGCGTCATGCACTTCGGCGTACAGCTCGACGAGTACGACGAGCAGCGGCTGGTCTCGTTCCTGCAGTTCATGCGCTTCCTGGACCCGATGCCGTGAAACACCATCAACACGCGGCTCTTGTTCGGGCGGCACGCTAGGCGATCGCATGCCTGGTGGCCTGCGCTAACTTAGCCAAGCGGATACTCGACACGAGTCTGAGCGCTGAGGCAGCGCATAAACTCCCGTCTTCAAGCCTGACAGTGTCATGATCGGCCTGTAGATCTAATCCCGATAGCTTCTTTGAAGACCTGGCGGTGGTGCCAGGAGATGTAAACGACGTCGACCGTTGGCTGATGTAGGCGCGGGGTCAGGAGGGGTTTGCCTGCGAGCGCGTCTACTGCCTGGCCGGCGTCGTTCCTGGCGACATAGAAGCTAGATACGCGTATCCGGCGGTCCTCGGTGATGCCCAGGACGCCGAGGTCGAACAGGGCGTGGTGGAGGGCGCAGAGGGCCAGGGCGTTCGCGATCTCGTCGGGGCCTTGCTGGCTGTGCCAGCGGACGTGGGCGGCTTCGATCGCGACGGGGTAGTGGCCGAGTGCGCCGTCGAAGCCGCACATCGTGCACTGGTACGCGTAGGCGCGCAGGTCCTCGGCGAATCCGCGGCGGCGGGGCCGCAGTCGGACGGTCCGGGCGACTTGGTCGCTTCCGGCCAGGTCCAGGGCGGGTACGTCGAGGTCGACCGCGGCGCAGATCAGGTCGGCCAGGACCGGCGTGAAGTGCAGGTCCAATAGGAGGCGGGCGGCGGCCGCAAGAGTGGCCGGGTCGGCCAAGAGCCGTTCCACCGGAGCGCACAGGCGGCCTGCTGCTCCTCGCTCCAGCAGTCAGCCGCGGCGTTCGGGCGCGTCCGGGGCGATCTCGTTCCCTGTCGCGTCGCGCAGGTCCCATATCTCGCGTTCCAGGTGGACGAACGGCATAGCGGCCCGCTGCCTGGCAAGGGCGGCGCTGGCCACGGGCGGGCCGAACAGCCACAACAGCAGCAGCGGCTTATGCGGTACCCGCACCTGGCCGACGCGCGCCTGGCGCAATCCGGCCAGCCGCGCCAGCAATTCGTCGCGAATCATTCCGGAACCGGCCAGGTGTGCATTCACGGTGGCATCGGATCGGATGGATCGCGGTCGCGAGTATTAATGATCTTGACTCAGGACGCCTGCGGCGCCGTGTACGCCACCGCTGAAGTCGTGGGGACCGAGTGGGCGGCCGGTCGCGTATCCGTATGCGACGCCGAGAATTGCCTTGGAGTCGTAGCTCTTGTCGTCGAGGATCAGCAAATAGGCCTGGGCGCGGCCGAAGCCGTGACGGGCGAGGAACTCTTCCTGTCCCAGCTGGCCATATTCGGCTGCCGCCTGCCGGACATGGTGGGGCAGAACTGAATCCCATTTGGCCACCAGTAGATCCTAGGGCAGGGAATCCGGATGAAATAGGCGGACGGGAACCTCGCTCAGCGGGTGGTGGTGGTCGTCACTGTCGGGCTCGCGCTCGGGGTCATCGCCGATGAGCAATGCTTGAAACCTGTGGATCTGCCGGGAAGGGGTGTACCTTCCCGGTGACCAAGTAGAGGTTCTCAAGCAAGGTCCAGCGTTGCCGCGCCGGACCGGGAAGGCACACCCGATGCTCACCGTA
>Ga0335074_10001446_pt1 | contig 32216 bp, 24 predicted proteins | sample Lox_Sample_23_FD_206715 | JGI IMG/M metagenome (GOLD analysis project Ga0335074, IMG submission 206715) | Soil microbial communities from Loxahatchee National Wildlife Refuge, Florida, United States - Lox_Sample_2.3 | ecosystem: Environmental > Terrestrial > Soil > Wetlands | place: USA... | reverse complement strand
CGGCCGGGGAAGCCCGCGCCTGGCCAGTTCGTCGCTGGTGCCGTTCTCGAGCAGGCAAAACAACCGGAGCTGTTCACGTCCGGGCCCGGTCAGGCGGATTTCGTACCAGCCGCCCATCGTGCCGTGCATGGCCTCCCATTTGCCCCCGCCGGAAAACCGCGGAGGAGGCGCCGCAGCGACTGCGTCCAGCACCGCCGTGAATTGCGCGTCGACGGTACCCGGACAGCCGTCGAGGAACTCCAGAGCAGCGACAGTCCCATCCGGCGCCTGGTAATAAACGATCGACCACGGCAACTGCTCGTTCGCGTCCTGGCCGGGCGGGCCGTGCGGCCGACGCGGGCCACGGTCCCGAGGGGACATGGAGCCGACCGTATTCGGTCCGAGCTAACCGGTATCCGCGACCCGCCGCGTCCGATCATGCTCCCGTACGGCCCGCCGGGCTTCCGTACTCCGGGGAACGACACGCAACTCGGCGCCTAGCGCGTCAGCCAGTGCCGCGACAAGCGGGAGCTCCGGTCGCACCTGGCTCGCGGTAAACAGGCGGCGTACGCTCGAGGCGTTGCGGTTGACCCGCCGCGCCAGCTCGGCCTTGGAGATACCCAGATCAACCCGGAGCGAGTCAAGCTGCCGGATCACGGCATCGGTCTGGGCAAGCTCCCGCGCTGCCTGCTCATACGCCGCACGGTACTGCGGGTCCTGCATGCGCCGATCCCGGCGGCGCTCATGCAAGCTAACATCGAGCATCTGCGAGGTCACGGCTAGCTCCCCTCGAAGTGTTGCGCAGGTGACACGCCAAGCGTACCTCTTATGCAACGCTCCCCCATTGGTGGGCATTCCGTGTCTACACCGGGCCCGGGGCGACCGCGCCGTGACGTAAGGGTGCGTCCGCGTTGCCGCGTGAAGACTCTAGCGGCGGTGCAAGGACGGCCAGACGTTCGGGAGAAATCCTCACGGCCAGGGACAGATAGGACCGAAGGCTGGCTCTAAACCGCGTCAGATGGCTTCTTCGACCAGCGGCTTGCAGGCGTGACTACCATGCCGACCCCTGGCACAGCCACTAGGTAGCCCGCTCTGGCGAGCCATGCGTGCGCCCGCGCGGCCGTCTCGCGGGCGATGCCGAACCGCTCGGCCAGCTGGTTGCGGGACGGTACCGCATTGCCGGGCGTCCATTGCCCGGCCCTGATCTCAGCCTCGATGACCCGCGCGACCTGGAGATACCGCGGGACGCCTGACAGGTCGTCAAGATCATCCGGCACAAGCACGAGGGCGTCTGGCGTGTCTCGGAGAACGACCCGGACTCCGGGCTGTACGCCGCCAGCCGCGACGCGGACACGGTGATCCGGTACATGGCCGCCAACTCATGACAGCAGCGGTCGCTGCGCCGGTCTGTGACTGGGTTCCGCAACTAGCCGCCCACATGGCGGCGCTCGGGTTGCATCAATCGGCGGCTTCCCAGTCGGCATCGCGGTCTGCGGCACGTTCGAGTAGGTGCGGGGAAGGCCGGATTTCCGGCTTGGGCGGCTGCAAGATCGCGTCCGTTGCCTGCCGAGGCCAGGGCAGAAAGGCCTGACCGAGGTCACCGTAATCAGGGTGCGGGGGAGGGGATGGTCAGGCTCTGCGGCCGGCACCTCGGCTGGCTCCGGTGCCTCCAGGCAGGCCACCGGCTCGAACTCCGAGGCCGGTACCCGGTCCGCTACCTCTTCCAGCAGGGCGGCGGCCGCGGCTGGGTCCATGCCGGTCCGGAGCAGCACCCGGCCCAGGTACTTGATCACATCCGCGCGGGTCCAGGCGTTCTTTTCCTGCTGGGCCAGCGCAACCGCCTTCTGCGCCGCCCGGCTCACCTCCACCTGGCCGGGACCCCGGCCGGGATCCCTCGGACCACGCGTGCTCGAAGCTGCGCGTCCCGCCCCGGGAATTTCTCACTGGCGCGCAGATTCATCCGTTCGGCGCGACTGCGGTCGGCACTCGAGATGCGTGGCCGTGCATGGGCGGGCTCGGTGGCCTGGGCTGAGTTCACCGCGGGCGATGACGGGCGGCCTTTGAGGACGGGTCAGCCTGCGACCTGGCCGGTGTCTCGGTCGATGACGGGGACGCCGGGCGCGAAATGCGCCACGGCGGCGGCCATGCGGTGCGTATCCAGGTGCCACAGGTTCACCGCGCGGCTGGCCAGCAGCGTGTCACCGCTGACACCAGGCGTGAGTGCGCGGGCTGTCGCCTTGGCAGCCCGCTGGCCGCGGCGCCCGGCCAGCGGGCGGGTGCCTTTACGCCGGGCCACGCCGACGTAGCGAACGGAACGGCCGTAGGGCATCGGCTGGCGCCAGAGCACGATTTCCCTGATGCCGGCCCACGGGATCAGGACGGTGGTCGCGCCGTACCGCCCAGGCGAGCCGCCCAGGGTGACGCCGCTGGCATCCACCCGCAGAGCAACCCGGCGGGTCGCGATGCTCGCGATGAACACCAGCGCGCCACCGCCGAAGAACACGAGCGTGACCACCCGAAGGGCCAGCGACATCGGCACCGTGAGCGCGAGCAGCACGAACACCGCAGCTCCCACGATCAGGCTGCCGCTGCGGCGATTCCACCCGTAGCGGGCCACATACGCACCAGGCTCACCAGTCACGCCGCTTATCATGTCCCAGCCCAACGGCACATGACCAGGCTTTCCACCACCTATGCACATATCAACCAGATCTGGAAAGCAGTTGCCGCAATAACGGTTGACCCGGCATCCGTCCAGATCGGCGGTTCCCGAGCGCCCGGGGCGGTCAGCCATCGTGGCGCCCGGGTTCAGCTCAGGAGTTGCAGCCATCGGGGAAGCTGTTGCAGCGTGGGGGCCAGGCTGTCTCGCCACTGCCGGGTGTCGGGTGTGTCGCGGTGGGGGCTGCGGAACAGGCGTATCGCGCTGGCCAGGTCGTCGAGGTACCAGCGTGACCGGTACAAGGTGAGGACGGCGGGGTCGAGGTCCCGGCCGGCTGCCTGCTGGTAGCGGTCGATGTCCTGGCTACTGGTGGTGGCGATCAGGGATACGTCGCGTTCGGGCGGGGCCAGAGCGGCGGTGTCCCAGTCGATCAGGACCAGGCGGTCCCCGGCCGACATGAGGTTGGCCGGATGCGGCTCGCCGTGGGTGATGACCGGGTCGGCCCGCGCTGCGGCGGTGGCTGCGGTCAGCCGGTCGAAGCCCGCGGTGAGCTTGGCGAGGTCCGCGGTGCGGGTCGCCAGCAGATGGCGCGCCGGTCCGGAAAACGGGCCGCCGGACCACGGCCGGCCAGGGTCGCGGAGGAAAGCGTCCAGGTCGTCCCGGCCGGCGAAGCTGAGGATATGAGGAGGCGCGAGGCCCCGGACCGCGGGGGTAGCCTGATGCAGCGCCGCGATCATGTCCAGCGCCCGGCCGCGCAGGTGCGGGTCGGCGTACGGGCCGAACCGGTGGGAACGCCCCGCGAGGAACGGGAAAACGCAGACGGCATACCGGTCATCGATGCGGCGCAGCAGTCCGCCGTCGCGGGCTGGCAGGGGCGCTACCACGAAATCCAGGCCTGCTTCATCCCGCAGCGCGGCGGCGGTGTCCAGGGCACGCCCGAGCCCATCGAATACCGCCTGCCGCGTGTCACCCAGCCAGTCCTTACTGTCGAGATCATCGACCGTGACGAACCGGGCCAGGCCATCGGCGCCGGTCACTTTCCAGTGGTGACTGCCGGCGCCCTCGGGCACATAGTCCACCCGCGCAGGATGGACGTGCCAGCCCTCGGCCAGCGCTGCTGCCATGCGCGCTGGGACCAGGTCCGGCGGAGGACTGCGCACGGCTGCGAACCTAAACCACGCCAACGCGGGACACCACGAGTTTCCCGGCAGCAGCCGGCGCCACCTGCCCGGCTCGCCCCGGAACACACGGACCGGCAGCGCGAGCACCAGTCTCTCGGGCCGCCGCCAGTCAGCATGACGTGCTGTCACCGCGGGCCAGAACGCTGTTCGGGCACGCCCGAGATCCCCCGGCCAACGGCCAGAGTTACCGCGCATTAGGCGGTTCTCCTTAGTCCTCGGTGGCTGGGTCCGTGGTGTCCATGGTGGACAGGAGGTCGCGGATCTCTGGCTCGGTGGAGAGGTCGACCGGGAGGATCTGGCCGCGCTTCTGGTTAAGGACGAGTTCGGTGGCAGTGCCAGCCAGGATGTGGCCCGCGTCGGCGTCGGCCCAGCGCACGCTGTTGAAGGCCGTTCGGGTCCACCGGCCGGCCACCATGCAGTCAAGGACCGCCCGGCCGTAGATGTCGGGACCACTGCGCCGGACCGCGATCACCCGGGCGGCATCCACGCCCGGTGCCACGGCGAACGCCTCCCGCAGCGTCACGAGCACGTGCCCGGCGATGAGCAGCAGGTAGAGCGCGGACCGCTCACCCTTCGCGAGCTTGCGGAGCGTCAGGTTCCCGGCCTGGGTCGTGTTAGGCAGCCGCTCGGGAACCGCGTCCTCGCCCGGGACAAGTACGATCAGGGAGAGCTCGGTACCGTCGACGCCGACCGGGGCGGCCGGGGCCTGGTTGTCCTCAAACGCTTCAGCCAGCGCATCCAGGGTTTGCTGGACGTCCCCGGCGTTGAGCTCCCTTAGCTTGATGTCGCCCAAAGGTTCCCGCAGCGGCTTGACGGTGTCGCGGTAAAGCTCGCGCGTCCGGTCCGACCTGCCACTCAGCCCGCCGATCAGCCAGTCATCGAGCGCGTTGCCGACGGTGTAGGTCGCGCTGGACCGGACTCCGTTGTCGAGCTCTTGGCGTAGCTGCCGGAGCTTGGCCTTGACGGCCGTCTTCGTCCGGCCGGTCACGGTCTTGCGGACACGCTTGCCCGCCTCGTACCCGTGGGATACGGCGCCGACCCAATGGTTGTTGACCTGATCGAAGTAGATCGAGTCCTCGCCATGACCGCGCCGCGATCGCGGTTCTGCCATGTATCAAACGACACCGTTTGGCTCTTGGTTTGGCTCTTACCAGGAGGACACAAAGCGCTAGCTAGCTGCCAAAACCAATCTAGCTGTGGAAACTTGGTGGGCGCAACTGGGTTCGAACCAGTGACCCCTCGCTTGTAAGGCGCAAGCGATACGTCGCTGGACGTCGCCTGGAGTGTCCTGGAGGGCCAGCTAGCTGGATCAATCGTCGCTCGGTATCGCTCTGCGTCGCTTGAAGTCAGCCTACGTTGGCTCCCCGTTTGGCTCCCCAAATCTTGGTTAGCATCGCTAATGGATGGTGCGCAGCATCCGGGATGAGATTGCACTGCAGCCTACGCTCATGGCTGTTACAGCATCCCTTGATCGGCATGCCCCGCAGCATGGCCGCTCTCATCGCTGCAGCCGCCTGGTAAGAAGTCGGGTCCTGTCGCCGAACCCAGAATCGGTTCCCAGCGCTGGCATGGGGGCGAGCCCGGGATGGTCGCGTTCGCACTCCAAGCAAGGCACACTGGTGTCGTGACCGCTGACCAGCTGGAGATGATTTCCACCGACCCAAGGGTGATGCACGGCCAGGCCGTGATCGCCGGAACTCGCGTGCCGGTCAGCGTGATCCTGGACTGCCTGGCCGCCGGCATGACAGCCGAGGAGATCACCGCCGAATACCCCACGGTCACCATCGAGGGCGTGCGCGCGGCCGCCGCCTACGGGGCGGCGCTAGCGCGCGAAGAGCTGCTTCCGCTGCCGCAGTCGCGGTGAAGTTCAAACTCGACGAGAACCTACCCGTCTCGTCTGCCGCCATCTTGACCAGCGTCGGCCACGACGTCGATACCGTCACGGAAGAAGGCCTGGTCGGCGCTCCGGACCGAGATGTTGTTGCCGCAGCCACCGCGGCGGGGCGGATCCTGATCTCCCTGGACCGCGGGCTGGGCGACATCCGCGCCTACCCGCCCGGCAGTCACGCCGGCATCGTCGTGCTTCGCCTGACCGACCAGTCCGCCGCCGCAGCCATCAAGGCGGTCAGCGACCTGGCGACCCTTACCAATCCTGACAGCCTTGCCGGGGCGGTGGCGGTCTTGCAACGCGGACTACTGCGGATCCGCCACCCATAGCCACGCACTACCCCGGCCGCGCTGGAGTTCTTCGGTGCGGCGGCGATCCAGGACCAGACCGGCAACCCGGTACGTGGCCAGTACGCCCCGCCAGGCGCACCCAGGTCCCTGATACCGGCTGCCATCCTGGTCGCGCCGGCCACCTACAACACGATCAACAAGTGGGCGCAGGGCATCAGCGACACCTACGCCTTGGGCGTGCTCGCCGAGACCACCGGCCTGGGGGTGCCGACCGTGGTCCTCCCGTTCGTCAACGCGGCGCTCGCCAGCCGTGTCCCGTTCCGCCGTAGCGTCGAGTCACTGCGGGCCGAAGGCGTGCGGATCCTTCTCGGGCTAGGCGGCATCCAGCCGCATCCGCCACGCACTGGGGGCAACCTGATCGACAGCTATCCCTGGCATCTCGGCCTAGATGAGGCCGAACGACTGCTGGATCCCGCCACCCGGAAACCGTAAGCGCTCACGCGGAGACGGCGTTCACTCAGCCGCCAGCACCGCGACGAACCGCCATTTCCCGCGCGCAACTCGAAATTCCCGTTTTCCCTGTTCACTGTCTCTTTCCTCGCCTCCTTGCGTCCTCCTCCCCCGGCCGCCGTAAACGATCATGAACTGCCTTTTGCTCACCATGGTTCATATCGCCGCAGACCGTTGCATTCATCTTGATGATCATGGTCGGTCCCGCGGCCCCGCGATCCCGGTGGGAAAGGAGGCAGCCGATTGGCCGTGGTTGTCACCGTCGCCAAGGGCTATGACCTCGGCTATATCTGGAAGACCCAGGCCCAGCCCGGAGCCGGACGCGCCACTGGCGGTTACTACCTCAACGCTGCACTGGCCGGGGAACCGCCCGGCCGGTGGTGGGGACCAGGAGCACAAGCCCTCGGCCTCAACCCCGGCCAGATCGTCCAGCGCAAGGCTTACGAAGCGGTCTACCAGCAGATCGACCCGCGTACCGGCGGCAAGCTTGGCCGGGCCCGCGGCCGCTACGCCACCTTCGCCGATCACCTGGCCCGGCTGCGCGCCGCCGAGCCGCACGCCACCGCCGAGCGGCTCATCGAGCTGGAACGCCAGGCCGCCCAGGCGACCAGGCAGCCCGCCGCCTACACCGACGTCACCATCTCGTTCTCCAAGTCCATCTCGGTGCTGCACGCCTCGATCCGGGAAAACGAGCGCCGCGCCCGCCTCGCCGGAGACCAGCGGGCCGCCGCGTACTGGGCCGGGCGGGAGCAGCAGTTCCAGGAGATCTTGCACCGGGCCAACCGGACCGCGCTGGAGTACCTGCAGGCCTGGGCCGGGGTCACCCGCACCGGCTACCACGGCACCCGGATCGGCAGCCGCGAGCCCGGCCGGTTCGAGCCGGCGGACCTGATCGTCACCTCCTGGTTGCAGGGCACCAGCCGGGACGGCGACCCGCAGGATCACGTTCACAACCAGATCGCCCGGATCACCCGGACCACGAGCGACGGCAAATGGCGCGCGCTTGACACCGCCAGCCTGAGCGCGGTCCTCGGCGCCCTGCAGGCGATCGCGGCCACTGCGGTGGAGTGCGAGCTGACCGCTGGATTCGGCGTGGCGTGGATCCCGCGCGCGGACGGGCGCGGCAACGAGATCGCCGGCATCACGCAGGCGCAGATGGACGCCTACTCCACCCGCACCGTGCAGGTGCGCGAGAAGGAACGCGAACTGGCGCGGGCGTGGCAGCGTCGGCACGGCCGCGCGCCGACCTCACGCGAGCTGCTGCACATCGCCAACGACGCCACGCTGCAATCACGCAAGGGAAAGGACGCGGCCCCGGTCGACTGGAATGCGCTGGCCGCGCGGTGGGACGCGACGATCGGCGGGGAACTGGCCGACATCGCGCCCTCGGTGTCGAATGCATGCGGCCCGGGCGTACACGGGCGCGAGCATCACGCCGGCCACGCGCCGACCGGACCGCCCTCGCGTGAGGCGCAGGCGCAGGCGCTGGCCAAGGCCCTGGTCCTGGTCTCGGACAAGCACCCCGCCTGGACTAGGCACGATCTGCTCAAACAGCTCGCCCTGGTGATGCCGCCCGAGACCCGGCAGATGAGCGCGCAGGCGGCACGCGAGCTGCTGGTCGGCCTGGCCGACGAGACGCTGTCCGGCCGGGCCGGGCATGTGGTGTGCCTGGAGGCGCCGGAATGGCCGCCGCTGCCGCCGTCGCTGCGACGCGAGCTGGACGGACGCAGCGTGTACACCCGGCCCGGCGCCGCGCGGTACGCCACCGCCGCGCAGCTGAGCATGGAAGACAAACTCGTCGCGCACGCGCAGACCCAAGGCGCGCCGCGGCTGCCCGGTGAGCTGGCCGCGCGGCGCCTCGACGCCGACCCAGCAGTGCTCGAGGCGCAGCTGCGCGGCCGTGCGCTCGACACGCGCGAACACGACGCGCCGCGCGGACTGCGATTGGATCAGGCCGCCGCCGTCTGGCACGCGCTCACCTCCGCCCGGACCGTGGAAGTGATTACCGGCCCGGCCGGCACCGGCAAAACCAGGGTCCTGGCCGCCATCGCCCGGGCCTGGGACGGGCCGGTGTTCGGCACCGCCACCTCCCAGAACGCCACCCACGAGCTCCGCGCGGCCGGCGTCCAGGTCGCCGCGAACACCACCGGCCTGCTCGCCGATATCCGGCACGGGCGCATCCCTCCCGGCTCGCTCATCGTGGCCGACGAAGGCTCCATGATCTCGATCACCCACCTGGCTGCCCTCGCCGAATACTCGGCCCGCCACGGGTGCAAGCTGGTGCTCGCCGGGGATCAGGAACAGCTCGCCGCCGTCGAAGGCGGCGGCGCCATGACGCTGCTCGCCGACCGGCTCGGCTACGTCCAGCTCACCGAGCCCGTCCGCTTCACCGCCGCCTGGGAACGCGCCGCCTCCCTGCGGCTGCGCTCCGGCGACGCCAGCGCGCTAGACGAGTACGACCAGCACGGCCGCATCCGCGGCGCCCCAGCCGACCAGGCCATGGACCAGGCTGTCCACGCATACGTGGCCAGCTACCTGGACGGCCGGGACGTCCTGCTGATGGCCGCAGACTGGGCCCGCTGCCGGGAACTCTCCACCCGGATCCGCGGCGACCTGATCCACCTCGGCTTGGTCGACAGCGGCCGGACGATCCGGATCGCCGAAGGCGCCGAAGCGTCCGTAGGTGACCTGATCATCTGCCGCCGCAACGACCACAGCATCGAGGCCGGCGAGCCGGGCCGGACCCTGGCCAACGGCGACGTCCTGCGGATCGAGGCCATCACCCGCCGCGGCGTCATGGTCCGCCGACGACTCGACCCAGACCGGGCTACCGGGCAACGCCAGTTCACCAGCCAGGCCTTCCGCTATACCGGCTACCAGTCCGCTGACCTGGCCTACGCGATCACCGGCCACTCCGCTCAGGGCGCCACCGTGCACACCGGGATCGCGCTGGTCACTGGGAACGAGGACCGCCAGTGGCTGTACCCGGCGATGACCCGCGGCACCGACACCAACGTGGCGTTCGTGTTCACCACCCCGCCGAACGTGGCCGACCCGGCGCCTGGCGCCCGCCCCGCCTCCGATCTGGACCGGTACGAGCGCATCCACCGCGAACGCGCCGGGTACCTGCCAGCACTGGTTCCTCGCGAGCATAGGGAACGGGCAGACCAGCGCGAGCCGATCGCTGTGCTCGCCGACGTCCTCGGCCGCGACGGCGCCGAGCTGTCCGCGTCCGTGATCCGGCAGCGCAACCTGGCCAACGCTGATCACCTGGCTATCCTCCGCGCGATCTGGACCGCCGAAACCACAGCCGCCCGCCACGACCGCTATCGCGAGCTGGTCCTGGCCGCGCTTCCTCCCGATCACCGGCAGCCGCTTTCGCACCAGGCCCGCTGGCTGTTCCGCACTCTGCATGCTGCCGAGCTCGCCGGCCTGAACCTCTCCGAGGTCATTGGCTCCGCCATCGCCTCGCGCGATCTGGCTGGAGCCCGCGACATCGCCGCCGTCCTGGACGCCCGGATCCGCTTGCGCGTCCAGCCGCTGCTTCCTCAGCCCCAAGGCTTGTGGGCCGAACGGGTCCCCGGCGTACCCGACCCCGACCGGCACGCCTACCTGGCCCAGATCGCGGCCATGATGGACGACCGCAAGCAGCGCCTCGGCCAGCACGCCGCCCTGGTCATGCCTGCGTGGGCGATTGCGGCTCTCGGCCCGGTGCCCGCTGACCCACCCGCCCGGCATGACTGGGAGCACAAGGCGGCCTCGATAGCTGCCTACCGGGAGACCTACGGCTACGAGCATCCCGACGATCCGATCGGCCCCGAAGCGTGCCGCGAGGCGCCCGAGCAACGGGTCGCATGGTATGAGGCCTTCCTTGCTCTTGGCTCCATAGACGGACCCGACGTCCGGACCATGCCAGACGGGCGGCTGTGGCTGCTCCGCGACGCCTACGCCGCCGAGACCGCTTGGGCACCGCGCCACGTTGGGAAGGAGCTACGGCTGTCCCGGCTCGGCGCCTTCGATGCCGCTCTGTGCGCCCTCCGCGCCGACGCCGAAGCCGACGCCGCACGTAAGGCGGACGACCACGACCGCGCCGGACGCCATGAGGCCTTGGCCGCTAGCTACCGCGCCCTGCGAGACCTCTACCAGCAGCGAGAGCAGACTCTCGCTCAGACCATGGCCGATCGCCGGGAATGGGAGCATGCTACGGCCCGCTCCCGCCACCTAGCCATCGCTGCCGACGCGGAACTAAGTCGTCGTCATCCAGACCAGAGGATCGAGTCCCTGCGCTCCGCCGAACCAGCTCTCGTCACCGACACCGAACACGAGCAGCTGCACCCCGTCCCCGACAGCAACCTCACCGAGACGGCCGCCCGGATCCGCGACCTTGCCGCGCAACACCGAGCGTTCCGCGAGAAAATGGACGAACGCCTTCGGCTGATGAAACCAGGCAAGGACCCGGATTGGACCAGCCTCAGCGAGCGCCTTCCCACTTGGTGGACACCGCACCGGGTTGCGATCTTGCAGCCACCCAAACCGGAGATCACCCCCTCGCCAAGGATTCTCGAGCTCGGCGCCGAGCACGACACCGAACCTGAGGCCGCAGGCTGATCTCGATGTCACGTGCTCCGATCCACCTCGGCGTAAATGCGGCCCCCAGCACTCGCAGAACCCGAGACGAGACACCGACCGTGGACCTGGGAACCTCCTCCCGAATAGAGCAGCACGCCAGAAAAAGGCCAAAGCAGCGTGGCAGACTTGACAAGCGGTCAAGGACCATGCTCTTCGGTCAATCCATGGCTGCGGCGGCGCGAAGCAGCACAGTTCTGTGCGAGTACTACTAAATATGCTGCAGCTCAGCCTTCAAGGGACTAGCATAGTGAGCCGCAGTCGGGTACTGAGCTGCCGAGGGGTATCGTCGGACTGCCTTAAAGCGATAGTAGCACCCGCATCGCGATTATCTTCGTTCCATTCAGTAACGCTGGCGAGGTCCATGACCAGTACAAACGCACAGCCCAGATGTTATCCGCGCGGCTCAGAGTGGAGAAAGTGGGACCTGCATCTTCACCCGCCAGGCACCAAGTTGAGCGACGGATATACGGGATCTGCCGCACTTGACCGCTTCTGTGAGATCCTTGAGTCGTCTGATGTAGATGTATTCGGAATCACAGATTATTTTTCAGCTGACGGATTCTTTTCAACTGTGGCTAGATTCCGCAAGCTATATCCGAGTTCGCATAAGGTTCTGTTTCCCAACATCGAACTACGACTAAGCGAAACCGTGAATGGCAGTAACCAGCTCGTCGACCTTCACCTGATCTTTCGGCCGGACGTAACTCGGACGATCATTGACCGATTCTTGCGAGAACTTAAGACCGAGATCACCGACAGCAACGGCGTTTCATTCAGCTGTTCCGACATTGCCACTACCACCCATTTCGAGCAGGCAACTGTCACCCGAGCTAACGTTGAACGTGCCATCGAGCAGGCCTTCGGCAAATCTGCCGCTAGAAGCGACCATCTCATAATTATTGTTCCATCCAATAACAACGGAATCAGAGCAGGTGGGGGGGAGCAGCGCAAACGGAATCTTGCCGATCAGATTGACAAGCTAAGCGATGCAATCTACGGCAATAGCGGAAATACAGACTATTTCTTGCGGACTGACCGGTATGAGGATTCCGCTCAGAAGTCTAAGCCTAAGCCTGTCTTTTCGTGCTCCGACGCCCACTCGTTCGATCAGTTGACAAATTGGCTCGGGAAATCTATCGACGGCGCGGAGGCCCGAAAAGAGGTCACTTGGATCAAGGCCGACCCAACCTTCGAGGGTCTCCAGCAGACACTATATGAACCGTCAAATCGAGTCAGCATTCAGACGGCAAAGCCCGAGGTTAAAGAACCATACAAAGTTATCTCTGCGGTTCACTTTACGGGGCCAGACTTCCCAGAAACAATCATACTAAATCATGGTCTCGTGTCTATAATCGGTAGCCGTTCATCTGGCAAATCGTCACTCCTGGCGTATATAGCACACTCCGTCGACCCTATCTACACGGTCACGCAACAGGTTGCTACAAGAATGATTGATGAAGCTAAAGCTGGCCCTGCTGCAGGAAAGACTTGGGCAAACGTTTCCCATATAAAGTGCACAGTTGAATGGGCAGATCCCAATGTTAGTCGTGGAAAAATAATCTACATACCGCAGAACTCTCTATTTGCAGTAAGCGAGCGCCCAGAAGAGATCACGGCGAAAATTGAGCCTGTACTCTTCAGGATGGATTCCAGTTTGCAGACCGCTTACCTTCGCATGCATTCGGATATCGAACTGAGCAGAGCGAAGATCAGCGATGCTGTGACACAGTGGTTTCGCATCGATGATCGAATCAAAGCACTGCAAATAGAACTGCGGGACTTGGGCGATCCTAACGCCATCGGATCCACGCGTGATATGCTTGCCGTCCAAATAACTGAGCTCCGCGCATCGGCGAAACTGTCCAAAGATGATGTCGTCGGATACCAAAGAGTAATTGAGCAGCTTGGAGCTAGCACCTCCCGCCGAGAGACTATTGCGCAGGAATCGGCGGCTATTGCACCATATCTGACGCATTCAGATGGCGAACGCGAGACAGCGGGTGTATCAGTCAGCGTCACCATAGCTCCATCGGCCTCGACCTTCCCGGTCGGCCTGGAAGCTGAGTTGACTTCAATAGTTACTCAGGCGATGGCCTCACTCAACGGGACTGTAAGTAGCGCCGTTATTGCCTATCAGCTATCTCTCGACACCGAATCGGCTCATCTACTTTCCGCCGAGGACCGCCTTAAGGCTGATAACGCTGAGCTCATAGAAAGGAATCAAGCAAACGCCGAACTTGAGGAACTAATCCGGAGACACAACAAGCAAGATGAGTTGCTTAAGACAATCGCTAGTCGACAGGAAAAGCTGGAGGAACTCGCGGTCTCGCAGGAAGGCCAAGCGGAGACCATCAGGGCAGAGATAGGAATCCTCACCGATCACGTTCAGAGCTTTACCAAACACTTCAATACCAGGGTTCGCGCCTTGGAGAATATGCTGTTTGGTGTGGAACATCAAATTAACGAGGAGACCATTCAAGCGCTCTCTGCAAGTTTCAATCGCCAGGAGAACACTGATTATGTCGACCGATCCTCTGAGCTTGTAAGGATCGGTAATATAATTGCCGACCCCGACAAATTCCTCAGAAGTCTCCGCGATGGCAGACAGAAGCTCCGTCGAGGCACAGAGCCAGTGAATCTTGCAGTTCAGGCCCTTTCAATTGCGCCAGAGGTGCGCTTCATAGCAACACTTGAGGGCGATCGCATCGGAGGATTTAAGCGGTCGTCAATGACTCCAGGTAAGCAATCTCTCTTTGCCCTAAGCCTAATACTCAACGAGTCTGCCGAGGGCTGGCCTCTTTTGATCGACCAGCCGGAAGATGATCTTGATAGCCGGTCAATATTCGACACAATAGTTCCATACCTGCTCGCACGAAAACGTGACCGACAAATTCTTATGGTTAGCCGTGATGCAAATCTTGTTGTCGGCGCGGACTCTGACCAGCTAATAGTAGCCAATAGGCATGGCGATGATCGAAAAAACCGTGACGGCAGGACTTTTGAATATCTTACCGGATCCCTGGAATACAGCCTTCCTGAGACAAAGGCCGATCACGTCCTAGAGAAGTGCGGGATTCGGGAGCATGCGTGTGAGATCCTTGATGGTGGAGTAGAGGCATTCCAAAAGAGACGAGACAAGTATAATATTTAACCGCAAATAAGTCTCCTAAGTTGGATGCCTGTACACTTCTCAAACCTGGCTACGATGGACTGACAATCTGCTGTCTAACGACAAGAAGATGCGATCCATGATCTCGGCGCCGGTCGTGATGACCGGGCGGAGTTCGCGGCGGTAGACCAGCTCGGTGGTGCTGGTCTGCTGGTGGCCGGCGAGTCTGGCTATCTCCTCGACGGGGACGCCGCCTGCGGACATGATGCTCACGAAGGTGTGCCGCAGTTCCCGGGGGACCCACTCGTCGCCCAGGCCCGCAGCCCGAGTGATCTGGCGGAAGCCGCGCCGGATGTTGTGCTGGTCGAGCATGGTGCCGATCGTCGTAGTGAACACCAGACCGGTGTCATGCCATAGCTCACCGGCCTTCAGGCGGTCGGCGGCTTGAGCGACCTTGCGCTGGCGGAGGGCGTCCACGGCGATCTGCGCCAGCCGCAGGGTACGCCGGGACTTCGGGGTCTTGGTGTCGCCGCCGGCCCGGTCGGAGCGCCAGACCGCCACCGTGCCCGCGTCCAGGTCGACATGATCCCAGCGCAGCGCCCGGGCCTCCTCGGGCCGCAGACCGGTCGTCAGCAGCAGAACGACGTAGGCATGGAGCGGATGCAGGACGCCGCCGTGACGCTCATCAGCGGCCGCGCGCAGCAGTCGCTGAGCATGCTCCACCGACAGCGCCTTCGACGGCCTACCCTCGTGACCGGCGGGCGGCCGGACCAAGGCAGCCACGTTGCGGCCGACCAAGTCGTCGGCCTCTGCGTGCCGGATTGCGCGCACCAGACAGTTGTGCGCGATCTGAAGGGACCGCGTCGACAACTGCTGGCTGAGTGCCGCCAGCGCCGACCGGACGTCGGCGGCAGACAGCTTGCACAACGGCCTGGCCCCGATCCGGTCGGTCAGCGGCCTTACGCCATCCCGGTACAGCTGGACCGTTCGAGCCGATCGACCCGACAGTCCATGCTCCAGCCAGTCATCCACGGCCGCACGGACCGTGTATCCCGCCGACGGCTGCAGCCCGGCGTCGAGCTCGGCGTGGATCGCCTTGAGCTTGTCCCGGACCTCCTGCTTGGTCTTACCGGAGACCTTCCGACGCAGGCGCTTCCCGTCCGGGCCAAAGCCGAGCGAGACCGCGCCGATGTAACGGTTCTTGTCCGCCGCGAAGTAGATGGCGTCTTCACCATGCCCGCGGCGCCTGACCGAAGCGTCCGCCATGAAACCAGGGTAACTCTTTGGCTCCCCGTTTGGCTCCCCGCCGCGCCACTCAAGCGACCGACATAGCCTCTGACCTGGTGGGCGCAACTGGGTTCGAACCAGTGACCCCTCGCTTGTAAGGCGAGTGCTCTACCACTGAGCTATGCGCCCCCGGTGCTGGCCGTCATGGCGTGCACCTGGATCGCAGCCAGCGTACCGGTCCCTGTGTCATGGCCGCACCTGACGGGCCGCACTGACCAAGGGCAGCGTCGGCCTGAGGGCCTCTGGCCGGCGGATCATCGCGGGAGATAGCGTTGGCTCACCGGAGCGCACTGCCGCGCAGGGACAGGCACCAGGACCGAGGAGGAACGTGTCCGCGGATATTCCCGAGATGCGGGCGTCTGATGCGGACCGGGATCGGGTCATAGACGTGCTGCGCGGCGCCCTCGGGGACGGGCGGCTGACCGAGGATGAGTTCGAGGAGCGCGTGGAGGCGGCCTTGGCGTCGCGGACGCTCGGGGAGCTGGCCGGGCTGACCGCCGATCTGGTGGCTGTACCCGGCCCGCCGGGTGCGGTACCGGCACAGGCGGGCGACGTGGCCCGGATCGACCAGCGGGGAGGTTCGGTCCAGCGCACCGGGCGCTGGGTCGTCCCGCGGCGGCTGGAGTTGCGTTCGTCGTGGTGCGACGTGACGCTCGACTTCACCGAGGCGGTCATCGTGTCTGACTCGCTGCTCATCGAGATGAACGTGCGGGGCGGGTCGCTGACCCTGGTGGTCGGGCCGGGCATGGTCGTGAACGCCGATGATCTGGTGGTGCGCTACACCGACGTCGAAATCCGCTCGGACGCCGCGGCGGGCACGCCGGTCACTCTCTGGGTGCAGCTGAGCGGCCGTATGCGCTACGCCTACGTCGGGACGCGGTAAAACCGCGGTAAGAGGCCCAGGGCGTCCCGGTGGGCCTGGGGGCCGCCGGCCAGGCGCTCGGCTGACCAGGCCCGGCGGTAGTACAGCTGGGCGTCGTGTTCCCGGGTGAAGCCGATGTCACCGAACAGGTGAATGGCGGCCTCAGCCACGCGGCGGTAGGACTCGCCGGCCCGCAGGGCGGCGATCCGGGCCGCCTTCTGCGCATCGGCGGCGCCGACGTCGGTTGCGGCCGCGGCGTACCGGGCGGCGGCCGCGACATTTTCCAGGTCGGCCAGCATGTCGACGCAGAAGCTGGCCACCGCCTCGAACGAGCCAACCTCGTCCTGCTCCCTGACGTAGGCCAGGCTCGCGTCCAGGCACCAGCCGATGCCGCCCGCGGCCTCCGCGGCGGTCCCGATCAGGAACTCGCGCTCGGCCCGGGCCAGGGCCGGGGCCCCGTCCTTGGTGAGCAGCACCGCCGGGGCCGCCTCGAAGCTGATGATGGCGATCCGCCGGGTCAGGTCCAGGTCCAGCTGGCGGGACATCTCCAGGCCCGGGAATCCCGTCTCGGCCAGGAACATGGCCAGGCCGGACTCGGTCACCGCCGGGACCATGACAATGCCCGCCGCGTGGGCCGCCACGACATACCAGCGGCGGCCGGACAGCCGCCAGCCGCCGGTCCCGTAGTCGGCCTTCACGCCGCCCGCCCTCCAGTGGCCGGCCTCGTCGGCGGCGGCCACGGTCCCGGCCACCGTCCCGGCGGCCAGTTGCGGGAGCCAGCGCTGGCAGGCTTCGCGGTGACCGGTCGCCAGCAACGCCCCGGCCGCCACCGAGCTGGGCAGGAACGGTCCCGGGTACAGGGCCCGGCCGAGTTCGACGTGGATCGCGCACGCCTCGACCTGGGACCTGCCGAGCCCGCCGAACTCCTCCGGGATCGTCCAGCCCGACAGGCTCAGCTCGCCCGCCAGCCGGGCGTGCAGGCCGGGGTCGTAGCCCGGCTCGCTGTCCAGGGCGGCGTGCAGGCCAGCGGAGGACAGCTGGCCGGTGAGGACGGCGCGCAGAGTGTCATGCTGGCCTTCGCTGAGGTCAACCGAGTCCCGAATCGCCATGAGAGCCGCTCCTGCCGCGGTTAGGCGTCTCATGCTCTCAAACAAAGCGTCGCCATTGCGGGCAAATCGCAGGTGGTGGCTGACGCACCACGATCCGTTCGGTATAAATATCCAGACAACGGCGGGTCAGGGGGTTGCCCAGGTGACTGAGCTCGTGCGGTACCAGGCGGACGGGGAGGTCGCCACCGTCACCTTGGACTCCCCGCACAACCGCAACGCCCTGTCCGCCCAGCTCGTGGCCGAGGTGACGGGCCGGCTGGGCGAGGCGGGCGCGGACCCGGCGGTGCGGGCGGTCGTGCTCACGCACACCGGGCGGGTGTTCTGCTCGGGCGCCGACCTGGCCGCCGCGGGCACCGGCTCGCTGGGCGACTCGGGCACCACGATCATGGCCCTGCTCAAGCTGATCGTGGAGCTGCCCAAGCCGGTCATCGCGCGGATCGGCGGGCACGTGCGGGCGGGCGGCATGGGCCTCGTGGGCGCGTGTGACCTGGCCGTCGCGGCCGACGGCGCGTCGTTCGCATTCACCGAGGCGCGGATCGGCCTGGCCCCGGCGATGATCTCGCTGACCACGCTGGACGTCATGAGTCCGCGCCAGGCCGCCCGCTACTACCTGACCGGGGAGACGTTCGGGGCCCCGGTCGCGGCGCAGCTGGGCCTGATCACGGTGGCCTGCGCGGCCTCCGAACTCGACGGCGTGGTGGACGGGCTGGTGGCGCAGGTCCGGGAGACCTCGCCGCAGGGGGCGGCGGAGACCAAGAAGCTGCTGACCGCGGCGCGGCGGCAGCGGCTGGACGCTCAGGGCCCGGAGATGGCGGCGCTGTCGGCCCGGCTGTTCGCCAGCGAGGAGGCGCAGCAGCACATCCGCGCGTTCCTGGACAAGCGGGCTCGCTAGACCAGGTCCGCGGGCACGGAGACGAACCGGGAGCGCAGGTACTCCCCCAGGCCCTTGGCCTGCGGGTCGGGCCGGGTGGTGGCGGACACGCCGGGGGCGAGCAGGCCGTGGACGACGAAGTTGAGGGCCAGGAGGTTCGGCAGCTCGTGGCGGTCGACCTCCAGGTCGGCGGCCTCGGTGAGCAGCGCACGGAAGCGGTCGACGGTCAGGTGCCGGCGCAGCCAGGCGTAGGCGGCGGGGCTGACCGCCCACAGGCCCACGTTCGCGTTGCCGCCCTTGTCGCCGGATCGCGCCCCGCACAACCGCCCGAGCGGGACCGCCACCGGCGGGCCGCCCGGCGCCTCGGGCTGGGGCCCGGGGTCGATTCCGGCCTGGAGCGTGGCCGGGGGCCGAGGCTCATAATCATGGGGCCGAACGGACGTGGTGCGTCCGTCCGGCAGGTGCACGTGCTCCGTGACCAGGCGGCGCGGGATGAGGGCGGGCCAGTAGACGCCGTAGGCGCTGGCCGCGGCGGGCGGGGTGGTGGTGTGGAACCCGGCGTACCCGGCCAGGGCCAGTTCGACGATCGCGTCGGAGAAGGCCCGGCCCACCTTGCGTTCGTCCTGGTCCTTGACGGTGATCCGCAGGTGGGCGTTGGCCAGTTCGTTGGCCGGGGCGTCCGGGCGGTCGAAGCGCAGCAGCCGGACGTCGACCTCCTCGAACTGTCCGGGACCGCCGAGCCGCTCGAACAGCAGCCGCTCGGCCTGCTCGGCCTTGGCCTCGATGTCGAGGCCGGTGATGACCATGGTCATCGTGTTGCGGTAGCCGCCGAGCATGTTGAGCGCGACCTTGAGCGTGTCCGGCGGCGGGCTGCCGCGGGTGCCGGTTAGGCTCACCCGGTCCGGGCCGGCCTGCTCCAGACCGATGGTGTCGAAGTGCGCGGTGACGTCGGGGTTGAGGTAGGCGGGTGCGCCGATCTCGTAGAGCAGCTGGGCGGTGACGGTCCCGGTCGAGACCAGACCGCCGGTGCCGTCGTGCTTGGTGATGACGCTGCTGCCGTCGGCGGCGACCTCGGCGATCGGGAACCCCGGAAGGCGGCGGTCGGTGATCTCGTCAAGGAAGCTGTAGTTGCCACCGGTGGCCTGGGCGCCGCACTCGATGACGTGCCCGGCGGCGACCGCGCCGGCCAGGGCGTCCCAGTCGTCGCGGTGCCAGCCGTGCCACCAGGCGGCGGGCCCGGTGACCAGGCTGGCGTCGGTGACCCGGCCGCACAGGACCACGTCCGCGCCGGCCTGCAGCGCCGCCGCGATGCCCCAGCCGCCGAGGTAGGCGTTGGCGGTGACCACGGGGAGTTCGGCCTTGGCCAGCGGCACGCCGGTGTCGAGGTTGGTGAACTCGTGGCCTTCGGCCTGCAGGTCCTTGAGGGCCGGGGCCAGGTCGTCGCCGGTCAGGTAAGCGATCTTGGCGCTGGGGGTCAGCTCCTTTATCCTGGCCGCGAGGCCTGACGGGTTGAGGCCGCCGGCGTTGGCCACCACCTTGACGCCGCGCTCCAGGCAGGTGCCGAGCACGTCCTGCATCTGGCGCACGAACGTGGTGGCGTAGCCCAGGCTTTGGTCTTTGCGGCGCGCCTTCCACAGGATCAGCATGGTGAGCTCGGCGAGGTAGTCGCCGGTCAGCACGTCGACCGGGCCGTCCAGCATCTCCCGGGCGGCGCTGAGGCGGTCGCCGTAGAACCCCGAGCAGTTCGCGATGCGGACCGGCCTATTCATCTGATTGCCCTGATCGAGCCGGCCGGCCCGGGCCGGGCGGGCCGGCGAAGGCCTGGGCGATGGCCATCCACTCCTGCGCGGCGGGCCCTTCGATGGTCAGGTCCAGGTCGTCGCGGTGCCTGCGCTGGGTAACCAGCAGGCAGAAGTCCAGGGCCGTTCCGGTCACGCGGTCTTGGGCGTCGGCCGGGCCCCAGGTCCACCGGGTCCCGTCGGGGGCGGTCAGTTCGACGCGGACGGGCACCTCCGGCGGGGCCTGGCCGCGGGCGGCGTAGCTGTAGGCGCGCGCGCCGACGCCGATGTGCGCGACGTGGCGCAGCCGGCCGGTGGGCTGGCGGGTGACGCCGAGGGCGTCGGCGATGTCCTGGGTGTGGGCCCAGGTCTCCATGATCCGGGCGGTCAGCGACGACGCGGCGCTCATGGGCGGCCCGAACCAGGGCAGCCTGACCTTGGGATCGAGGCCTTTGAAGGCCTGCAGTAGCTCGGCGCGGGCTTCGTCGAACCAGGCCAGCGTCTGGGCGCCGGTGCGGTCGCGGTAGCGGGCGGCGATGGTGTCGGGGTTGACGCTCTCCGGGGCCGCGGCGAGTTCGGCCCGGAACTCGTCGGGACGGACCGCGGAGCGCACCGCGACCTCGTCGAAGTAGGCCAGGTGGCCGATCTGGTCGGCGATGTCCCAGCCGGCCGCCGGGGTCGGCGTGCGCCAGCCGGGCTCGTCCAGGCCGTCCACCAGTCCCCTGGTGACGGCCGACTCGGCGGCCAGGTCCGCGGCGAGCGCGGCCATGTCTACGGGCATGGCTCGACCACCGCGAGGACCTGGCCGGCGGCGACCTGCTCCCCCGCCTTGGCCCGCAGTTCGGCCACCACGCCGGCCGCGGGCGCGGCCACGGTTTGCTCCATCTTCATCGCCTCCAGCACGAGCAGGGGCTGGCCCGCGGTGACCGTCGCTCCCGCCTCGACCAGGACCCGCCGGACCAGGCCGGGCATCGGGGCCAGCAGCGACCCGGCGGGGGCCAGTTTCTCCGGGTCACCGAACCGGGGCACCTCGGTCAGGGCGCTGGACCCGTCGCTGGCGTCGACGTACGTCTCGGGGCCGACCCGGTGCACCCGGTACACCCGGCGGGCGCCGTCGATCTCCAGGTCGATCCGGGTGGGGCCGATCGTGCGGGCCTTGGCCTCCTCGAGCGGCACGTCGTTCACCGAGGCCCGGATCGTGTCGCCGAGGACGCGGTAGGCGACCTCGTACCGCTCCCCCGCGGCGGCGAAGCTGACCTGCTGCGGCGCGGAGAAGACGTTGCGCCAGCCGGACGGCAAGGTGCCCAGGACGGGTGCCTGCGCGCGGTTGACCGCCTGGCGGGCCAGCGCCGCGACCAGCGCGTGTCGTGCCGCAGCCGGCGCGGCCGCGGCCCCGGCTCGGCTGAGGGCGGCGGGCTCGTGCCGGGTGAGGTAGCCGGTGTCGGTGGCGCCGGCCAGGAAGTCCGGCTCGCGCAAGATGGCCACCAGCAGGTCGCGGTTGGTGGTCACCCCGTGGATCTCGGCTGCTTGGAGGGTCCGGGCCAGCCGCCGGGCCGCGTCGGCCCGGGTGCGGCCGTGGGCGATCACCTTGGCCAGCATCGCGTCGTAGTGCGGGCTCACCACCGACCCGTCGCCGAATCCGGTGTCCGCCCGCAGGCCCGGGCCGGACGGGATCGCGAAGCGGTGCAGCGTGCCGGTGACCGGCACGAAGCCGGCCGGGACGTCCTCGGCGTACAGGCGGACCTCGATGGCGTGGCCGCGGATGGCGGCCGCGCGGGCCTCGGGCGGCAGCGGCTCACCCTCGGCGATGCGCAACTGCAGTTCCACCAGGTCCAGGCCGGTGATCTCCTCGGTGACCGGGTGCTCGACCTGCAGCCGGGTGTTCATCTCCAGGAAGTAGAACGACCCGTCGCGGTCGAGCACGAACTCCACGGTGCCCGCGCCGGTGTAGCCGACCGCCTGGCCGGCGGTGACGGCGGCCTTGGTCAGCGCCTGGCGGAGGTCGTGGTCGACGGCCGGGGACGGGGCCTCCTCCACGATCTTCTGGTAGCGGCGCTGGATGGAGCACTCGCGCTCGAACAGGTGGACCACGTCGCCGTGCGCGTCGCCCAGGATCTGCACCTCGACGTGGCGCGGGTCCGGGATGTAGCGCTCACCGAACACGGTGCCGTCGCCGAACGCGGCGGCGGCCTCGCGGCGCGCGGCGGCGACCGCCGCGCTGAGTCCGGCCGGCTCGCGTACCAGCCGCATCCCGCGCCCGCCGCCGCCGAACGCCGCCTTGACCAGCAGCGGGAAGCCTACCGCGCTGACCGCGGCGGTCAGCTCCCCGGTGTCCGTCACGGTCACGCTGGGCAGCACCGGGACGCCGGCCGCGGCCATCATGGCCTTGGCGGCCACCTTGTCACCCATGGCCTCGATGGTCTCGGCGGCCGGGCCGACGAAGATCAGGCCCGCGCCGGCGCAGGCCCGGGCGAACGCGGCGTTCTCGGACAGGAAGCCGTAGCCGGGATGGACCGCGTCGGCTGCCGTGCGCGCCGCCGCGGCGATGATCGCCTCACCGCGCAGGTAGGTGTCGGCCGGCGCCGCCCCGGGCAGCCGGACCGCCTCGTCGGCCAGCGCGACGTAGGGGGCACTGGCGTCCGGGTCGGAGTAGACGGCCACGGTGGCCATGCCCAGGGCGTGCGCGGTGCGGATGATGCGGGCCGCGATCTCGCCGCGGTTGGCGACCAGGAGCTTGCCGATTGTCGTGGCCATCGGCGTCACATCCGGAACACGCCGAAGCCGCGGCGGCCTTGGACGGGGGCGGAGTGCACGGCCGACAGGGTCAGGCCCAGGACGGTGCGGGTGTCACGCGGGTCGATCACGCCGTCGTCGTACAGCCGCGCGGTGACGAAGAAGGCCTGCGACTCGGCCTCGATCTGGGCCTCGATCGCGGCGGTGCGGGCCCGGTCCGCCTCCTCGTCGAACGGCCGCCCGGCCGCTTGCGCTGAGGCCCGGCCGACGATGGACAGCACGCCCGCGAGCTGGGGCGCGCCCATCACGGCGAGCTTGGCGCCGGGCCAGGCGAAGACGAACCGCGGGTCGAAGGCGCGGCCGGACATGCCGTAGTTCCCGGCCCCGAACGAGGAGGCCATGGTGATGGTCAGGTGCGGGACGGCCGAATTGGTCACCGCGTTGATCATCTTGGCGCCGTCCTTGAGGATGCCGCCCTGCTCGTAGCTGGTGCCGACCATGTATCCGGTGGTGTTCTGCAGGAACACCAGCGGCGTGTCGGTCTGGTTGGCCAGCAGGATGAACTCGGCGGCCTTCTGTGACTCCTCGCTGAACAGCACGCCCCGGTGGTTGGCCAGCACCCCGACCGGGTACCCGTGGACGCGGGCCCAGCCGGTCACCAGCGAGGTGCCGTACAGCGGCTTGTACTCGTCGAAGTCCGAGTCATCGATTGTGCGCGCCAGGATCTCCCTCGGGTCGAACGGCACCTTCACGTCGGCGGAGACGATGCCGAGGATCTCGTCGGGGTCATAGCGCGGTCCCGTCGCGGGCCCGGGCGGCGGGCCCTGCTTGCGCCAGTTGATCCGGGCCATGATCTCCCGGCCGATGCGGATCGCGTCGTGCTCGTCGACCGCGAAGTAGTCGGACAGGCCCGACACCCGCGAATGCATCTCGGCGCCGCCGAGTGCCTCGTCGTCGGCTTCCTCGCCGGTGGCCATCTTGACCAGCGGCGGGCCGCCCAGGAACACCTTGGCCTGCCGGTCCACCAGCACCGCATAGTCGCACATGCCCGGCACGTACGCGCCGCCCGCGGTCGAGTTGCCGAACACCAGGGCCACGGTAGGCACCCCGTGCGCGGACAGTTCGGTGAGCTCGTGGAAGGTCCGGCCGCCCGGGACGAACAGGTCGGCCTGCGTCGGCAGGTCCGCGCCGCCCGACTCCACCAGGTTCACCACCGGCAGCCGGTTGGTCCGCGCGATCTCCAGCGCCCGCAGGCCCTTGCGCAGTGAGTACGGGTTCATCGCGCCGCCGCGGACGGTCGGGTCGTGGGCGACGATCACGCACTCGACGCCGGAGACCACGCCGACGCCGGTCACCACGCTCGCCCCCACGGTGAACCCGGTGCCCCACGCGGCCAGCGAGGACAGCTCGAGGAACGGGCTGTCCGGGTCGAGCAGGAGCTCGATCCGCTCCCGGGCCAGCAGCCTGCCCCGGTCCCGGTGCCGCTGCTGGTAGCGCTCCCCGCCGCCGGCGATGGCCAGTTCGAGCTGTTCGTCGAGCTGGCGTATGAGGGCCAGCTGCGCCTGCCGGTTGGCCCGGTAGGCCTCGTCGCGGACGTCGACGTGGGACTTCAGGACGGTCACGCTTCGTCCTGGTAGTGGCGCGCGTGCTCGGACCGGATGACGTTCTTCTGGATCTTGCCGGTGGACGTCTTGGGCAGCTGGTCGACGAACACCACCGACTTGGGCACCTTGAAGCCGTCGAGCCTGGTCTTCACCGCGGCGAGCAGCTCGCCGGCGTCGATGGCCGCACCCGGCCTGGGCACCACGAACGCGGTGACCGCCTCGCTCCACCGCCGGTGCGGCAGGCCGACCACGACCACCTCCGCGACCCGAGGGTCGGCGGCGTAGACGGCCTTCTCGACCTCGATCGAGGCGACGTTCTCCCCGCCGGTCTTGACCACGTCCTTGTACCGGTCGGTGAACCACAGCACGCCATCCTCGCCGAACCGGCCCACGTCCCCGGAGTGGAACCAGCCGTGCGCGAACGCCGCGTCGGTGGCCTCGGGATTGTCCAGGTAACCGGACATCGTGCTCGGCCCCCGGTAGACGATCTCGCCGGTCTGCCCGGCCGGCAGCAGGTCGCCGTCCGGGCCCATGATCGCGACCTGGACGCCGATCAGCGGGGTGCCCACCGCGCCGATGTGGGACAGCTGGTGCTCGGGCCGGAACAAGGTGGTGATCGGGCTCATCTCGGTCTGCCCGAACAGCAGCGCGAAGTCGCAGCCGAACCCGGTCAGGCAGCGGCCGATCAGTTCATCGGGCATGGGCGCCATGGCGTACACCGCCCGGCGCAGGCTGAGCAGGTCACGGTCGTGGAAGCCTTCGTGGTCGAGGATGGCCTGGTACATCATCGGCAGCCCGAAGATCTGGGTGATCTGCTCGCGCTCGATCAGGTCGAGCAGCGCGCCCGGGTCGAAGCCGCGCATGACGTGGATCGTCGCGCCGACCATGACGGCCGGGGTGCAGAACGCGTTGAGCTGCGCGGTGTGGAACATCGGCATCATCGCGGCGAACCGGTCGCTCGCGTTCCAGCCGGAGTCCAGCGCGCCGGACATCGACTCCAGGTAGATGGCCAGGTGGGAGCCGACCACGCCCTTGGGGAACGACGTGGTGCCCGAGGTGTACAGGTAGCTGAGCGGGTCGCGGTCCTCGACGAGGCACTCGGGCTCTTGCGCGCGGTCGTGAGCGCTGAGGGCCTCCAGGTCCGCGGGAGCGATGATCACGTCGCCGACCTCGGGCACCTTGGCGATGGCGTCCTGCATCGCGGCCATCAGCTGGGTTTCGACCACGATGCCGCGGGCGCGCGAGTGGCCGAGCACGTAGGCCACCTCGTCAGGCCGCCAGCCCAGGTTGACCGGCACGCAGATCACGCCGAGCTTGGCGCACGCGTAGTAGACGGCCAGGAAGTCGGCGCTGTTACCCGAGGCGATCGCGAGCGCGGCGCCGCGCTCGTAGCCGAGTCCGGCCAGGCCGTGCGCGAGCCGGTTCACGTAGGCGTTGAAGTCCTGGTAGGTGAACCGGCGGTCGCCGTCGACCACGGCGAGCTTTCCGGGTCGGGCGGCCGCGGAGCGGGTCAGGCTGTCGCCGACGTTGATCCGGCCGATGAGGTTGCGGGCGAGATCCATCCGCGGGCTCCTAATAGGACCGGGGCAGGCCCAGGCTGTGCTGGGCCACGAAGTTGAGGATCATCTCCCGGCTGACCGGCGCGATGCGGGTCAGCCGGGCCAGCCCCCAGTACGGCATCAGGCCATACTCGGTGGACACGCCGTTCCCGCCGTGGGTCTGCATGGCCGCGTCCAGGGCCGCGATGGCCGCCTCGGCGGCCGCGTACTTCGCCATGTTGGCCGATTCCCCGGCGGGCTGGCCGTGGTCGTGCTGCCAGGCGGCCTGGCGGGTCATCAGCCCGGCGAGTTCGGTCTCGATCTTGGCCTTGGCCAGCGGGTGGGACAGGCCCTGGTGGGCGCCGATCGGCTCGGACCACACGGTGCGCTCGCGCGCGTACCGGGCCGCGGCGCCCAGCGCGTACCGGGCGATCCCGACGGCCAGCGCCGCGCCGGTGATCCGTTCCGGGTTGAGCCCGTGGAACACCTGCCGGAAACCCGCGCCTTCCTCGCCGACCAGCGCGCCCGTCCCGACGCGGACATCGTCGAAGTGCAGGGTGAACTGCCGCTCCGGGAGCAGCAGGTCGACCGGCAGCAGGCGCTTGTCCAGGCCCGCGGCATCGGCCGGGACGATGAACACCGACAGCGCGTCCGGGCCCGTCCTGGCCACCACCAGGACCGCCTCGGCCTCGTCGACCCCGGAGATGTAGTACTTGGTGCCGGACAGCACCCACTCCTCGCCGTCCCTGACCGCCTTCGTGGAGATCCGCTGGGTGTTCGAGCCGGCGTCCGGCTCGGTGATGGCGAACACCATCTTGGTGGTGCCGCTGGCCAGGGCGGGCAGCCACGTCTCGCGCTGTTCCCCGGTGCCGAACTCCGAGATCATCTCGGCCGAGATGGCCGAGGACACCACCAGGAGCAGCAGCGGCGTCCCGGCCGCCGCGATCTCCTCGCAGACCAGGACCAGTTCGGTCAGTCCCCCGCCGCCGCCGCCGTACGCCTCGGGGATGTTCACGCCGATGAACCCGGCTTCGCCCAGCGTCTTCCACAGTTCGGCGCAGGGGCGCCGTTCGGCGGCCCGCTCGGCGTAGTAGCGCGGCCCGAAATCCCTGGCGATCCCGGCCACCGCGGCCCGGAGCGCCCGGTGTTCCTTGGATTCAGCAAAGTCCACCGTGGCCTCCGGAGATTGTGACTCACCACTCACTAGCGACCTTAATGCACCGCGTCTCAGGTGAGCATCAACCTGCGGTGTCCTCAGTGCCCGGATGTCGCACGCTTGACGTGCTTGGTGAACTCGATCCATGCTTTCGGGCTCACGTCGATCACCGGGCCGTCAGGGTCCTGGGAGTCCCGGACGGCGACCTGTGCATGACGCGTCCCGACTTCGACGCAGTTGCCGAGGGAGCGGCTGTAGGTGGACTTCCGCCAGTTTATCTGAGTCATGTTACTTATTGTGATAGATCAATCACAATAAGGGAACAGCCGATAGCCTCGAATTATCGATCTGTAATCAACTCGTTACGATTAGCGCATGCAAGCCAATCCGGCTGCGCGGGGTGGGATGATCGCCTGATGGCAGTCACGCATGGGCGGGTCGCTCTGGTGACGGGCAGCTCGCGGGGGCTGGGGGCGGTGATCGCGCGGCGCCTGGCCCAGGACGGCGCGGCCGTCGCGGTCAATGGCCGGCCCGGCGATGAGCAGGTAGCTGCCGTCAGCCGCAGCATCCGTGACGATGGCGGCGCCGCTGAGAGCTTTTGCGCCGATGTCACCGATGAGCGGCAGGTTACCGGGCTGGTCGCCGCGATCGCTGAGTGTTTCGGCCCGGTTGATGTGCTGGTACTCAACGCCACCGGCCCGCAGCCCGAAGCCGCGGTGACCGAGGTGACCTGGGCCGACCACCTCGCTCAGCTGGACTTCTTCGTCAAGAGCCCCGTGCTGCTCGGCCGCGCGGTGCTACCCGGAATGCAGGCCCGGCGGTACGGCCGCATCGTGCACATCGACTCCGAGGTCGCTCACCGGCCGCCCCCCGGCCGGTCCGCCTACGCCACCGCCAAGAGTGCACAGATCGGCCTGACCCGCAGCTGGGCGTGCGAACTGGCCCCATTCGGTATCACCGTCAACACGGTCGCACCCGGCTTCATCCCCGTGGAGCGCCACGCCGACGTTCCCGACGAGGTCAAAGAGGCGTATCTCGCCTCGGTGCCCGCCGGGCGAATGGGAACTCCCGGCGACATTGCCAGCGCCGTGAGCTTCCTCGCCTCCGAAGATGCCGGCTTCATTACCGGCCAGCGCATCGTCGTCGACGGTGGCCGCGGCCTCGGCAGCTGACCACCGTGCTGCGCCCGTGTGCGGGAGCATGTGCCGGAGGCCTGGTCGCGGGGCTGGAGTTGTTCCGGGCTGCCGGTGAAATCCGGTCCGGCTCACTTCAGTCCTTCTTGGCCCTGGCTGTCGCGGCGGCGCGGACGTGGATGTGTGAATTTCGGGGGTTAGCGGAGCAGCTCCCTGGCGATGACCAGCTGCTGGATCTGGCTGGTGCCTTCGTAGATCCGGAACAGGCGGACGTCGCGGTAGAGGCGTTCGACGGGGATGCCGCGGATGTAGCCGGAACCGCCGTGGATCTGGACGGCGCGGTCGGCGATGCGGCCGACGGCCTCGCTGGCGAAGTACTTGGCGGCGGACGGGGCCAGGCGCCGGTCGGTGCCCGCGTCGTACTGCGCCGCCGCGTCCAGGACCAGGGACCGGGCGGCCAGGTACTCGGTCTGGGAGTCCGCCAGCATGGCCTGGACCAGCTGGTATTCGCCGATCCGGTGGCCGCCCTGGGAGCGTTCCTTGGCGTAGGAGACGCTCTCGTCGATCAGGCGGGCCGCGACGCCGACGCACATGGCCGCGATGACCAGCCGGCCGTGAGCCAGGCTCCGCATGGCGGTCGCGTAGCCGGCCTGGGCCGCCTCCCCGACCAGCGCGTCGGCGGGGACCCGGACGCCGGCCAGGGCAACGTCGGCGGTCCACGCGCCGGCCTGGCCCATCTTGTGGTCCCGCGCCGCCACCGTCACCCCGTCGGTATGCGCGGGCACGATGAAGACCCCGATCCCCTTGCCGGGCGGGCCGTCCGGGTCGGTGCGCGCGAACACCATGAACGCATCCGCGGCCGGGGCGTTGGTGATGTAGCGCTTGAGGCCGTCGATGACCCAGCCCCCGCCTTCCTCCCGCGCGGTCGTTACCAGACGGCTCGGGTCCGATCCGGCGTCCGGTTCGGTCAGGGCGAACGAGGCGACCACCTCGCCGGAGGCCAGGCGCGGCAGCCATTGCTTGCGCTGCGCCTCGGTCCCGGCCAGGACCAGGACCTGGCCGGCGATCCCGTTGTTCGTGCCGAACAGGGACCGGAACGCGGGGCTGGTGTAGCCGAGCTCGATGGTCAGCCGCACCTGCTGGCCCACGGACAGGCCGAGACCGCCGTACTCCGCGGGCAGAGCGTACCCGTACAGGCCCATCTCCTTGGCCTGCTCGATCAGCCGGGCGGGAATCTCGTCGGACTCGTCGATGCCGGCCTCGGCGGGCATCACCTCGCGCCGGATGAACCCGCGCACCAGGTCGAGCAGCTGGTCGAATTCAGTCTCGGTCACCATGAGCGCGACCTTAACCCGCGCGGCCGGATGGCGGAAGGCCCGGACGGCGGCTTCGCCGGCTGGACGGGGCCGGCGCGGATCGTCCACCATGATCAGGGCGCGTCCTTCGAGATCAACCTGGACTGAGGTGGACATGGCTGAGGAGAACCTGGCCCGGCAGGCCGAGCTGGCGCTGGAGCGGCAGGGCGACCACGACTCGCTGTTCTACGAGGATCGCTGGCACACGGCCGGGTCGATGGCCGATCGCGCGGCCAGGTTCGCGACCGGGCTGACGGACCTGGGTGTCCATCCCGGGGACCGGGTGCTGGTGCTGATGGCCAACTGCCCCGAGGTCCTCATCACCTACAGCGCGGCCTGGCGCGCCGGCCTGGTGATAACGCCGCTGATCTTCCTGGTCAGCGAGGACGAGCTTCGGCACGCGCTGGCCGAGTCCGGGGCGGTGGGCGTGGTGACCACGGCCGAGTTCCTGCCCAAGGTGTCCGCTGCGCTGGCCGGGGCGCCGTCGGTGCGGTTCGTCATCGTTCCCGGCGGCGGGGGTGGTGTGGACTCGGCCGCGCCGGGAGTTCGCGTGTTCGACTTCGCCGAGGTGGAGGCGGCCGCGCCGGGGTCGATCGCGGACCGGTCAGGGACCGACCTGGCCGCCCTGCTGTTCACCGGCGGGACCACCGGCCGGTCCAAGGGCGTTCCGCTGACGCACGCCAACCTGTTCTGGTGCGGGTGGGCCGCGCACCAGAACACGGTCCGGGCCAACGTGAACAGCTCGGTCCTGCCGCTCCCCCTCGCGCACGCCTACGGGCTCCTGGTCTTCTGCGGCGGCTTCCACCGGGACCAGGGCGCCCGCACCATCCTCATGCGCTGGTTCGACCCGGCCGGCTGGGTGAAGCTGGCCGCGGAGCACCGGGTGCAGGGCGGCGCGCTGGTCCCGTCGATGATCCAGATGCTGCTCGGTCAGCCGCTGGAGGAAGCCGACCTGTCCGAGCTGACCGCCATCTCGTCCGGGGCGTCCCCGCTGCCCGAGGAGGTCCTGCGGGAGTTCGAGGCGCGGGTGCCCAGCGCGACGATCTACGAGGGGTACGGCTGCACCGAGTCGGCCACGCTGATCTCGGCCAATCCCTTCGGCGCGCGCCGGGTAGGCAGCGTGGGAGTACCGGTGGCGGGCTGCGAGGTGTCCATCCAGGACGACAGCGGCGCGATGCTGGCCGCGGGCCAGGACGGCGAGATCTGCGTGCGGTCGCCCGGGGTGATGAGCGGGTACTGGCAGGCGCCGGATTCGGCGTCCGCCGTGCTCGCGGGCGGCTGGCTGCACACCGGCGACATCGGGCACCTGGATGCCGATGGCTACCTGTACGTGGTGGACCGCAAGAAGGACCTGATCCTGCGGGGCGGGTTCAACGTGTTCCCGCGCGACGTGGAGGACGTGCTGGTCGCGCATCCGGCGGTGGCACTGGCCGGGGTGGTGGGACGAAAGGACGTTCGGCTCGGGGAGGAAGTGGTGGCGTTCGTGTCGCTGCGGCCGGACGCCGTCGTGACCGCCGAGGAGCTTACCGAGCACGCCCGGCAGCACCTGGGCGCGAACAAGTACCCGCGGCAGATCACGATCGTGCCGGCCATACCGCTGACCAGCGTGGGCAAGCTCGACCGCAAGACCATCCGGAAGTGGGCGGCCGACGGGGCCGCATCATGATTTCCCGGCAGGGCTGCGCGGCCATGGTGCTGGGCGGCCCTACGGCCGTGCTCGACCTGGGGGGCCTGCGCATGGTCAGCGACCCCACCTTCGATCCCCCTGGCCCGCACGACTATCTCACCAAGACCGCCGGCCCGGCCGTCACCGAGGACCAGCTCGGGCAGGTGGACCTGGTGCTGGTCAGCCACGACAACCACCCGGACAACCTCGACGACCGCGGCCGCGCCCTGGCCCTCGCCGCCCCGCTGGTGCTGACCACGTCGAGCGGAGCCGGACGCCTCGGTCCTCCGGCGGTCGGCCTCGCGGCCTGGGCCAGCTATACCGTGGTCCGTCCCGACGGCGGCGACCTGACCGTGACCGCCGTCCCCGCCGTCCACGGCCCGGACGACGCAGAGCGTGACGCCGATGGCTTCGTCAACTGTGAGGTCATCGGCTTCGTCCTGTCTGGTCCGGGCCTGCCCACCGTCTACCTCAGCGGTGACAACGCCTCCATCGGCACGGTTGCGGAGATCTCCCGGCGCGTCCCGGACGTCGACGCGGCCGTCTTGCACGCCGGCGCCGCCCGGGTCCAGGGCAAGTTCCGCGACCGCGCCCTCAGCCTGGACAGCATCCGTGCCGCCGCGGCGGCCGCCGTCCTGGGCCCAGCCGTGGTCATCCCGGCCCATTACGACGGCTGGGCCCACTTCGCCGAAGGCCGCGATGACCTCGTGCGCGCCTTCGATGACGCCGGCCTGGGCGCGCGCCTGCGCCTCCCCGACCACGGCACCTGGGTGGGGCTGCGCTCATAGCGCGCCGGTCAAGTAACGCCAGGCTCTCCAGCATCGCCGGCCTCTCACCACACGCGGTCGTCGCGCTTGGGGCTCTGGCTCTGGCTCTGGC
>Ga0335074_10001445_pt1 | contig 32223 bp, 30 predicted proteins | sample Lox_Sample_23_FD_206715 | JGI IMG/M metagenome (GOLD analysis project Ga0335074, IMG submission 206715) | Soil microbial communities from Loxahatchee National Wildlife Refuge, Florida, United States - Lox_Sample_2.3 | ecosystem: Environmental > Terrestrial > Soil > Wetlands | place: USA... | reverse complement strand
GACGACCGCCATCCGGACGCTCGCGCGCTGGTACCACGAGCTCTCCCCCGCAGTGATCGCCTGGGGCAACGGACTCGAGCGCAATCGAAACGGCGGCTCGGGGCTGCGCGCCATCGCGGCGCTGCCAGCGCTCGCGGGGAAGTTCGGTATCGCGGGCGGCGGTATCCTCGGCGGCGCCGGCCATGCCTTTCCGAAAACGCCCGACCGCTTGACGCGTCCGGATCTGGTTCCGGCCGGCACCCGCACGATCAATATCCTCGATGTGAGCCGTCTGCTGCTCGACGCGGAACTGGACCCTCCGATCGGCGCGCTCTTCATCTACAACCACAACCCGCTCATCGTCCACCCGGACCAGAATCGAATGCGCCGCGCCCTGGCGCGGGAGGACGTCTTCATCGTCGGCATCGAGGTCGCCATGACGGACAGCATGGCGTATGCCGACGTCGTGTTGCCGGCCTGCACCCACTTCGAACACCCGGATCTCTATGCGGCGTATGGGCAGCAGTATCTGCAGCGCGCCGAGCCCGTGATTGCCCCGGTCGGCGAAAGTCTCCCCAACACGGAGATCTTTCGGCGGTTGGCGGCGGCGTTCGGCTTCCGGGAGCCCGCGCTCACAGCGAGCGATACCGCGCTCATGGATGCGGCGTTGAACGGCGAGGATCCGCGCATGCGAGGCCTGCGGGCGAGCGAGATTCCCACCGACAGCGCCATTCCCATGACGTTCGCGGGCGCCGAGCCGGTGCTGTTCAAGACCGTCAACCCCAAGACCGTGAGCGGCAAGATCGAGCTGCTGTCGGGGTCTCTCGGCGAGCGCTTCGGCGCGCCGCTGCCGACCTATCGGCCGGTCGTGTCGAGCTATCCGCTGTGCCTGATCACGCCGGCATCGGATCAGCGCATCACGTCCACGTTCGGAGGGCTCTGCGCCAACGATGCGACGCCTCCGCTCGCGATGCATCCCGAGGATGCGGCGGCCCGCGGTCTGTCGGAGGGGCGCTGGGTGCGCGTGTGGAACGACCTGGGTGAGGTTTTCCTGCCGCTGCACATCACCACGGAGATTCGCCCCGGCGTGGTGTCATCCGACAAAGGCGCGTGGCTGCGCACCAGCCGCAACGGCCAGACCGTTTCGGCGCTCGCATCGACCGACAAGGCCGATCTGGCCGAAGGTGCGTGCTTCAACGATGCACGCGTCGAGGTGGGGGCGGCGTAGTGTGACGCGGGGCGCCGCCAGGTTGCCGCGGCTCACCCGGCTGCGGGCGGGTTGTACGGGTGCTCGCCGCGCGCGTTCCAGCGGTACAAGTCCTCATTTCCACAGTGCGGGCATTTGACCGCCGTGATGTGATCGTCGGTTCCGGACATCACCGGTTTGCCGCCCTCCGCAGGCAGCGCGACCGCAATGACGAGCCCGCACGCCTTGTTCTTGCACAGCCAGCCCGGGTAGACGGTTCCCGGCACCATCTGGTGCTTGGCCTTCACCTCGATGTGGCGCACGGTGACCGAGGTCATCGGCTTGCGCAGGGGTGTGCCCCGGCTCTTGGACGGACGCTTGATCGCCATCGGCGCTCTCCCGGCTCACGCGGTTCCGTGAGGAGCCTACCGCGGCGCGCAGGCGCGTGCTAGGGGCTCCAGCCGCCGCCGAGCGCCTCGTAGAGCTGCACGAGCGCGAGCCGCTCGTTGAGCTCTGCTTGCGCGAGATTGAGCTCCGCCGCGAAGTAATTCGTCTCGCTCGTGAGCACTTGCAGATAGCTTGCGCCGCCGTGCTGATAGAGCACCTTGGAGAGGCGGTCCGCGTCGCTCGTCGCCGCGGTCAGCCGTTGCTGCTGCTCGCGAAACTCGCGGTTCTTCCGATAGGCGACGAGCGCGTCGGATACCTGCTGGAAGGCGTTGACGATCGCTTGTCGGTACGTGAGCAGCATCTGCTGCTGCTGCGCCTTCGCGAGCCTCAGCCCCGCGCGAAGACTTCCGCCGGCGAAGATGGGTTGCGTGATGGATGCGGTGCCGTCCCACGCCTGAGCCTCGGTGGTGAAGAGCCGATCGAGCGCGTAGCTTTCGTAACCGGCCGTTCCCGTCAGCGAGATGCTGGGGAACAGCGCGGCCTTGGCGACGCCGATTTGGGCGTTCGCCGCGATGAGGTTGTCCTCGGCCTCGCGAATATCCGGCCGGCGCTCGAGGAGCTCCGACGGCAGCCCCGCCGGTACGCTCGGCGGATTCGGTTGCTCGGTGAGCGCGCGGCCGCGGGGGATCGGGCCCGGGTTGCGCCCGAGCAACGTGCTGAGCGCATCCTCGGTTTGGGCGATCTGGCGTTCGAGGTCGGGAATCGTCTCGGCCGCCGTGTAGACGAGCTCCTGCGACTGGCGCACGTCGAGTGCCGATGCCGAGCCGTGCTGCGCGAGGATCTGGGTGAGGTGCAACGAGCTCTGGCGCGAGGTGAGCGTGCTCTGCGACACATCGAGCGCGGCGTCGAGCTCGCGCAGCTGGAAATAGGCCGTCGCCACCTCGGAGACGACGCTCGTGACGACGGCCCGCCGGCCCCAATCCGATGCGAGCAGGCTCGCACGCGCCGCTTCGGTCTCCCGCCGGTACTTCCCCCAGAAGTCGAGGTTCCAGATCACGGCGAGGTCCAGCCCGAATCCCCGGACGGTGTAGGCGGGAAAGAGGCTGGAAACCTTGGGATTGCGCTCGCTCAAGGCCTCGCCTCCAGCGCTCAGCGTCGGAAGCTCGTTCGCGCGCGTGATCGTCAGTTGCGCCTGCGCCTGCAGCACGCGCGTGACCGCGATGCGCACATCGTAGTTGCTGCGCAGGGCGGTCCGGATGAGTTGCTGAAGGACCGGGTCCGCGAATACGTCCCACCACTTCTCGTTCCCCAAGGACTGCGGGGAGGCCACTGCGGAAGGCCCTGCGGAGGCGCCACGATAGGCGGCGGGGACGTCGACCGCCGGTCTCTCGTAGTTCGGTCCAAGGGCGCAGCCGGCGAGCACAGCGCCGATGCCGAGGCCGACGAGCGATCGCGGACGAGCTCGCACGCGCGCTGTCCTCCGAGCGGGCATCTCAACGGTGCTCCCGGGGGGCGGGCGTCGCGACCGGAACCGAGGAACCCTGGCGCTTGGCGCCCGAGAGCACCTCGACGACCACGAAGATGGCCGGAATGAAGAAGATGGCGATCGCGCTCGCCGCCAGCATTCCGCCGATCACCGTCGTCCCCATGATCTGCCGCGCGACCGATCCCGCGCCCGAGGCCATCCAGAGCGGAATGCACCCGAAGATGAAGGCGAGCGACGTCATGAGAATCGGCCGCAGGCGCAGCCGTGCGCCGGCGAGCGCCGCCTCGATGAGCGGTCGGCCCCCCTCGTATTCGTCCTTCGCGAACTCGACGATCAGGATGGCGTTCTTGGCGGCGAGCCCGATCAGCATCACCAACCCGATCTGCGAATACACGTCGTTCTCGATCTGCACCATGTAGGCCGGGTAGAAGGCTTGCACGAACAGGCGGCGCAGCAGCAGCACCGCGAAGGCACCGAACACGGCGACCGGCGTGGAGAGCAGTACGCTGATCGGCAGCGACCAGCTCTCGTAGAGCGCCGCCAGGATCAGGAAGACGAACAGCAGCGATATGCCGAAGATCATCATCGGCGAGATCCCCTCCTGCGCGAGCTTCTGCTGGAACGACATGCCCATGTAGTCGTAGCCCATGTCGTGAGGCATCGTCCGCGCGAACACCTGCTCGAGGGCCTCGGTCGCCTGGTTCGAGCTGTACCCGGGGCCGGCGTTGCCATTGATCTGCGCCGCGTCGTACTCGTTGTAGTGCATGATGAACTCGGGCCCGGTACGCGGCTCCATGCGCGTCAAGGCCGAGAGGGGCACCATGCCGCCCGTGTTGTTGCGCACATAGTACTGATCGGCATCGTGGGCGTTGTTGCGGTAGTTGCCTTCCGCTTCGACGTAGACCTGCCATTGGCGGCCGAACCGATTGAAGTAGTTGACGAAGATGCCGCCCATGTACGCTTGCAGCGTCGTGTACACGTCCGGGATCGCGACACCCTGCTTGAGCACCTTGTCGCGATCGACCACCGCGAACTGCTGCGGAACGTCCGGCAGCAAGGATGAGTTGATACCGGAGATCTCGGGGCGCTTTCTCGCGGCCGCGATGAACTTGTTGACGTTATCGGCCAGGTACGCAAAGCCCTTGCCGCTCAAGTCCTCCAGCACGAAGGTGAAACCGCCGGACGTGCCGACGCCCGGAATCGCCGGGGGCGAGAAGCTGAACGCAGACCCTTCCGGCAGCCGCGCAAGCTCCTGGTTGAGCCGCGCCTTGATCGCCTGGAATTGATCGGAGAGCTTCGTGCGGGTCTTCCACGGCTTCAGGCTGACGAAGAAAAAGGCGTTGTAGCTCGTTTGAACGAAGCTCAAGAGACTGAAGCCGACGACGCTCGTCGTGTACTGCACGCCCGGCACCTTCGCGAGCACACCCTCGACCTCCCGCGCCGCCTCGGCCGTGCGCTGCAGGGACGCCGCATGCGGGAGCTGGAGGTTGACGTAGATGTACCCCTGATCCTCATCGGGGAGGAACCCCGAGGGGAGATACTGCCCGAGAAGTGCCGCCGCGATTCCAAACAGCACGAGCCCGGCGACCGCGATGCTGCTCTTGCGGATGAGCGCGCCGCTCAGGCGGATGTAGCCCTCGCGCGTGCGTCCGAAGAGCCGGTTGAACGCATCGAAGAACTTGCCGAGCGGTCCACCGCCCCGCTGCGGGCGCAGCAGCAGCGCGGCGAGCGCGGGACTCAAGCTGAGCGCATTGAACGCCGAGATGACCACCGAGATCGCGATCGTGACGGCGAATTGCTGGTACAGCCGGCCCGTGATGCCCGGGATGAATGCCGTGGGCACGAACACCGCCGAGAGCACGAGCGCGATTCCGATGACCGGCCCCGAGATCTCCTGCATGGCCATCAGCGCCGCCGCCTTCGGCTCGGCCCCCTCCTCGATGTGGCGTTCGACCGACTCGACGACCACGATCGCATCGTCCACCACGAGGCCGATGGCGAGCACCATGCCGAACATCGAGAGCGTATTGATGGAGAAGCCGAACAGCGGGAAGAAGGCGAAGGTGCCGATGAGCGACACCGGCACCGCGAGAAGCGGTATCAGCGTGGCGCGCCAGTTCTGCAGGAAGAGGTACACGACCAGGATCACGAGCGCGAGCGCCCCGCCGAGCGTGAGCAGGATCTCCCGCATGCCTTCGCTCACCGCTTTGGTCTGGTCCAGGGCGATGACGTAGGCGATGTCGTCGGGGAAGCGACCCTTCACGCGCGCCATGAGCGCGCGCACCTCCCGCGCATCGTTCACCGCATTCGATCCGGGTAGCTGATAGACCGCGATAATGGCGCTCGGCTTGCCGTTCATGCGGCCCTGCAAGGTGTAGCTCTGGGTGCCGAGCTCCACCCGCGCGACGTCCTTCACCCGCACGATGCCGCCGTTCGGATTTTCCCGCACGATGATGTCGCCGAACTCCTCCGGGGTGACGAGCCGTCCCTGGGCGCGGACGGAGTACGTGAACTCCTGTCCCGGTGGGGCGGGCTCGGCGCCGATCTGTCCGGTCGGGTTCACCGTGTTCTGCGATTCCACCGCATTGACCACATCGGTGACGGTGATCCCGAGCTGTGAGAGCAGATCGGGCTTGAGCCAGATCCGCATCGCGTACTGTGCCGCACCGAAGATCTGCAAGCTCGCGATCCCCGGAAGGCGCGTGATCGGGTCGATGAGATTGATGTACGCGTAGTTCGCGAGGAACTGCGCGTTGTAGGTGCCGTGCGGCGAATAGAGCGCCACCAGCATCAGCGGCGCGGTGGTGGACTTCTGTACCGTGACGCCGTACTGCGCGACGGGCGCCGGGATCTGCGCCGCCGCCTGCGTCTCGCGCATCTGGGAGAGAATCAGATCGATGTTCGGATCCGTCTGCACGCCGAAGTCCACGAACATCGTCGTCTGGCCGTTGGCCGTTGCGTTCACCGAGTACATGTAGTTCATGTTGTCCACGCCGCTCATCTGCTCCTCGATGGGCGTCGCGACTGATTCGGCGAGGGTCTGTGCGTCCGCGCCGACGTACGTCGCCTGGATCTTCGTCTCGGGTGGAACGATATTGGGATACTGCGCGACCGGCAGGCGCGCGATCGCGATGAGGCCGACGAGCACCGTCAGGATGGCGATCACCATCGCGACGATCGGGCGACCGATGAAGAACCGCGACATCATGGGCGGAAGGGGACGGGAGTGACCGTGCTGCCGTCGGCCACCTTCTGGGTGCCTTCGGCGACCACGCGCTCGCCCGGGGAAAGGCCGCTCGTCACGACCCACAGCGTGCCGACGCGCTCGCCCGTTTGCACCGTCCGAAGGGTCACCTTGTTATCGGGTCCGACCACCGCAACCTCGCTCGATCCCTGCAGCTCGGTCACCGCGCGCTGCGGGATCAGGAGCGCGCCCCTGCGGATCTCCGTGACGGCGCGGATCTTTCCATACTGCCCCGGCCTGAGGATGTTGCCCGGATTGGGAAAGGCGCCGGCGACGCGGATGGTTCCGGTCTGTTGATCGATCGCGCGGTCGGCGAACAACACGTGGCCGGCGTGCGCATAGGTCGCGCCGCTCGCGAGAATCAACTGCAACGGGATATTCCCGCGCGTCGAGAATGCGTCCACCGCTTGGGGACTGATTCTATCGGCAATCTTCAGATACTCCGCGCCGCTCACCGGGAAATAGGCCTTGATGGGGTCGACATCCGAGACCCCCGTGAGCACCGTCGTGGGCGTCACCAGATTGCCGACCTGAACCTGCGCGATGCCCGCAATCCCGCTGATGAGGGAGCGGACCTTCGTCCAACCAAGATTGAGCGCCGCCTGCTCGACCGCCGCCTGGGCGGCCGCCACGGAGGCCTTCGCCGCCAGGCGCGTCTGCACGTCGGTATCGAGCTGCATCTGCGGGATCGCGTTGGCCTGCGCCTCCGGGATGTCGCGCTTGACGTTGAGCTCGGCATTGCCGAGCTGGGCTTGCGCCTGGGCGAGCTGCGCCTTCGCCAGGTCGAGCGCCGCCTGAAACGGTCGCGGGTCGATCTCGAAGAGCACGTCGTCCTTGCGCACGAACGCGCCTTCACGGTAGGTCTGCTTGATGAGATATCCCGTGACCTGCGGCTCGATTTGCGCGTTCACGTATCCGTCGAGCGTCCCGACCCACTCGCCGTAGACGCTCACGTCCTTCTGCACCACGCTCGCCACTTCCACCTCCGGCGGCCGTGGCCGTCCCGCGCCCGCATGCCCGCACCCGGCGCACAGTCCGCACAGCAGGAGGCCCGCGATCACGCGCCGCGCCCGCCATCCCCATCGCTCGCTGCTCAATCCGGCCTCCTTCCCTCCCGATCTCGTGCATGATCTTATAATGAACGGCATCGCTCATCGGGACTCGCGGTTCGACCCCACCGCACCGAAGCGGGGCGGTCACGGGGCGAAAGCATGAACATCTCGGGCAAGCATTACCGAACGATATGGCCCATCGAGGCGGGCGGCGTCCGGGTCATCGATCAGTCGCGCCTGCCCTTCGAGTTCGCGACGCTCGATCTGCAGAGCCTGGATGATGCCGCGCAGGCCATCCGGACGATGGTGGTTCGCGGTGCACCGCTCATTGGCGCCACCGCGGCGTATGGGCTCGCGCTCGCGCTGCGCTCCGACCCCTCCGATGAGCATCTGGCGGCGGCATCGGCGGCGCTGCAGGCCACGCGTCCGACCGCTCACAACCTCGGTTGGGCGCTTGCGACGATGCGCGGCGCGGTGTCGGACGCCGCACTTCCCGAACGCGCCCGGGCCGCCTTCGACGCGGCGGCGCGGATCTGCGATGCGGACGTGGAGCAATGCCGTGCGATCGGCCTGCACGGGCTGGAGATCATCCGGCGGCTCGCGAAGACGCTGAACCGCCGGGTGAACATCCTCACGCACTGCAACGCCGGATGGCTCGCGTGCGTCGACTGGGGAACGGCGCTTTCGCCCGTGTACATGGCGCACGATGCGGGAATCCCCGTTCATGTCTGGGTCGACGAGACCCGCCCGCGCAATCAAGGCGCCGCGCTCACCGCGTTCGAGCTGGCGGCGCACGGCGTACCCCATACGGTCATCGCGGACAATCTGGGCGGCTACCTCATGCAGCGCGGTGAGGTGGACATGGTCATGGTCGGCAGCGACCGCACCACGGCCGCAGGGGACGTGTGCAACAAGGTGGGCACCTATCTGAAGGCCTTGGCGGCGCACGACAACGATGTTCCCTTTTACGTCGCGCTGCCCGCGAACACGATCGACTGGTCGCTCGAGCGCGGCGAGGACATCCCGATCGAGGAGCGTTCCGCTGCGGAGCTCACACACATGACCGGACGCACCTCGGGGGGTGAGCTCGCAACGGTGCGCGTGGTGCCGGAATCGAGTCCCGTGCTCAACGTCGCCTTCGACGTGACGCCTGCGAGACTCGTCACGGCGCTCATCACGGAGCGCGGCGTCTGCCGCGCAAGCCACGCCGGGCTTGCCGGCCTGTACGCCCTTCGTCAGGCGGCCTCATGACCGATGCATGGACGCCCGTGGACGGTGCGGCAACGCGCACCGATCGCGCGCTGCGCGAGGCCGTGATTCTCGCCTGTCGCGAGCTCGTGCGTCGCGGGTTGACACACGGCACGTCCGGCTGCGTCAGCGTGCGGCGCAACGAGCGCACCTTCTTCGTCAGCCCCTCCGGCATGGCTTACGAGGGCCTCGAGCCGCGCGACATCCCGGCGATGGATCTCGAGGGCCGCTGGTTCGGTCAGCGCCGCCCCTCGAGCGAATGGCGGTTCCATCGCGACATCCTCGCCACGCGCAGCGAGGTCGGTGCGATCGTGCATACGCACTCGCCGCAGGCGACGAGCCTCGCCGCGACGGGCCGCGGCATCCCCGCCTTTCACTACATGGTCTCCGTCGGCGGCGGCGTCGACATCCGCTGCGCGCCCTATCACACCTTCGGGACGCAGGAGCTCTCGCACGCCGCGCTGACCGCGCTCGATGGCCGCAAGGCGTGTCTGCTCGCGAACCACGGCGTGATCGCCGTCGGCGCCGATCTGCGCGCGGCGCTCGATCTCGCTGGCGAGGTCGAGAATCTCGCCGCTCAGTACTGCACGGCCCTGAGCTTAGGGAACGTCCGCGTGCTCGATGAGGCGGAGATGCAGCGCGTCCTTGCCAAGTTCCGCACCTACGGCAAGCCCGACGCTCCGGATTCCGATCTCGTCTTCGGCGGCGCGGAGCCTCCGCGCACGACTCCAGGGCGAGTCTGACTCCGTGGCAGCTGCACAAGCGCCCGCGGCTTATCCGATCCTGGATCCGCAGCGTCTGCGCACCCGCTTGGCCGATCTGCCCGAGGCGCGCGCGCTGCTCGGCACCCGGCCGCAGGACTGGCGCATCCGCGAAGTCGGCGACGGCAATCTCAACTTGGTGTTCATCGTCGAGGGAGACCGCGCGCTCTGCGTCAAACAGGCCCTGCCGTACGTGCGCGTCGCGGGCCCCGCCTGGCCGATGGCTCCCGAGCGGGCCTTCTTCGAATACAGCTACTACAGCAGCGTCGCACCCCATGTCGGATCGCTCATCCCCCGGATCTACCACTACGATCCACAGCTGTACTGCATCGTCATGGAGTGCCTCGCCCCCCACATCATTCTCAGGCAGGGCTTGATCGCAGGCAGGCGGTATCCGAACGTCGCTCGCGATATCGGCGAATACGTGGCGCGCGCCGCCTTTTTCACCTCCGACCTCGCGCAGCCCTTCGAAAGGCGCATGGAGGGCATGGCGCTCTTCGCGCGCAACACGCCCCTCATCCGGATCACGGTCGACCTGATCTTCGCAGACCCCTACTGCGCGAGCCCGCGCAACCGCCATACGGCTCCGCATCTGGATGCGTTGGCGGGCGAGCTGCGCCGGGACGGAGCCCTCAAGGTCGCCGCCGCGCGCTTCGGATTCAAGTTCCTCACCGAAACCCAGGCGCTCGTGCACGGCGATCTCCATTCCGGCTCCGTGATGGTGACCGAGAGCGACACTCGCGCGATCGATCCGGAGTTCGCCTTCTATGGACCGATCGGCTTCGACCTCGGCGCCTTCTTCGGCAATCTCCTGCTGAGCTGGTACTCACAGCCCGGGCACGCGACGGCCGATGACGACCGTGTCGCTTATCGGGACTGGATCCTCGAGCAGGTGCGGGTGTTCTGGGAGAGATTCCGCGACCGCTTCCTCGCGCTCTGGGACGAGCACGCGCGCGGCGATGCCTTTCCGGCGGCGCTGTTCACGACCGCCGAGGATCGCGCGGCGCTCGGCGCGGCGCGCCAGGCGTTCATGGATTCGCTGTTCGCGGACATGCTCGGGTTCGGCGCCTGCAAGATGATTCGCCGCATCCTGGGGTTCGCGCATGTGATCGATTTCGATCGCATCCCGGACGCGGCGCTGCGCGCCGATTGCGAAGCGAGCGCGCTCGCCCTGGCGCACACGCTGCTCACGCAGCCGGCGCAATTTCGCTCCGTGCACGATGTGATCGACGCAGTGCCACGCGTGGTGCGACGGGCTCGTACACGCTGAAAGGGGGGCCGTCGGATGTCGAGCGCGCGCCCGGTCGCGACGGAGCGCGCGACGCCTGTCGTTCTCGCCCGGCGTCAAGCCGTGCGCCTCGACCCGCTCAGGGTGTCCTGTACTTCTCTGCGACGTAGGCCGCCAGGGCGGCGAGCTGCGCGTCGGTGATTTCCGTCTTGCGGAAGGGTGGCATGGACAACACGCCGTGGCGCACGAACTGCGCGACCGTCTGCGGCGCGAGGTCCGTGCGCTCGAGCAATACGGATGGCATCCTGCCGCCATACTTCACCTGCAGCGACTGCGTGCCGGGATGCCCCGGCCCCGGCGCGTGGCAGGGTGCGCACCAATGCGCGTAGACGGCCCGACCCGATGCGGGCGTCGGGGCGCTTGGAGTCGCCGCTCGTGATGTGAAGGTCGCGATGCCCGAAGTCATGAACGCCCAGAGCAGCACGGACGGGGCGAATCGCGGCTCGCGCGCGAGGGTGCGCTTCACGGCGTTACGCCTTGCGCAGGTGCCTGGGCCAGATGCCGTAGCGTCCTGCCGAAAGGATGCCGTTGGGATCTAGCGCGTCCTTGATGGTCTCGCGCATGCGAAGCAGCGCATGGTCGTTGTAGGAGTAGGTGCTCGCGATCAGATCCTGGAAGACGGCGGGCGCCCGATACTCCGCCCAGCCGCGTTCCGCGGCCAGCTTCACCCAGCGCTCGAAGGCGCGGCGGATCCTCGCATTGCGTGCGGGGTCGTGGCCGATCGGGAACATGATCAGACACACGAGCGTGCGGTCCCAGCAGGTCATGTACACCGGACCCACGATGCCGAGGTTCTCACCCTCGCTCACCGTGGGCAGGTTCTCGCGATAGAAGCGCTTGAACTCGAGCAGCGACTCGCCCGTGCGCGGCACGATCGGCGAGAAACCGATGTGTCCGCCCTCGGGATTGGGATGCGCGGGAGTGCGCCCGAGCATCGCGAAGGTCGAGAGGTTCGGAATGCCGAAGTTCACGAGCCGCACGTGGGCGAGCGCCTCGGGCGAGAGCGGCGTGCGAAGCAGCTCGCCTGCGACGAAGCTCACTCCCCGGATGGCCGTGAACTTCGCCCTGGCGTAGTCCATCTGTGCGCGCACGACATTCTCGGGCCCGTAGATCGGCACCTGAATCGACCAGGTTGGCGTGTGGGCCGGCGCTCGCTCCGGTGCGCCGAAGATTTGCGTCGAGCCGTTCACCACATGCTTGTTCTCGAGCAGATTGAGCACATCGAGCATCGGCACGATGTCCTCATCCCGCATACCCGTCGCGGTGGCCGCCAGCATCGCCTCCGGCCGCGGCATGAGGTAGATCCCCATCTTGGTGACGACGCCGTAGTTCGACTGGCGGAAGAGCCCATCGACCCACGCGCCATAGCCCCAGCGATTGTGCTGCCAGGATCGGGCGTGGGGCAGCGCGCCCATGCCCGTGCGCACCACCTCGCCATTGGCGAGCACGACCTCCAGGCCGCAGTGCGCGCCGAAGTGATCGCGGAAGGGCGAAGCCGTCCAGCCCGCGCCGCCATCCAGGGCATTGCCGATGACACTCCCCCAGCCGGGATCCGGAGGGTCGATCCACACATCGAGCCCCTCCTTCGTGATGCGCTCGTAAAGATCGAAGTAGCTGACCCCCGGCTCGACCAGCGCGTACGCGTTGCGCTCGCTCACCTCGAGCACGCGGTTCATGCGCTTGAGATCGAGCACGACGCTGCCGGAATAGACCGGAGCGCAACCCCCATACGCGAGATTGCGGCCGGTGGAGATCGGGTACAACGGAATGCGGTAGCGGTTCGCCGTGCGCACCACGGCCTGCACCTGCTCGAGTGTCGAGGGCGCAACGGCGGCCGAGGCGACCCGCTCTTCGGGCTCGCCCCAATAGGGCGAATAGGCGTCTCGGTAGAGTGCGACGTCCGCATCGGCCGTGAAGACCCACTCCCCCCCGACGGCCTCGCGCCAGGCATGCAACGCGGCGGCGAAGTCGGCGGGACTCACGTTCGGCGGGATGGCCATGAGCGAGGCTCCGTCAGGTTGCGGGCGATGACGCGGCGCCACAGCTCATGTTGGGTGCGCTCGGTACGCTGGGACCGGGTAACGGTGCATTCGATGTCGCGCCGGGTGAGGAAGGCATGCGTTGGGTGCGTCCAAGCCTGCCATTCGCGGATCCTGCGCGTCAAACACGGCTCGGCCGAGACCCCCGCGCTGGAACCTCCTGCGCAGACCATCCGGGCCGAGTCGGGTATCTTCGATGTCGAGATCGCGACCCCTCGTTCGTCTTAATGGACGTCGGAACCGCCGCCCGGGAGATGGAAAGTGATCACGATTTCAGCGTTCAAGTCGGTCCCGGAGCGCGCCCGGGGTCAGGTGCGGGATCTGCGCGTGCGCTGGGCACTGGAGGAAGCCGGTCTACCGTACCGGACGCGCCTGCTCGAGCAGGGTGATCAGGACAAACCGGAGTATCGCGCCTTGCAACCCTTCGGTCAGGTACCGATTCTCGAGGAGGACGGTCTGGTCCTGTTCGAGTCGGGAGCGATCCTATTGCATATCGGAGAGCGGAGCGACGCACTCCTGCCGCAGGAACCCGCGGCCCGCGCACACGCGATTCAGTGGCTCATCGCGGCGCTCAATTCCATCGAGCCCTGCGTGATGAATCTCGTGTTGATCGACATGCTCTACTCGAATGAGGAATGGGCCCAACTGCGCCGGCCAGGGGCTCTCGAGTTCGTCCGCAGGCGTCTGTCCACACTCTCCCAGTCGCTCGGCGAGAAGCCCTACCTCGACGGCGATCACTTCACGGCCGGCGACCTCATGATGACCACGGTGTTGCGCGCCCTCGAGCACACCGACGTTGTGTCCCGAGACGAGCGCCTGGCGGCCTACGTCGGACGCTGTACGTCGCGGCCGGCTTTCGCGCGCGCGCTCGACGCGCACCTGCGGGATTTCAAACGCGCGGCCTAGCGAGCGCACCGCTCCCATCAATGATCGGGGGGGGCTGTCGGTGTGGTGTCTGCGCCCGCTCGCGGCGCGAGTGCGAACCTCACCCGCACGGTGAACGTCACGGGTTGACCGGTCGGGTTGCTGTAGCGCATGGCATGCGCGGCCGCCGAGGCCGCCGCCCCAAATCCCATGTCCAGGGGATCTTCGGTGAGGATCTGAGTGTCGGTGGCGCGGCCTTCTTTATCCAGTGTGATCGCCAGCTCCACCATGCCCTCGATGCCCTTGTGCCTCGCCTCCGAGGGGTAGTACGCGGCGAGCGGCCCCCAGCTCGCGACACGCGGTACCGGGGGCACTGTTCCAGAAACCGTGGCGTGGGCCTCGCCGCCGGCGCTCGTAGACGGCGCCACGAGGTGGATGGGCGCAGCCGCCGCGGCCACGGCCGGCAGGATTGCCGCGACGATGAGCGCTCGCTGGGAGCGTTTGAGCGCCGGCGAACGCGAGACCCCGGAGAGAATACGCTCGATGCGAGTGGAGAGACCGGCGCGCGCCGCCATGGCGGTCGTCAGTGCACTCGAGCGTTCAACCCCGAGCCCCAAGAGAATCTCCGCGTAGTCGACCGGGCTGCGCACCGTCGCAACGGCGGCTTCGTCGCTCGTCTGCTCGGCGAGCGCCGCCAGCCGTCGCTCGACCCACCAAGCGAGCGGATTGAACCAGAAAAGACACGCATTGAGCCGTGCAAGCCACCGCACGTAACAATCACGGTGCAGTACATGAGCGCGCTCGTGTGCCATCACCGCGGCGAGCTTGCACCCGCCCCAGGCCGTGCAATCGCTCGGCAAGAGGATCGTCGTGCCGAACGTCGCAGGGCTCGATAGCTTCCCGCTCACCCGCACATCGAGCCCATCCGTCCCCGCCGCGGACAGCGCTTGGCTGTCGTGCCGGAGGGACCACATGCGGGCCCAACCGGCTGCATAGCGGCACAGCAAGAGCAGCGCCGGTATGAGGTATAGAACGGCCGCGAGCGGTCGCAATGCCGCTGCGTGAATCGGTGTGGCCGCGTAGGCGCGTGCGGTCCACTCCACCATCGGCGCGGCGACCGCCGGGGCCATGTGAATCTGCATCAGGACGGGCATGCCGAGTGATGCGACGAGCACGCTCGTCCAGAACGCCTTGTGCAGGTGAGGATTTTGCGGCCGCGCGAGGGCGAGCGCGAGCCGTACCAGTAGGATCAAGACGGCCGACCGCGCGGCAGCCTCCAGAACGACGGCGGTCATCACTTGCGACCTCCTTTGACGCTCGCAATTCTCTCCGCGAGGCGCTCGAGCTCCCGACGATCCAGAATCTGAGCATCCACGATCCCGACCAGAACCTCCTCCAGCGAGCCGTTACAGAAGCGATCCGCGATGCCCTTCACCGCTCGCGCCGCGGCAACCGCGCGGCTCTCCCGCGCTTTGTAGATGAAGGCTCGGTTCTCCACCGTATGTCGCAGATAGCCCTTGGCCTCCAGCCGCGTGAGCACGGTGCGCACGGTCGATTCCTTCAGCGGCCGGGTGAGCTGCCTCTGCACGGCATCGGCCGACGCCGCGCCGTTCTTCCAGATGAGCTCCAGGACCTCGCGCTCAAGCTCACCCAGCTCGGTAATGTGATGATGCACTGTAACGTTACTTCCGGTAGTGCTACGCACGGTAGCATATAGCATGGCCGAACACAAGAATCGGCAACTCGGATCTCCCTGCCTTCGCGCCGATGGTCCGGCGCGCCGTCAGATCATGATAAGGTCGGCGAATGGGACGATCGAGTCTTGGCCGACTCTCATCAGGGCTCGTCGCGTCATGATTTCACGCCGCGACGTCTTGAAATCGGCGCTCGCCGGTGCGGCGAGCCGGACCGTGGGCGCCTCCACCGTGCCCGTGTTGGGTCTCATCGCCCCGGTCGAGGCGACCGTGCCGCCGGAGGCCGCTCGGTTGTATCCCCACGTGCGCTTCGAGGCGCTCAGCGTCGGCCTGAAGACCATGACACCCGAGGGCTACGATCGGGTACTGGAGCGCATCGCACCGACCGCGCGGGCGCTCGCTGATGCGGGTGCTGAAGCCATTGTCCTGATGGGTACTTCGCTCAGCTTCTACCGCGGCGCACGCTACAACCGCGAGCTCACACGACGCCTCCAGGAAGCGAGCGGCCGTGCCGCGGTGACCATGAGTACCGCCGTGTGCGAGGGGTTGCGCAGTGCGGGCGCCCGACGACTCGCGGTCGCGACTGCCTATGATGCGGAGGTCAATCGGCGGCTGCGGCGGTTTCTGCGGGAAGAAGGTTTCGAGGTACGGGTGATCCGCGGCCTCGGCGTTGAGAAAGTCGAGGACATCGCGCAGGTCACACGCGCCGACCTGCTCCAGTTCAGTGCGGATGTCTACGAATCCGCCGACCACGCGGACGCGCTGCTGATCTCCTGCGGCGGACTTCACACGCTCGATCTGCTGGTTCCGCTCGAGAGGCGCTGCGGCGTGCCGGTCGTCTCGAGCGTGCCGCATGCCTTGTGGGCGGGCGTTCGCCTTCTCGGGCTGAGCGGACGTGTCGAGGGTTACGGACGCGTGCTGGCGCAGAGCTGAACCCCTCAGCGGATGAAGCGGGCGCTGCGCGGCGTCGACCGCGCAGGCGATCGACGACTCGACGATCACAGCGAACGTGAGGGCCGCCTTGGGGGGCACTCCCGCCGTGATGCGGCCTGCCTCGGGTTTTGCCGCCCGCCGAGCGGTGCCTGGCGCGCATCCACTACTGATCGCTCAGGGCCTGGCTCACGGGCATGCACCCTGCGCGGATCGCAGGCAATAACCCGCCGAGCAGGCCAATCGCCAGCGCGCCCAACACCGCCTCGAGCATGAGAGGAACCGGGACCACGAACTGGAACGCAAACTGCGTATTGCCGAGGAAGTTCGTGTTGGCCTGCAAGTCGTTCAACGCCAGATAGATGATTCCGGCGCCAACAACACTGCCCGCGAGGGCGATCAGCACCGACTCGCCGACGACCGCTGCGCCAACCGGGAAGGCTCCGAAGCCGATTGCCCTCGCCGTGCCGATCTCGCGCACACGGGTCGCGACGGCACCGTACATCGTGTTGAGAGCGCCGAAGATGGCGCCGATGCCCATGATGACGAGCAGGGGCACGCTGAAGAACCTCACGGTGCCGAGCAGTTCGCGCGCCATGCGCTCGTAGTACTGTGACTCAGGCAGCGCGTAAACCCCCAGATTGGCAGCCCCCTTCAGCGCAGCCAGAAAGCGCGCCACGGCGGCGGCGCTCGAGGGCTTCACGCGCACGCTGTGCACGTCAGGTCCGAGACGAAAAGCGGCCTGCAGGACGGGCAGATCGGCCCACAGCTGCGACTCGGTGGCGCCGCCGCCGTCCTCGAAGACCCCGACGATCGGCCAATCCGAATCCGCCAGACGCAACGTGTCGCCGACGTCCAGACCGGCAAACTGCCGTTGACTGCTGCGGCCCACCAGCAACTCGAATCGTCCTGGGGTGATTGCCCTGCCGGCGGTCACCTTCAGTGCGCTGCGGATTCTGAACGCGGCCGGGGTCACACCCCGAACCGAAAGGTCCACGTAGTCACCCTGGCTGATGCGCTTGACGCTGATCGAGCGGGAGCTCTCGGGCGAAACGATCGCGCGCGGATCGGCGGTCGTCGCGAGGCCCGCCACGGCGGCTGCGGTATCCCTGTCGAGAATGCTCTGATCCTCAGAGTCCTGGCCGGTTTTGAGAACCATGAGAATCCCATCATCCGCACTTGCCATGAGCAACGACCGAAAGCTCGCGGCGATGGAGAATAAGCCGACGAAAACCGCCACGATGCACGCGACCCCAAATGCATCGATGGCTGCGCTCGCCCAGCGTTGCGGCAACGTCAGCAGATTCAGCCGCAAAAGCGTCCATATCTGACCGATCATCGCCGCTCGGTCCTCATTGCCTCGACCACCGTGAGGCGCGCCGCGCGCCGGGCCGGAATCCCACCGACCAGGCACCCGCTCACCACCATCAGCGCCACAGCGGCAAGCACTTGTGTGCTCGACAGCTCGATGTTTCCGATCCGCATCTGGGCCACGTGAATGAGCCACACGGCCGCCAGCAGGCCGAGGCCACCTCCCGCGAGTAGCAACACGTTGGCCTCTGTCATCACGAGCCACCAGATACGCTTCGGTCCGAAGCCGAGCGCCTTCAACGTGCCGATCTCACGGGTGCGCTCGCGGAAGCTCTGCGTCAAACTGTTGCCGGTCGCAAGCAGCATCGTGAGGAAGACCGCCGCGAGGATCAGATAAGCGATGAGACTGATATCGCCGACCCGTCTGAAGTAGTCGCGCTGTACGCCGTCCTGGGTCCCCGACAAGGTCTCGGCGCCCGAGTTCATGAACAGCTGATCCACAGCGTGAGCAAACCGGGATGGGTCCACGCCGTCGCCGAGGATCGCGACGAGGAAATCGATGGTGCCCCGGCCGGTCGCGCGACTCTCGTCCAGGTACGTGTAGTGATAATAGAATTGGTTGTGGCCCTCGGCGGGGTCGCGGTAGTGCCAGATGCCGCGGATCGTAAAGGTGAACACATGCGTGCCGTCGAGCTTGGTGATGCCGGGCATCGTGATCGGTACGACTTGGCCGAGCTTCCAGCCGTACCTCTGCGCCATGGACTCATTGACGAGTGCGCCCTGGCGGTCCGCGCGATAGCCGCGCACCTGCTGCAAGTCCCAGATAAAGCGGCCCGTCGTATCCGGCGCTTGGGGAAAATCCTCGTTCATGGCCAGGGGGTTCAGCGCGTTCTTCGGGTCCTGGTAGTACCCGCCCCGCGCAACCGCGAAATCCACCTGACCATGTCGCAGTCCGGGAAGACGGCGGATCTGCTCCACATCGCTCATGGGGAGCGTGTCCGTGTACTTCGGGTAGATGAAGATGCGCACGTTGTCGGAGAACCGGTACCCACCGCGGAAGAAGACACCGACCGCGGACAATGCACCGAACAGCATGAACGCGCTGACGATGGACACCAAAAGGAACAGCAGCCGCATCTTGTCGCGGGCGAGGTTCGCGAGGACAAATCCCAGGTATTTCACCGCCGCCCCTGCCTCAGGCGCCGCTTTGCTTGGGAGGCCGACCGCCCGAGTCGGCCGTTTCTGCGTGCCGCCGCGCTGTTATGAACGAGCTTACCAGAACCGAGGCAGTTCGATATCTATCGGATGACCGCTGACGATCGACGTGGATGGCGACCACCCAATCGCGTACTCCCTCGGCTGCAGCGACGTCGTTTGGGCGGGAATCGGGGCCCGTGTTGAGGTGAGAACCCTCATCGTGTAAGGTCGAGAAAGTCCCGATCGAGCGCCCTCGGCGATCGGCGTCGACGCCACGAACAAGTTCAACAAGTGCGGCGACATGAGCAACCCGGCAACGTTACTCGATGCGTATGAGACCTACCTCCAAATCCGCAGACAGAAGAGCCTCGCGGATGCGGCCAAGATTTTTCGCGCCAGCATCTCCCCTTATGGGTTCGTGACGTACGCGTGCGGCGAACTGGATCTGAAGGATCGCGACCGCAGCGTCTATTACGTCGTTGACTGGCCCGAATCGTGGCGCAATTTCTATTTGAAGTCGAAGCTGATCGAGCACGACCCGGTGATCGACAGCCTCGCCCATCGCCAGGAGCCCTTCACGTGGACCGAGTTGCGGCATGACCGTAAGTTCGGCAAGGCGGGGCGCGAGGCGCTGAAGCTCCTTGCTTCCCACGGCTGGGTCGAGGGACTCGTCGTGCCGCTGCCCGCCGGTAGCGAACGGGTGGGATTGGTCAGCCTCGTTGGGACGCAGGCGAACTTGCGGCCGGATGGATTGGCGTATCTGAGCCTCCTCAGCCTCGGGTTTCACGTACACGTCAAATCGCTGGCCGCCCGACAGCCCTTCGCCGTTCGACCCGCGGGGCTCACCAACCGCGAGATCGCCTGCGTCAGGCTGGTGGCGCGAGGACAGTCCGATGCCGATATCGCGCGCAGTCTGGGCGTCGCGCGGTCGACGGCTCATGAGTTCATCGAGAAGGCCAAGCGAAGACTCAAAGCGCACACCAGGATGCAGATGATCGCCATCGCGGTCGCGCTCGGCATCGTCGATCTGTAATTCCTCCGCTGCGTTGAGCGCACTCAGGGCTCCTGAGCTGCGGTCGGGCCGTGCGCGCGGAGGAACCCTCCATTTGGAGGGTTAGCACGTCCTACCGGAAGCGCTAGATTGAAAGCCCAGACCGGACGAGATCCAAACGGGGGATCAGACTCGGCGCCGCGTTGCTCTGCGGAGCCGGGCGCCGCGGCTTTGCGACAACCAGAGAGCCGGTCGCTTACTGCCGGAAAAAATCCAATGAAAACCACACATATCTCCGACCGTCTCAGTGCGCCATCGATTCGCAAATCTCTGCCGTGGCTGCCACTGCTCGGCGTGCTTGTGCTCGCCGCGTGCCACGATTCGGACTCGAGCCGCAGATCGACCTCCTCGAGCTCGAGCAGCTCCAGCTCCTCGAGCAGCAGCTCGACCTCCTCGAGCTCGAGCAGCTCCAGCTCCTCGAGCAGCTCGACGTCCTCGAGCTCGAGCAGTTCCAGTTCCTCGAGCTCCAGCTCATCGAGCGGTGGAACGATCACGATCACGGAGGTGAGTGGCTTCCTGCACAGCTACTATGTGTCGGGTTTCTACGGCACGAACGATGCGGACACCTCGGACCTCGATGAGCTCGAGAACTTCACATTCAGCGATTGCAACCAGAGCAGCTCGAACGGCCAGACCCCTGGTACGCCGTGCAACTATTCCGGCGCGACGACGACGCTCACCCAGAACGTTGCCCCTACAGGCGGTACGGTCGCGACCGGCACCGACGCCGGGACAATCTCCAGCCCCAACACCGGGGCGCTCCCACCCTTCGGCGGCCCCACACAATTCAGTCTCATGTCGACGGCGACCGGATACACATGGCAGGGCGCCATCAGTCTGGATAATCTGGGCGAGGTCATGGCCGCGATGCAAACCGCGGCGCCCTCGGGGTCGAACCCCGTACCCGGTGTGCTGGTCGGTGTCGTGCCTACGCAGGGTGGCACACTCGCGTCGCTGGCCAGCGGCTGGGTGTTCGTCGGGATCGGCACCAACCCCGTTACGGGTGTCGCAGGCGGTGCGGGCACGCAGGAGGCGATTCTTTTCGACGGCGCGGGGGGCTTCTCGAGCTCCGAGACCACCAACACGTGGAATCCCACCACGATGACCGGTCAAATCGCCCCGACCACCGGCCTCAAGACATGCCCGAACGGCCAGCCGGCGCCAAGCGGAACCGGGCTCGTTTGCGGAACGTACACTCTTGCGGCGGACGGGACGATCACGCTCACCTTCACGAACGGCTTCTACGCGGGCACCACGTTGACAGGCGCGTACAACAGCGACTTCATCGTCCTCACCAACGTCTCCTCCGCGGAAGGCACGACGCGTATCTTGCTCGCCGGCGTCCCGCAGCCGACCACGGCCCAGCAACTGCAGGCTTGCAGCAGCGGCAATCCCCTCGCCTCGGCCGCCTTCGACGGCGTCTTCGTGACCGTCGCCATCGGCTTCAACACCTCCGCGCTCGAGACGCAGACCTTCAACTACTCGGCATCGCCGCCCTACACGCTCACCATCGACGGAGGCACGTTGAATTCGGGCGGCACGCTCTCCACGCTTTCGGGCGGCGATACCGCGTCCTACTCGCTCAGCAGTACCTGCGGCATCAGCATTGCCCACCAGACCGACAGCCAGGGAAACGTGTTTCCAACGACGCTCGGCGCGGTGAACGCTGACGGTACCGCATTTGTCTTGACCGACTTCGACACGCAAGGCGCAGGCCCGCAGACGGTGATCGGAGTGCGAATCAGCAATGTCCAGGAGCTGCAATGACATCGGGAGCGCAGCGGTTGGGCGAGCACTTGGCTCGCCCGCCTCCTCGAGCGTGGGCGGCGGGTGAGACACCGCAGCCGTTTGCCCAGGCGGTGAGGCAGCGTGACATCCCCATCCACGCCCGTACGCCGGCAGGCTTCTCACCCACGAGCACTTTCATCAGCTGCGAGCGCATCGCCTCACCAACCCCTCCGCCGGGCTAAACTCAGGCTGACGCTGTGGCCGGCGCGGGCCGCCGGGTCGTACACTGCAACCTGCCGAGGGGGCTATGGCGACGAGCGCACCCACACCGCTGTCGGGCTCGATGATGCTGCTGCCGCTGCAGATCTCGAGCCTGCTCGTGCACGCAGCGCGACATCACGCTGAGCAGCAAGTCGTCTCCTGTTGCCCCGATGGTCGCATTCACCGTTACACGTACGCGCAGTGCGAGCGGCGCGCGCGGCGCCTCGCCCAGGCCCTGCGGCAATTGGGTGTGTCTCCCGGGGAGCGCGTCGGCACGCTTGCGTGGAACAGCTACCGGCATCTGGAGCTCTATTACGCCATATCCGGTAGCGGTGCCGTCTGCCACACCGTCAATCCGCGGCTGTTTCTCGAGCAGATCGTATACATCATCAACGACGCCGAAGACTGCTGCATGTTCTTCGATGCCGATCTCGTGCCGCTCGTGGAAAAGTTGGCGCCGCGCTGCGAGGCTGTGCGCCACTGGGTCTGCCTGTGCGATTCGAACGAGCGCCCGCGGGCGAACCTGGAGTTTCAAGACTTCGAGTCGCTGCTCACGCGCGAAGATGAGAACTTCACGTGGCCCGAGCTCGATGAGCGCAATGCCTCGGGCCTCTGCTACACCTCCGGAACGACCGGCCATCCAAAGGGTGTGCTCTATAGCCATCGTTCGACCGTCTTGCACAGCCTGGCGGCCTGCCTCCCCGATGCACTGTGTCTCGATGCGCGCGCTGTCATTCTTCCCGCCGTCCCGATGTTTCACGCCAACGCCTGGGGGTTGCCGTACTCCGCACCGCTGGTTGGGGCGCGGCTCGTCTTGCCGGGTCCGCGACTCTCCCCTCAAGCGCTATACGGCCTTCTCGAGAGCGAGCAGGTCACCTATGCCGCTGGGGTGCCGACGGTGTGGACGGGCTTACTGGAGTATCTGGCTGACGGAGGACGCCGGCTGAGCTCGCTGCGGCGCGCGCTCATCGGGGGTTCCGCGCCCCCGCAGAGCATGATCGCGGCGTTCGCCCGGCACGGCGTGCACGTCGTTCACGGTTGGGGCATGACCGAGACCTCGCCCCTGGCCACCACGAGTGCACCGCTGCGCAAGCACGCGACCGCCAGTGCCGAGTCGCAGCAGGCGATCTGCGCAAAGCAGGGTCGATCGATCTTCGGCGTTGACCTCAAGATCGTCGGCGGGTCCGGTGAGGAGCTGCCCTGGGATGGTCTGAGCATGGGACAGCTCTGGGTGCGCGGCCACTGGGTTGCCAGCGACTACTTCCACGGTGCTGATCGCTCGTGCGACGGCGGCTGGTTCCCGACCGGTGACATCGCGACCGTCGACGCCGATGGCTACGTGCAGCTCAAGGACCGGGCTAAAGATCTCATCAAGTCGGGCGGTGAGTGGATCGCTTCGATCGAGATCGAGAGCGTCGCAAGCGCACATCCGGCGGTCAGCCAGGCTGCGTGCATCGCACGAGCGCATCCAAAATGGGGCGAGCGACCATTGCTCATCGTGGTTCGGAAACCCGGAGTGTCCGTCTCGGGGGCGGACTTGCGCGCATTCTTTGCGGGCAAGGTGGCCTCGTGGGCCATACCGGATGAGGTCATTTTCCTCGAGGCGCTGCCTCTGACCGCAACCGGCAAGGTCAGCAAGACCCAGCTTCGTGAGCAGTTTGGAACGCCCTGACGCACGCTTGCAGCGCGCCGCGGCGCGGTTGTCCATCCACGCGCGTCCTGTGTTTCGACCACGCAAGAGCCGACCCTTGTTGACGGCGAGGTAAGATACACGGCGGTGCGGTCGAGGCCTCGCGCATGCTCATCGTCCCGCCGACCTGGACGGACCAGCGACCCTTCCTGCGAGTCTGCTGGCTTCGATATCACAATACGATGCGACGATGGCCGCTGTTGGGGCCGGCTTGCGCCCTCTCGCTCGTTGCGATCGGGGCAATCGTCGGCTTTACGCCGCTGCAACTTGGCGTGGCAGCGGCGGCAACTCATCCATTCGCCGTCCTCGCGATTGCGGCTCTGTTATTCGCCATGATGATCTATCGCCGTCGCCGGCGGCTTGCGCGCACTCGCCATCGCGATTGGCTCGCGGCGCTCCCGAGTGATTCGCGCCTGACCGCCCGGGCGGCCTGCTCGCCCTTCCTGGGGTGGGCATGTGCCGCCTGCGCGCTTCTCACGGCGGGTGTTGCCTCAAGACTTACGCTCGTTTCGGCCGCAAACGTCATCCTCGCCTCCGCCGCGGGCCTCTTGGCAGCGGTCGCGGCGGTCGCAATTGTCGCGCTGCTGGAGCGCTGGGCGGAACGGCGTGCGAAACCGCCACGCGAGCGGTCGCGATTCGTGCCCCCAGCGTCGCGATATGCGGCCGTGCACGGGCCACGAGCCAGGTGGGCGACCAGCGCGTCGCTCGCGCCACTCGGGTACTGGCCAATGGCCCAGGCAAGGTTTTCGGAGAGGCCGAAGATCAGAGCCCGCGGACTCGCTCTGTATTTTCTCGCGGTACCGCTCGACGCTTCCGCTGCCGTCGCGCTGGCGGGGGCTGTGGTCTGGTTGGTCACGATGCATCTCGTCAATCTCCTGGTCGCGGTCGTGCGCGTGGCGTTCGCGGCAGCATGGTGGCTCGCACCTACGCCGGTCGGGACAGCACGGTTCACACTTGCGGTTTCGCATCGCGCCCTCGTGGGCGAGCTCGCAGGTTGCGCGCTCCTGGTCTTCATCGTCGCGGGGGCGGGAGGTTCTCGTGCTTTTCACGGCGCGCTGAGAAGCGCCCTCATCTGGATGGCTGCAGCCTGCATGCTGAGCGCAGCAGCGTGCCTCGTTGCGCTTCGCAGCAAATCGGTCGCGCATGCGATCGCGCATCGATGGATACGTTGACCGCAGAGGCGATGCGGATCGCGGTAAACGCAGCGCCCGTCCTGCGCGTGGTGGGCGTTACCGCCGGATATGGCGATCAGCCGGTTCTTCGGGAAGCGAGCCTCGAGGTGGAGCTCGGGGAATGGATGGCGCTCCTCGGGCCGAACGGCAGCGGAAAATCGACCCTGCTCTATTGCATCGCCGCCATGCTGCGACCGGCGGCCGGGGAGATCGAGGTCTGCGGCTACGCACTCGCGCGTGATGCCCGCATCGCCAAGCGCCTACTGGGCTACGGATGCGCGCCCGAGCGGCTGCCGGGACTGCTAACGGGCCGGCAGTGTCTGGAGGTCTATGCCGCCGCAAAGGGTGTTCGCGAGATCGACGCTCACGTCCTCGACCTCATGAAGACCTTTGCCCTCGAGCCCTTGCTCGATCAGTTCGTCGACACCTACTCGTTGGGCACGCGCCAGAAGCTCGCGGCACTTCTCGCGCTGATCGGCGCTCCGCAGCTCATCGTGCTCGATGAGGCGTTCAACGGCCTCGACCCGGCGAGCGGCCGGGCCCTCAAGCGCCATCTTCGCGCCCTCATCGAGGCTCGACGCGCCAGCGTGCTGCTCGCCACACATGCGCTCGACGTTGTGGAGCGCTACGCTGACCGCGCCGCGCTGCTCCTCTGCGGACGCATCGCTCACATCTGGAGCGCTTCGGAACTGTCGGGAATTCGGAGTTCCGCGGGCGGCTTGGAAGAGGCCATCTCGGGCACCTCCGCAGCGTATCTCGCCGCATTGGGCACGAGCCACCAAGGCAGGGGCTGACTTTGTGGGGGACGGTCGCATCCTGCTAGATTAGACACGTCGATGGACACCAAGAAGCCATTGGCGTGTCGTATCCATACCTAGGCGATCTTGTCCGTGCCGGGCTCGGTGTGAACGTGCCGTTGCCGATACCGATGTTCGGTGTCTTCGTGGCGCTCGCCGTCGTGCTCGCCGCCTGCGCATTCTCGCTGAACATGCGGCGCGCGGAAGCGCTCCATCGACTGCCCGCCGGCTCGCATCACGTTGTGAATGATCTTGTGACAGCCACCCTGCTTGCTGGCATCGTCGGCGCCCGAGTGTTCGATATTCTGGATCACCTGCCGGACTTCGCGGCCGACCCCGCCGCCCTCATATTTTCGCGTCGCGGATTCTCCATCTACGGCGGTCTCCTCTTTGGTGTCGCGGCGGGCATGTGGCTCGTGCGGCGACGCGGTCTTCCGGTTCTGGCAATGCTCGACTGCGTCGCGCCCGCGTTGCTGCTCGGATATGCGATCGGTCGCATCGGCTGCCAGGTGTCCGGCGACGGTGATTGGGGCATCGCCGCGAATCTCGCGCTGAAGCCGCACTGGCTGCCGACATGGCTTTGGGCCCAGACCTATCAGGGGAACATCGTCGGAGAGGCGATACGCGCTCCCGGAGTCTATCCCACCCCTATTTACGAATCCGCGGCGGCGCTACTGATGTTTTCACTACTACAATGGTGGGCGAAGCGACCGCGAACTCTCGGCAACGTTTTTGCAATTTATCTCCTCTGCGCGGGCTTCGAAAGGCTGCTGATCGAGAAGATTCGAATCAATCCAAGGCTCCATTTCCTGGGCTTTGCGTTCACTCAAGCCGAACTCATCTCGGTGTGTCTGGTCCTCGTTGGGATCGGAATGCTATTGCTCGCACTGCCACGCGAGCGTCGTTGGTTGCGATTGGGTATCCCTCTGGCCCTGCTCGCGCTGCTATCCGCGTGCGTTGCCGTTTGAGCGCCGAGCGGATGACACTGGTCTGTCTGGGCGTGTTGTTCGGCTGCTCAGGGGTCGCTGCCGTACACGCCGGGTACGTGGGGCGACCCCAATACAAGCAGGAGGCCGCCTTCGACCTGCAGCGAGAGTTCGGGACGGTTGAGGGCTGGCAGGCCGTGGTGACGGCGGTGATTCCTCCGCGCGGTGAGATCGACTCCGACGAAGGTCCGAGCTTGTCGAAGATCTGTTCATTCGCGCGGCAAGCAGCGCCGGCAGGTGCGCATACTTCAGCGATATTTTCAACTCGCGTCTGACGTTTCAGGTGCTTTCGGGTCTGTCGATCGTGCGCCTGATGGAAGGGACGACCGCGACGATGGCACTCGTCCTGAAAGCGGATGCGCTCTATCCGACGGGGCAACTTCACGAGATGGCGATCTGGCCCTACGACAGGAAGCGCGACGACTTTCACCTGGCGCTCGCCGTGGGGTTCAACGAGGCGCGCATCTTGAACAGCGGTCCCCTGGCAGGAACACTCGTCACGTCAGAGTGGCGCAGAGAAAGAGGTGCGACTCGCTGGAGCGACCACAGGCGCGAGATCCAGGTGTACCGGTACGTCACCGGAAACGACGTCGGGGTTTACCGCAAGATTCTCGACTACACCACTACGAAAAGCTACGGCGCCGAGGACACGAAGACCATCGAACAGGAGTTTGCGGCCATCGAGTCGAAGGCTCGCTCGTGAGCATCACTAGCAGCGGCCCCTCGTCGATCCTTCACCCCGCCGGGGATTTCACCCGCAGCTGCTGCACCACCTCGAGAGCCTTCGCGACGTGCTCGGTCGGCGAGACCTTGCTGATCGCGCTCACGATTTTACCGTCGCGGGCGATGACGAAAGTCGTCCTGTCGGCGAATCCATGACCGATCTCGACACCGCGCACATCCTTGAGCCCCGCCGGTCCCTGGTGAACCTCGATGTCATAGGACTTCGAGATCGCGCCGCCCGTGTCCGACGCCGTGGGAAATTTGCCCGCGCAGTACTTGGGGTCGGCGGAGAAGTCATTGAGCCGCTCGATACTGTCGAGCGATACACCGATGATCGTCGCGCCTGCGGCCGCGAACTTCTCGCTGTCCTGCGCGAAGGTGTGCGCTTCGATGTCGCAGCCTCCGGTGTACGCGGAGGGATAGAAGTAGACGACCACGGGGCCCTTCCTCAGGGCCTTCTTGAGCGAGAACGTAAACGCCTTGCCTGCAAGAGAAGCTTGCGCCGTGAACTGGGGAGCCGAATCGCCCTCCTTCAGAGCAGCCATCGCAGGCAGAGCCGCGACACTCATCAGCAGCGTACCGAACAGCAAACGTTTCATACGGAGCACCTCGAGTGAAGCCATCAACTGCTGCTCACGACGGCCGCCTTGCGCAACCGGGAGCGCATAGACTGGCCTGCTTGCGCCAGTATAGCCAGCCGTTTCAAGGACAGGGAAGCACGCTCACGTACGCTTGGCGTACACTGGACGGGGAGGCTAAACCCCTGGGGCGGCATATTCCTCACCATTATTGCGTTGCGTCAGCGGTTGAATCTCCGTAGAGAGGTTCGCTCGTAGGTGACGCTCGAGCACCTGTCAATGCAACTGGGACAACCCGAGACACAGGTCGAGGGGCGCTATGGCACGGGCCTGCCCTCGAGCCCAGAGGAGCGGCCTGTCATCGGGCCGCAGCGGACGCCGCCGGATCCTCTGGTATTTCTTGGGATTCGCGCGGAGTTGGAGTTGAGGTAACCCGCGCCGATTGGAGCGGAAAAAGCCGGCCCGCGATGACAAGTCCCAGCATCGCGCCGATCAGCTGAGCGACGATGAAGCCGGGCACATCCTGCGGACGGATGCCGGCAAAAGTATCCGAGAGTGAGCGGGCGATGGTGATCGCGGGATTCGCAAACGACGTGGATGCGGTGAACCAGTACGCCGCCCCGATCCATCCGGCGACCATCCAGGGGGCGTCCTCAGCTCTGCGGTGACCCAGGACGACCAGAAGGAGGCCGCAGGTGGCCACCGCCTCGGCGAGCCACTGCGACATCCCCGTGCGGACGTGGAGCGAGCTCTGCACCAGGGGGAGGCCGAACATCGCATGCGCGAGCACGGTCCCCGCACAGCAGCCGATGATCTGGACGATCCCGTAGGAGACGAACGCGCCCCAGCTCATCTTGCGACGCAGTGCCTCCACCAGCGACACCGCCGGATTGAAGTGGGCACCGCTCACCGATCCCAGTAGCGCGATGAGCACGGCGAGGACGGCAACCGTCGCACCGGTGTTGGCGAGCAAAGCAAGAGCGAGATTTCCGCCGGCAAGACGCTCACCCATGATTCCGGAGCCGATGACGGTCGCGGCGAGGAGGAGCGACCCCAACCCCTCGGCCATCAGGCGCCGGCACATCTCAGTGCAGCGCATCGGATTCGCTCCTGCCGATAGCATCGAGCCGCTGCTTGAGCTGCATGCGATCGATCGAGCCGATCGGCAAACTGACGAAGAGCTTGATGCGCTTTTCGAGCAGTCGAAAAGCCTCTCTGAAGGCGGCACGCCGCTCGGATTCTGAACCGTGAACGGCCGCTGGATCTGGGACCCCCCAGTGCGCGGTTATCGGCTGACCCGGCCAGTACGGACAGACCTCCCCAGCCGCGTTGTCACAGACCGTAAAGACGAAATCGAGCGATGGCGCCCCGCGCGCGGCGAACTCGTCCCAGCTCTTACTGCGCAGGCCCTGGGTCGGCAGTCGCATTTCCTGGAGCAGCTTCAATGCCACCGGATGCACTGCGCCCTTCGGATGGCTCCCGGCACTGAACCCGCGGAAGCGGCCCCGCCCCCAGTGAGTGATCAGGCTCTCGGCGAGGATGCTGCGCGCCGAGTTGCCGGTGCAGAGGAAGAGCACGTGATGGATGCGATCGGCCACGATCTTCAGTTCTCCGCGATGGAGAGCCTCTTCCGCATGCACCCCACGCTCGCAGGACAACGTGAGCGAAACTCCGCCGAGTCGCAGATCGGCCCGGGCACCCCGCTCCGCTCGACCCTTCGATACCCCAGGCGTCCAAGGGAATCCGCGGTGAGTGTCAGCAGGAGCTCTGCGCGTAGCAGCATGACGTCGCGCCTTCCTCGAGCACCGGACTCTTCGGCCCTCTTCAGTCGTTTGAATAGAAGCGCGCACTGCGCGCAAGGTCATTCACACGGACATGGACATGAAAGCGCTTCACGATGCTCTCCTTTTTCGCGGGATGACCGCCTTCGGGGCGCAGCTCGCGCCCCCACAGCAGTTCTCGGTCAGGAATCCGAGCAGCGCGTTCATCTGCTCGTAGTTGGCCGAGTAGTAGATAAAGCGGCCCTCCTGGCGGGCGAGGATGAGAGCGGCGTGACTCAAGGCCTTGAGGTGAAACGACAGCGTGTTCGCCGGAATTCGCAGCCGCTCGGCAATGTCGGTCGCCGCGATGCCCACGGGGCCCGCCTGCACGAGCAGCCGGTATGCCTGCAGGCGGGTATCCTGCGCGAGCGCCCCGAGGGCCTCGACGACTTCCTTAAGTTCCATATATCTAGAATTAATGAATTAATGTGCGATGTCAATGGGAACCCAAGTGCACGCGCCGCGCGCGAAACACCGCTTGCCTCCTTCGCCCCGAAGACATCAACGTCCTCCAGCGTGTACCCGGCGCCGGTCAGGAGCGACCGCTGGTGCTGGTGCGATCGGACACTGAGCGCACTGAAGTACCATCGTACGTTCGCGCACTTGCCAGCTCAGCATGGCGCTCGCGCCTCCCCGCTCAAGGTTCGACCCGACGGAAGTTGGACATTGATCGATGTCCAGGCGGCGAGCACGTCAATCCCCATCGCTTTTCGCAGGCGCGATGGTGGCGATATGAATGAGGCGTCCGAACCCCGGTTGGACTTCGAAGAGGCCGCTGACCTGCACAAGCCGGCCCTCAAATCGGATCGCCTTCGCGGCGGGCTCGAGTCCCACGAGCGTGCCGCGCGGATCGGCGAGCACGAAGTAGGTGCTGCCGTCCGGGTCCCGTTCGTCGCGCACGACGCCGCGGGTCAGAACGCGCTGCCCGGCATACACCTGCTCGGATTCGGCGAGCTGCGCGAGCGAAACTTTCGCATTCCCGCCGCAGCCCGCCGACGCGAGCGTGGCCGCCGCGATCAGAAGCGGAAAGTTCGGGCGCATGAAGGGACTCCTCCGCGCTTGGGCTCGTCGCAGTCTACGGGCGAATCGCCTCGAACACAGCCGGTGCATCCACGGCATGCATGCTGTGCCGGCGACACCTCAAGCCGGCGCCCGGCGGGCAATCGATGCCCTCCCCCAGTGGTACCGCGTTTCCAATACTTCGCCTCATGGCGACGTTTCGCCGGTGGCGCCTGATTGGCCGCCTTTCCCCGTGAATTCCCGATGTTTCTAAGCTCCGGAGGGATTGGGAACGACGGCGGCGGACGGGTTTCTAGATCTAGAGGCTAGGGTGGGTTCTGATGCCAGGGCTGGGCCGGTGGGTACGCAAGGCGGGTATGCGGTCGCGACGGGTCCTCCGTATTCTCACTGATCAAGCCGCGCTGATCGGCGGGACGGTTCGTTGACGGCCTTGATTGAGAGCAGCAGAGCACCTGGCGCGCGGCCGTTCTCACACGGTTGGCACGCTCGGCGCTTAGCAACTCCGGAGATGGGAAGCCCGTCGGGGCCGGTGCGTGGGAGTTGCGAATCGACGTGGGGCCGGGCTATCGGGCGTACTAGATGCGCGCCGGCTAGAAGGTGTATCTCATGCTCGGCGGCGGCGATAAATCCACACAGGCGAAGGACGTTGCTCGAGCGACCAAGATGGCAAGTGAGCTCAAGTCGGCCGATCGAGCGAAGAAGGCGAGGAAATCGATAATGAGTACGAAGATTAACCGAAGGTCGCGCGCAGACTCGGCGTGCGACGGTTCGATGCGTCCGAATATCTGCGCGATGAAGCAGATATCACCGCGTACCTGGAAGCCGCCGCCACTGAAGATGACCCCCGCGTACTCGCTGCAGCGCTCGGTGACGTCGCACGGGCGCGTGGAATGTCCGAGCTTGCGCGCAAAACGGGGCATCAGCCGCGAGGCGCTGTACCGATCGCTCTCCGCTGAGGGCAACCCGGAACTGTCGACGCTGACATAAGGTGCTGCGGGCACTTGGGATGCGACTGAAGATCCAACCCGCCGCAACCTGACGCGTACGCGTCGACCTCCAACCTCTTTATCCCTCGATGAGCCGACATCCGAGCGTCCGGAATGCGGCGGCTCGTTGTGCATGTCCTTCGTCAGCCGGTGGCCGGGAGCACCTGTTGTCGGACGATGGTAGTCCCGAGCCTAAGCTGCCAGAGGAGCACCCTGAGCGCAGCCGTTGCGGCGAGGCGAAGCGGACAGACCAAGCAACCGTAGCCCGAATCCCGGCGATACTTAATGTTCACGCCCAAGCCGACTGCCGGTCCCTGGGGTCTACTGCTGGTCAGCCGATGCGAATCGAACCAAGGTCCCCTGCGCGCGGACCCGAATTTCGGGTACACCGACCACTCGCGGGCTATCCCACGCTGCAGGGTCCTCACCCGGGAAGACTCCCTTACGCGCCGGAAAAGCGCACTTGCCGCATGGGTCACATGGGCATGTAAGACGCAGCCTTACTGTTCCTTCGTTCGAGAACGGGAGGCCGGTGGGAAGCTGTCGGCGCCTTTCCATGTGTGGTCCGCAGGAGCCCTGGCTACGATTCCAAGGACTTGAGTGAAATCAATTATTTAGATCTTCTCCTGTCGGGAATGTCGGGGACCGTGAAGGTGTCGCATGATGCGTCGACCTTTTCAAATTCCGCCATTCCGTTCGGATTCGAGCGCCTCGGATCGCAGGTTTGCCTGATACGCGCTGGGCG
>Ga0335074_10001444_pt1 | contig 32238 bp, 26 predicted proteins | sample Lox_Sample_23_FD_206715 | JGI IMG/M metagenome (GOLD analysis project Ga0335074, IMG submission 206715) | Soil microbial communities from Loxahatchee National Wildlife Refuge, Florida, United States - Lox_Sample_2.3 | ecosystem: Environmental > Terrestrial > Soil > Wetlands | place: USA... | reverse complement strand
GTTCGCGATCATGGCGGGGGTTCCGTTGGACAGCACCGCGAGCTGGTATCCCCGGCCGGCCAGTTCCCGCAGCGCGGGGACGGCGTCCGGGAACGGCTCCAGGTGGTCATACAGGTCCGCGAGGAACTTCTCCAGCGCCCCGGGATCACTCATCGCTGCTCCACGCCCGGCTCGTCCAGGTACCGGCTGACGCGACCGTCGCGCACAGGGCAGAAGCGGCAGGTCGGCGTGCCGTCAAGCTGTGGGCGGCGGCAGGGAAGGGTCCTTGCCGCCGCCCACGAGCAGTCACCTGCTCAGTTCTGCCCGGCCGTCATCTTGAAGACAGTCGTGCGCATCAGCAGCCGTCGTACGGCGCCCACGGTGAGGTCCCGTCCTCGGCGTATGCCGTGGCGAATACCTGGTTCTGCTCGGCGACGGACGCATTGCCGAAGTCGGCGGGGTTGCCTCCCGCTGCGACCCAGGCGGAGTAGCTGAACTGGTAGAGGCCATAGTGGCCACTTCCGTTCATGACCTGGGCGTCGCCGCCGCTCTCCCTGGAGATGACGCATTCCTGGAAAGAGCCCGCCGACGTGGCTGGCCCTGCTGGTGCGACCTGGACGGCCGCCGTTTCCGTTGGCGCTGATGAGGATGCCACGGCAGGCACCATGGGCGGCCGGTAGGACGCGGCCAGGCGCGCTGCCGTCGCCGCGGACGGTATCCGCAGGTGCTCGCCTGGATTAAGCAGGTTGGGGTTCTCCCCGATGACCGCCCGGTTGGCCTCGTACAGCCCGGGCCATTCGATGCGGTATCGGGCGGCGATTCCGCTGAGGGAATCGCCTCGGCGGACGACGATCTCCGCCGGGGGCCTGGCGGCTGCTTCGCGATGAATCTCAATCGCCGCGAGCATTGCTGCCGGGTGGATCATGGACCATCCTCTCGTGGGCTGAGAGCAGGCTCCGCATCCATCACGGCGCAGCCGGGTCAGGGGTCTGCCATCCTGCTCTCATCTCCGTTCGGTGTTCCGGGCGAACCTATAAACATGTGCTGGCTACGCCAAATTCGCGCGGCTTTTCTGGCGGAGTGACATCCCCACGCCAGCCATTCCGGCAAGGCCTTTTCCGGCTGCCCCAAGGGCGTGCGGCAGCATCCAAACTGACTCTGAGCTGGTAAAAGGCAGGTATAACCGGAGCGCCTGAATTATTCCCGCATGACATCCGAAGGCTGACATCGTGATTTATGTCATAACTGGGTCATGGAGTGGATCCAGGGTCCCGGTTCGGGTCCGGCGCCGTCCCCGCGGAGCCCGCGCTGTAGCTGCGGCTCCCGATCAACGCACGGTCACCTGACTCGGCAGCGCTCCGCATTCACTGACCGGGGTGCGGGCCCCGGCTCCTCGATGATCCGGTCCAGCCACTCGGTCATCAGCAGCCGTTCACCGGCGCTCAGCGTGCTCAGCTGCGCGGTGTGGGCGCGCAGCGCGACCGCGTGCGCGAGGGCCTTTTCGGCGACTGCCTGGTCCAGGGCGCCGGTGCCGGCGTCCTCGGCGGGGGTCAGGATCTGCTGCAGTACGGCGTCGAACATGGTGTCGGCGAGGCTGCGGTCGCGCCTGGCGACGGGGCGCGCGAGCGTGGTCAGCACCGCGCCGGTTCCCGCCGCTTGGATGACTTCGACCGCGTGCTCCTCGGCGACCGCCAGCCGTCCGGTCAGTGCCACCCGGTGCACGCGCTCGGCCAGCAGCCGGATGCCGGCCTGGGCGGCCGGTGACTGCCGCCCCCGGGCGGGGTCGAGCAGCAGCCGGTAGAGCTCGGGGTTGGTCAGGCCGAACTCAACCGTCATGTCCCAGCCCTGCCGTAGATCCCGGAGTGGGTCGAGGCGCGCGGCAGCGACCTCGACGGCCCGGTGTCATGGACCGCGCGCGAGGACGCCGCCGAGGCGGCAGCGTCGATCCTGCTGTCGGACGGCGCATACCAGGGCCCGGTGACCGTCACCGCGGAACACGCCCCGACCTTCGAGGAGATCGCCGCCACCGCCTCGGAACTCACCGGCCACACCACCCGCCGCGAACTCATGGACCCCGAAGACTGGGCGGCGGCGCAGACCGCCGCCGGGACACCGCAGTTCATGGCGCGGTTCCTCCTCGGTTTCTACCGCGCGGCCGACGCCGGCTACTTCTCCGGCACCGATCCACTTCTGGGCAAGCTGATCGGCCGCACACCGCAGGGCATCCGGAACTTCCTGACCCAGACGGACTAACCGGGGCCACCACCGGATCGGCGCAACGGGCATGACGGCCAAGCAACAATCCATCTCCGGGGTTCCTGGGGGCGGCGAGCCCGAAGGCGGTGACGGCAAGAGTGAAAGGATCACCAGCTCGGCGGCGCGGCAAGGCCGCTGCCGCTGGCGCTGCAAGGTGCTCTGGCGGGGTTGGATCCCAAAGGCGCGCACGTGGAGCCGCACGGGCGAGCGCCGTGGTAACGGGGATTCGGCGCGCATAATTTTGGTGCCCCGGCCGGCTCATTGCCGTCAGGCCTGGGCTTGCCTCCGGCTGGGCCACCTGGGCAGGTACGCCTGCGCAGATGATAAGGATCTGCGCAAGGGCTTCACCCAGACCGGCGCGCCGGATTGTTAGACCCCCGGCTGCGCGAGCCGCGTCCCTTCTGTCGGTACCCTGCGCCAGGATGTAATGGTGGCAATCGGAGCGTCTCCGCTAGCGGATGGTAAGGGCGAACCACAGCCATTCACGCACCTGGGCGTCCCGAACGCCGACCTTTACCGGCGCTTGCTGCGCACCTTCGCTCGGGCGAAGGAGCGCTTCATCGTGCACTTGCGGCCGGAGGACGTGGCGGCTGACTTGCGGATCGGCGCCGACGAGCAGCTCATCCAGGCGCTGGAGCAACTCGTTCTGTGGGGGAACCTGCGCGCTGACGTCGACACCAGCCGCGTGACCACGGTGGAGGACTTCCACCGCAAGCGATGCCTGTACCAGCTCACCGGCGCTGGCCAGGCGGCCGAGCAGGCCATCGCGTTCTATGAGGAAGCCATTGGCCGGCGCGGCCAGCTGCAGTCGGTGGCACTGGCCGACATCGCCGACCGGCTGCGATCGCTTCGGGTCCTCGCCGCGGACGACGATCCCGACCCGGCCAAGGTGCACTTGCTGCTGCTGTCCGTTGCGGAGCGGTTCTCATCGCTGGCCGACAACGCGCAGGCGTTCATGTCCGCGTTGCGCCGCGCAATCGACTTTTCGGACGGGGACGTCGACGGCTTCCTGGCCTACAAGGAACGGCTGATCGACTACATCAACAGGTTCATCGCGGACCTGGCTAACTCCGGCGCGCAGATCGCGGTGCTGCTGAGCGACCTGGAAGCTGCCGGCCATGACCGGCTGCTCGAGCTGGCCGCGCGGCGTGAGGCGGCCGACGCGATTCCCGAGGGCGAGGACGGCGCCGAATCCCTGTCCAGGGCGGAGAAACGGGAGCTCGATTCGTGGCGGAACCGGTGGCGCGGGCTGGACGACTGGTTCACGTCGCGGGACGCGGCACACCCTTCCCAGGCACGGCTCCTGCGGCAGGCCGCGGTGACCGCGATCAAGCAGCTCATCGATGCGGTCGGTCTGCTGAACGAGCGGCGCTCGGGGCGGTCGGATCGCTCGGCGGACTTCCGCACCCTCGCCCGGTGGTTCGCGGAGGCTCCAGACGACGACGCGGCCCACCGCCTGTGGCGGGCTGCGTTCGGCCTGTCCCCTGCGCGGCACCTGTCCGTCACCGGCGAGACCGCCGATGCGTGGGAACACCTTCCAGCAGGAACAGCGTGGCGAGACGCACCGCCGATCCGCATCTCCCCTCAGCTCAGGAAGACCGGGGCCTACGAGCGGCGTGGCAAGCCCAACCAGGTTCGTGACCGGTCAGCGGAGCGGGAGTTCCTGCGCGCGCGGGCCGAACGCGAGGCGGCCGAGACCGCTGCGGCGCGGCGGCGCCTGGCCACCACCGGACCGACGCTGCTGTCCGATCTCGGGGTGCTGGACCCCGGAGCGTTCCGGCTGTTTCTGGCGCTGCTCGGCGATGCGCTGGCGGTCCGCGCGCCAGGCGACACCGAGGTGAAGACCGTGACCAGCGACGGCACGCTGGAAGTCCGGCTTTCCCTGGTCCCGGACGGCGCAGCGGCGACGATCCGCACGGCCGATGGCACGCTCGAAGGCCCGGAGCACGTCATCGAGATCACGGACCTGGCGCCGTGAGAGTGCCATGATCCCGGCCGAGGAGCGGGCGCAGCGCCGGATCGCCCTCCGCGCCCTGCTGGGCAAGCCGTTGCTGATCGCGGACACGGACGGCGAGGTGCTGGTCCTGATCCGGCGGCACCTGACCGAGCTGCGCGAGTGGCTGAACCGCGAGACCGGATGGCGTCTGGTGGCGGACTCGGAGACGGCCCGGCTGTTCAAGACGGCCACGACGGCGTCAGACGCCTCCCACCCCGCACGCGGGCACAACAAAGAGCCGTTCGGCCGGCGCCGGTACGTCACCTTGTGCCTGGCCCTGTCGGCACTCGCACGCGCGGACGCGCAGACCACTCTCGGGAGCCTCGCCGATGACGTGCTGACGGCCGCAGCCGAGCCGGAACTAACCGCGGCCGGGTTCACGCTCACGCTGGACAGCCGGGCGGACCGGTCCGACCTGGTCGCGGTGGTCCGCCTGCTGCTCGGCTGGGGGGTCCTGATCCGGGTCGCCGGGGACGAGGACGCATACCTGTCCGCCGGCACCGATGTGCTCTACGACGTGCGCAGGCCAGTGCTTGGCGTGTTGCTGACCGGCACCCGGGGGCCTTCCACCGTGACAGCCGGAACGCTACCCGAGCGGCTGGCCGACCTGACCACGGAACCCTTGGTCGAGAGCGACGACCTGCGCAATCAGGCCCTGCGCCGGCGGCTCACCCGGCGGCTGCTGGAAGACCCGGTCGTGTATTACGACGAGCTCGACGACGACGAGAGCGCCTACCTGCTGTCCCAGCGCCACGCGATCACCCGGCGGATAGCGGACGCCACCGGGCTGATCACCGAGATGCGCGCCGAAGGGATCGCCATGGTCGACCCGGACGACGAGCTGACCGATGTGCGGATGCCCGAGCAGCGCACCGACGGGCACGTCACGCTGCTGGTCGCGGAGTACCTGGCGCGACGGGAGCAGGCCACGCTCGACCAGCTGCACGCCTTCGTCCGCCGGGCGGCTGCCGAGCACGTGGGCTACTGGCGAAAGGGCGTGACGGAGCCGGGCGCGGAGACGGAGCTGCTCGCCATCGCGCTGGAGAAGCTGTCCGCGCTCCGCTTGGTGCAGGTGGACGGGCAGGTCGTCCGGAGCCGGCCGGCGATCGCCCGGTTCGCCCTGGGCGAGCCGACCATCCGGGAAACGAGAAAGGCGACAGCCAAAAATGCTGCCAATGCCCTCTTCTGAGCGGTGGAAGCCACTGCGGGCCGGCCTGGTCGACATGTTCTACTACGACGCCGAGGAGTTCCGGTTCCACGACGGCCGGCTGCTGCTGCGCGGCAACAACGGAACCGGCAAGTCCAAGGTGCTCGCGCTCACACTGCCGTTCCTGCTGGACGGTGAGCTCGCACCGCACCGGGTGGAGCCGGACGGCGACCGGCAGAAGAAGATGGAGTGGAATCTGCTGCTGGGCGGCAGGCATCCTCATCCGGAACGGCTGGGTTACGCGTGGCTCGAGTTTGGCCGCCGGGCCGCCGACGGGACCACCATGTTCCGCACGATCGGCTGCGGCCTGAAGGCCGTCGCTGGCCGGGGCATCGCGCGGCACTGGTTCTTCGTCACGACGCAGCGGGTGGGCGAGCAGCTCCATTTGCTGCCCGCCAGCCGCGTGCCGCTCACCAGGGAAAAGCTGCGCGAGGAGATCGACGGACACGGGCTCCTGTACGACCGGGCATCCGACTACCGGCGGGCGGTGGACGAGACCCTGTTCGGGCTCGGCGAGCAGCCCGACGAGAGGCTGCTGTCCCGCGCGCTCACCGAGGCACTGCCACCGCTCAGCCCGGGCCTGGTCACAACGGTGGCCGAAGCGTTCCGCGGCCTGGATGAGGAACGCGACGCGCTGCGGGCGCTGGCCGAGGCGCGCGGCGCCGCAGAGGAGTTCCTGCGCCACTACCGCAGGTACGCGCAGATCGCCGCCAAGCGCAAGGCGGCCGGGCCACGTCAGGCGCAGAGCAGGTACGAGCAGCTCGGCCGGGACCTGACCGCGGCCGAGGAGGCGTACGCGAGGGCGGACGAGGAGCTGCAAGCCGCGCAAGGCGAGCTGGAGCAGCTCCGGCACGAGCGAATCAGGCTGGAGGCCCGGCGCGAGGCGCTGCGACTGGATCCCGCGATGCGCGATGCCACGGAGCTTGACCGCCGCCGCGAGGACGCGAAACAGCGTGACGAGGCGGCCGCGGACCGGGAGCAGACACGTCACCTGCTGACCGGGGAACTAACCCGCCGCTCGAAGAAGGCCGGCGACGCCGCACAGCGCGCATCTGCCGCGGAGGAGCGACTGCGTGGCGCGGAGGACACCGCCAGCGCCGCGGCCGCCGCGGCGCGGTGCGCTCCGGGCCATCGTGAGGCGACCGTGGGCTGGCGTGAGGACCTGCCCCGGGCGCGGCGCGCGGCGCACGAGGTGGCCGGCCGGCAGGCTCAGGCCGTCGAGCAGTTGGGGGGTCTGCTCGCCGGGGTCGCCGATCGCCGATCGGCGGCTGAGGCGGCCCGGGCCGAGGTGGACCGGCTCACCGCGGAGATCGACGCGGCCAGCAGCCGGGTCGCCGCGCAGGAGCGCGCCGCCGCCGCGCAGGCCGCGGACCTTACCGCCGCCTACCGCAGATATCTCGCCGAGCTGACCGAGCTGCTGGTTGACGACCCCGACGGGCTCATCGAGATCGTCACGGAATGGGCGGCGGGCGGCGACGGGGAGAACCCGGCCCGGCAGGTGATCGACGACGCGGCCCGGTCCGCGGTCGGCGCACTGGGCCGTCAGGACGCGCAGCTCGCCGCCGGCCGCGCCGCCTTCACGGCGAAGGCGGCCGAGCTGACGGCGGAGATAACGCGCCTGGAGGACGGGGGTCACGACGCTCCGCGGCCGCCGCACACCAGAGATCCGACGGTCCGCGACAGCCGGCCTGGGAGCCCGTTGTGGAAGGTAACCGACTTCGCGTCCGGTGTGGTCGAACAAGAGCGCGCTGGGCTGGAGGCCGCGCTGGAGGCGGCGGGAATCCTGGACGCATGGCTCACTCCCGACGGTGACCTCGTTGCGGGCGACGTCGTTCTGGTAAGCGGGCGCCACCCGGTCACCGGACCGTCCTGCGAGGCCGTGCTGGTCCCGGCGGTCAACCTCGGCGACTCACAGGCGGCCGCGCTGCCGGAGGCTGCCGTCCGCGCCGCGCTGTCCGCGATCGGCCTGGGCCAGGGCGCCGGGACCACGTGGGTGACCGTCGACGGGCGCTGGGCGAACGGGGTACTGGCCGGAAGCTGGCACAAGGACGCCGCCGGCTACATCGGTGAGGGCGCGCGGGAGACGGCACGCCGGGAGCGCATCGCCCGCCTGACCGCCGAGCTGGCCGAGGTGAACGACGAGATCGCCGCGCTCGACGAGGCCCGCGGCGTGCTCGGCGGCCGCAAGGACAGGCTGGCCACCGAGCACCGCGCGGTCCCCCCGGATGCGCCGGTGCGTGAGGCGCACACCAGGGCCGCCGAACAGCGCAAGCGCTGCCGGGAACTGCGGAACACCCGCACCGAGGCCGAAGGGGTGCACGCCACGCGCCGGGCGGAGCTCGTGGCCGCTCAGAGCGCTGCGAACGAGTTCGCCCGCGATACCGGGCTGCCTGCCGACCCGGGGGAGCTGGCAGCGGTGACGACGGGGCTGGGAGACTACCGGGTCGCGCTGGCCGCGCTGTGGCCGGCCGCGGAGGCGTTCGGTGATGCGCGGGGCCGTGCGGACGAGGCGGCGGAGGAACTCGCCGAGACGCAGGAACGGCTTACCGACGCCACCGAGCGGGCGTTGGCGGCTCAGCAGGCGGCGACCGGCGCCCGGGCGCTCTACGAGGAGCTGCTCGAGACCGCCGGCGCCGCGGTCGAAGAGCTGAACCGGAAACTGGAGGAGCTCCGCAGGGACAGCGAGCGCCGCGACATCGACGAGCGGGCGGCCCGCGAGCTCGAGCAGCAGGCGATCAGCGATCGCGGCAAGGCCGAGGGAAGACGGGACACGCTGCGCAGCGAGATCGAGGAAGCAACCCGGGTGCGCGAAGCGGCGGTCACGGAGTTCCAGGCATTCGCCGCGACCGGGGTACTGCGGATTGCACTGCCGGACCTGGAGGTTCCCGACCCGGCCGAGCCGTGGCCGCCGACGCCCGCCGTGATCCTGGCCCGGGCGGTCAACGCGGAGCTGGACGATACCGACGACGCGGACGCTCCCTGGGATCGGGTGCAGCGCAAGCTCACCGAGGAGCACAAGGCGCTGGCCGACGCGATGGCCCGGCACGGCCATTCGGCGGGCCTGACGGTGCGCGACGGGATCATGGTGGTGGACGTCGTCTTCCAGGGCCGCAGCCACGATATTCCGGAGCTCGCCGAAGCGCTCGCCGACGAGGTCGAGCAGCGGGCCCGGCTGCTGTCCGCCCGGGAACGGGAGATTCTCGAAAACCACCTGCTCAACGAAGTTGCGGGGACGCTGCATGAGCTGATCACCGCGGCTGAGGCCGAGGTCAGGGCCATGAACGACGAGCTCGAGTCCCGGCCGACGTCGACCGGCATGAAGCTGCGGCTGATCTGGCAGCAGGCGCGGGAGGCGCCAGACGGGCTGGACCAGGTCCGGTACAAGCTCCGGCAGACGATCGACGCCTGGTCGTCCGATGACCGGGCCACCGTCGGGTCGTTCCTTCAGCAGCGCATCGCCGCCGAGCACGCCAGCAACCCCGCGGTCGGATGGGCAGAGGCCCTGACCGCCGCGCTGGACTACCGCCGGTGGCATGAGTTCGTGATCCAGCGCCGTCACGACGGGCAGTGGCGGCCCGCCACGGGCCCGGCGTCGGGCGGTGAGCGGGCACTGGTCGCTTCCGTTCCGCTGTTCGCCGCCGCGTCCGCGTACTACAAGTCGGCGGGCAACCCGAACGCGCCGCGGCTCATCGCGCTGGACGAGGCTTTCGCGGGAGTCGACGATGACTCCCGGGCCAAGTGTCTGGGGCTGCTCGCCACGTTTGACATGGACGTGGTCATGACCAGCGAGCGCGAGTGGGGTTGCTATCCGCAGGTCCCCGGCCTCGGCATCTGCCAGCTTGCGCGGCAGGACGGTGTCGACGCGGTCCTGGTCACGCCGTGGCGGTGGGACGGGCGGGAACGCCGGCCGGCCTAGCGGAGGGATGGGGGCCGGGAGGTGGATGTGACCGAACCCGACGACAGGCTGGGCCGTCTGCTCGGCGGCGAGCCGGTCGCCTGGCTGGTGCGGCGAGCACGGGACAGGCTCGAGGCTGGACGCCCGCTGACCGGGACGGTCACCTTGTCCGCCGCCACGTTGGAGCAAAGGCGCGCGATGGAGCGGCTGACCGGACGAGCAGCCCGTTCCGGCACGTCGCTGTCGGTGTCGCTGGCCGAGGTCGACCGGATCCTGCGCGACAGCGGCACCGCGCCGGGCGGGCTGGCCGAGGCGGTAACGCAGCTGACCGGTCCGCTCCGGGATCTTGGCCGCGAGCGGGCAGATCAGGCGGCCGCCTGGAGCGCAGCGTTCGCGTCACTGGACACCGCCGTCAGCCGCCGTGGAGAGCTGCGGCCGTGGCGGGACTGGCTCGACACCACCGGCGTGGTGCGTCGTCTCGCTCCCGGGCCAGACCAGGCCCGGCTGATCCTCGTCCAGGTGGCGACCGTGCTGCTGCGCCTGCCCTCGCGCGGCATCCCCATTGGCCGGCTCGCCGCCGAATGCTGCGGTGACGCGCACGCCCTGGACGACGGGCGCCCGGTCGGCACGCTCACGCTGTCGGCGGTCCGCGCGCTGGCCGGGCTGCCGTTCGCAGCCGAGGGATCCGCCGATTCCCGCAGGGCCGCGTGGGCCGCCGTCGGAGTTCACCTCGATGAGCTGTCGTCGCTGGTGCTCTGCCTCGGGCTGCCCGGCGACGCGCGCAGTCCCCTGGGCCGGGTCCTGGCGTCGTGCCGCGATGCGGGACAGCCGACGGTGCTCACGCTCCGCCAGCTCCGCTGCCATGGGGAGCCCTTGCGCGCCGCCCGGGTGCGGCTGTGCGAGAACCCGGTGGTGGTCGCGGCCGCAGCAGACGAGCTGGGTGCCCGGTGTCAGCCGCTGGTCTGCGTCGGCGGCCAGCCCTCCGCTGCCGTGTGGCGGCTGCTCGAACTGCTCGCCGCCGGCCGCGCTGGGTTCGACTATCACGGGGACTTCGACTGGGGCGGCATCCGGATTGCCCGAGCTGTGCGGCAGCGGGTGGACTGGCAGCCGTGGCGATACGACCATCGGGCCTACGAGGCCGCGGCGTCGGTGGCACGTCCACTGGCGCCGCTCGTCGGCGAAATCTCCGCGACGCCATGGGATCCGGAGCTCGCCTTCGCCATGAGGCGCCGCAACGTCCGCATCGAGGAAGAGCTCACGCTCGATCTCTTGCTCCAAGACCTCATATAGATCCAGCAGGCGGCTGGCCTCGTGCTAGCGAGTGCCTGCCTGGCCCTGACCGGGAGCTGAGAGGCCCGGACGGCCGCAGGATTGCTCGCCGGCTCCGCACCGGTTTTCGGGGCCAGGGCCGACGGGTGCGCGGTACCCCAGCGCGTAGGCTGCTGCCGTGGGTGACACCCAGATCGGCCAGGCCGGTGCGGTGGCGGCGGAGTGCCAGGGCGTCCTGCACGAGCAGGCGGCCGCCTACGCGGGGGTGGCGGTCACCAACATCGGCAGGGAGTTTCCCTCGCTCCTTGTCCACCTGATGTCGGAGCCTGGGGACTTCCCAGCCCGCCCAGCCGAGCGGACGCCGGTCTTCTACGGCAGCCTGGACTGGCACTCCTGCGTCGAGATGCACTGGCTGCTCGTTCGGCTGCTGCGGCTGGCTGGCGACTCGGTGCCGGCCGGGGAGATCGGGGCGCTGCTGGACGACCAGTTCACCGTGGACAAGCTGGCGGCCGAGGCCAGCTTCGTGACGAGCGTCGACGGGCGGCACGAGCGGCCGTACGGCTGGGCCTGGGCGCTCGCACTGGTGCACGAGATCGCCATCCTTGGGGACGCCCGGTCGGGCCGCTGGCTTACCGCAATCGCGCCGCTCGCCGATGCGCTGACGAATCGCTTCCTGGACTGGCTGCCCAAGGCCACTTATCCGGTCCGCTACGGCATGCACGCCAACAGCGCGTTCGCCCTGTCGCTCGCTTTGCCGTTCGCTGCGAGGCAGGCGCAGGCAGGCCGGCCCGACCTGGCCACGGCGATCGAGGCCAAGGCGCTTGGCTGGTTTGAGGACGATGCAGATTATCCGGGCAGCTATGAGCCGTCGGGCCACGACTTCCTGTCTCCCGCGCTGACCGAGGCGGAGCTGATGAGCAGGCTGCTCGCGCAGCCCGAGTTCGCCGACTGGCTGTCGGCGTTCCTGCCCGGGATCGCCGACGGTGAGCCGGCCACGCTGTTCACTCCCGCCGTCGTCTCCGACGCCAGCGACGGCCAGATCGCCCACCTGCATGGCCTCAACGCGAGCCGGGCTTACTGCTGGCGGCGGATCGCGGAGAACCTGCCGCCCGGCGACGCCAGGATCGGGCCGGCGCTGTCCGCGGCCCGCACTCATCTGGACGCGGCGCTGCCGCACGTGATCGGCGACGACTACATGGTGGAACACTGGCTGGCCGTCTACGCGGTGCTGGCACTCAGCTGATGGTGATGCCGTTGGCCGCACGCGCGGTGGCAGCGGTGATCGGCGGCCTGCTGGTGCTCGTGGCCGTGTCCAGCGTCGTTCACCCTCGGTTTCGCCGTGCCCGCGCACCGGGCTACGGCCGGGAAGCCGACGTGTCGCCGGCTGCCTTCCACGATGGCTTGTGGAACCAGTGCATCAGCAGCGGTGGCAAGATCCCGATGACGAGAATCCCGGCAAGTATCAGGACCGCGTAGGCGAGCGGGTTCGTCAGGCCGAACTGCGCGGGCGGAATGAACCCGAACACGAGCGCGGCCACCGACGACGCAATGCCGAGCACGCACAGCAGGCCCAGCGCCGGGGCCCGGTAGCCGCGGGGGCGGTCCGGCTGTGCGCGGCGCAGCCGGACCGCCGCGATGAACATCAGGACGTACATGATCAGGTACACCTGGGTGGCCATCGTGACGAAGATCCAGTATGCGTGCGAGACGCTCGGTATGAACGCATACAGCAGGGCGATGAGCGTGATCACGGCACCCTGCGCGGTGAGTATGCGCAGTTCGATGCCGTGGTCGTTGACCTTCTGAAAGTAGGGGGGCAGGAAACCCCGCTCGCGCCCGATCTTCCGCAGTCCCTCGGATGGACCGTCCAGCCAGGTGAGCATTCCGGCGATCGCCCCGGCTGCCAGGGCGATCGCGATCAGCGGCAGCGCGAACCGCGCACCGAAGTGGGCCAGCAGCCGGTCGAAGGCCTGCATGACGCCGGCGGTGAAGCTGATCTGGTGCGAGGGAACCACCCAGGAGATCGCCAGCGTCGGGAAGATGAGGATCGCCAGGACCAGCGCCATCGCCACAAAAATGGCCCGTGGATATTCCCGTGCGGGGTTGCGAAGATCGTTGACGTGCACGGCGTTTACCTCGATGCCGGCGTAGGTGAAGAAGCTGTTGACGACCAGGACGATGCTGGCCAGCCCATCCCACGGCGGCAGGATCTGGTGCGCGGTCATCGGCGCGTCCGGATGGTGGCCCTGGAGCAGGTAGGCGGCGCCGAGGGCGACGATGATCACGGCCGGGATCAGCGTCCCGAGCAGGGTGCCGCCAGCGGCAAGGCCGGTTACGAAGGGGACCCCTCGTGAGGACACCAGAACCCCGCCCCAGAACAAGACGATGATGATGGCGGCGGTGTAGACGCCGTCACCGGCCAGGTGGGGATCGATGGCGTAGGCGAGCGTGTCGGCGACGTAGGCGAGCAACGCCGGGTAGAAGAAGATCGTCTGGGCGAACTGGCACCATATCGCCAGCAGCCCCATCGGAGGGGAGATGCCCTGTTCCACCCAGTTGTAGACGCCGCCCGGCCAGCCGGAGGCCAGCTCCGCCGCGACCAGCGTTATCGGCAGCAAGAACACCACCGCGGGCAAGACATACAGGAACACGGAGGCCAGGCCGAGGACCGCCAGCGGGGGATCTGATCCGAGATTGCCGACCGATCCCACCGTTATCAGCGCCAGCGCCACCCAGGTGATCGATCCCTGGGCCGACGACGGGTGCGCTGCCCGCCGGGCCCGAAGCGGCCGGCCGCGAACCGCGGCGATGTCCTGGCCGAGAGGTCGCGGATGCGGACGCCACCGTATCCACATGGGCTACCGCCGCTGAGCCATGGCGCGGACCGGCTCGCGACGTGCGGCTGGGCAGGCCAATCCGTCCGCTGCGAGTGCATAGGCGCTCAAACGGCCCCCCGCTGGTCTAGATCAGGGCCGATGGATCCAAGATCGGCCGCCACGAGCACTGATGGTGCCACTCGCCACGCCTGCCGCTCAAGACAACGCCAGGCAATTGCCGAGATTTGACCTCCAACATCGCCGGTCAGGTCGGGCCGGCTCCGCGCCCACCGTGCCGGGACCCCTGTCTGGTTTGGGCGTCCGGGCCGGGACTGGTCCTACGCTGGAGCCCATGACGCTTCCATCCGGTGTTCCCATCGACGAGCTCGATCCCGGCATCCGGCCGCAGGACGACCTGTTCCGGCACGTCAACGCCCGGTGGATAGCGCGGACCGAGATTCCCGCCGACCGGGCGCGCTACGGCGTGTTCCGGATTCTGGCGGAAGAGGCTGAGAATGCCGCGCGCGAGATCGTCGAAGAGGCCGCGTCGGCGCCCGAAGGCAGCGAGGAGCGGAAGTCGGGCGACCTGTATGCCAGCTTCATGGACGCGGACCGGGTAGAGCTGCTCGGCTCGCAGCCCATCACCCAGGCGCTCGCGGAGGCCCGGGCCGTCAGCTCCATTCCGGAGCTGCTGGAGACGATCGGGCGGTTCGAGCGGCTGGGAATCGCAGGTCTGTACCGGCTCTTCGTCAACCAAGACCCTGGCAACCCGGACCGTTACCTGGTGTTTTTCGGGCAGGGTGCTATCTCTCTGCCGGACGAGAGCTACTACCGCGAGGAGCGGTTCGCCGATGTCCGTGACGCGTTCGCTGGCCACGTGCAGCGCATGTTCGAGCTGGCCGGGTTGCCGGCCGCTGACCAGGCGGCCAGGCGAGTTTTCGCGCTGGAGACGGCGGTGGCCGGATACCACTGGGACCGCGTCGAGAGCCGCGACAAAGAGAAGACCTACAACCTGGTCACCTGGGCCGATCTGTTGTCTGAGGGGCCAGATCTGAGCGCATGGCTCGCGGCACTCGACCCGCCCGCTGGCGCCTTCGACGAGATCGTGCTCCGCCAGCCGAGCTTCAGCTCCGGGCTGGCCTCGTTGCTCACCGATGAACACGTTCCCGCGTGGCGGGACTGGCTGTGCTGGCAGGTGATCCACAGCGCCGCCGGGTATCTGTCCGAGGCGTTCGTCCAGGAAAACTTCGACTTTTACGGCCGCACCCTGAGCGGCACCCCCGAGCTGCGTGAGCGCTGGAAGCGGGGTGTCTCGCTGGTCGAGCAGGCGATGGGGGAAGCGGTAGGCCGGGTCTATGTCGGCCGGCACTTCCCGCCTGGGGCGCGGGAGCGGATGGACGTCTTGGTGGCCAACCTCCTCGAGGCCTACCACCAGAGCATCGAGAAGCTCGAATGGATGGGGGCAGATACCCGCCTGCGGGCCCTGGACAAGCTGGGGAAGTTCACGCCGAAGATCGGCTACCCGGCTCGGTGGCGGGACTACTCCAGCTTGAGGATCGACCCGGCGGACCTCATGGCCAACGTGCGCGCCGCCCATGCTTTCGAGTTCGATCGCCAGCTGAACAAGATCGGCAAGCCGATCGACCGCGACGAGTGGTTCATGACCCCCCAGACGGTCAACGCGTACTACAACGCGAGCTTGAACGAGATCGTGTTCCCGGCTGCGATCTTGCAGAACCCATTTTTCAGCCCCGAACGTGACGACGCGGCCAACTACGGAGCGATCGGCGCGATCATCGGCCACGAGATCGGCCACGGCTTCGACGACCAGGGTTCCAAGGTCGACGGTGACGGCCGGCTCACCGACTGGTGGACCGCGACGGACCGGGAAGCATTCGAAAGCCGGACCCGCTCGCTGATCGAGCAGTACAACGCCCTGGCGCCGGAGCAAACTCCTGACCAGCATGTCAACGGAGCTCTGACCATCGGGGAGAACATCGGCGATCTCGGCGGCCTCGGCATCGCCTGGAAGGCCTATCTGGTGTCGTTGCGCGGCCAGGAGGCGCCGGTGATCGACGGCCTGACGGGCGCGGAGCGCTTCTTCCTGTCGTGGGGACGGGCCTGGCAGCAAAAGAGCCGGGACGAGGAGGTCATCCGGCTGCTCGCCACCGATCCGCATGCTCCCCCCGAGTTCCGGTGCAACCAGATCGTGCGGAATCTCGACGAGTTCTACGCCGCGTTCGATGTCGGCGCCACCGATGCGATGTGGCTGGAACCCGCGGCCCGAATCCGTATCTGGTAACCGGGCCAGGCCGTAACACAGCCCGTCGACCGCCCGGGTGGCGCATGTGTGATCTGGCCCCGGCCGGGTAGCCACGTCTCTCCGGGATGCCGTCGCTTGCTTTAGTATGCGATGCTTGCTAAAGTTAGCAAGGTCATTCGGAACTCGAGGAGTAAATATGAACACCCTGACCAGGCAGTACAGCACCGCGGCGAACCAGGCCCGATCCGCGGCCGAGAAGACCGCGGACCTCTGGAGCCAGGGCACGCGGACGCTGACGGACTCCCTGCCACAGATAGATCTCGTCCAGGCGGTCGAGCGTTACTTCGACCTGGTGCAGCGGACGGTAGACGTGAACCGCAAGCTCGCGGTGAAGTGGGCGGAGGCGGCGAGCGGTGTGCCCGGTGCGGTTCGCGAGCGCGCCGAGTCGGCCGGCGAGGCCGTGCGGGACAAGGCGGCCACGGCCGAGCAGGCCGCTCACGAGCACGCCGAGCGGGCGTCGCATGAACTGGCCCGTGAGGCGCGCAAGATCGAGCGCGAGCAGGCGAGGAAGGCTCAGGCGATGGCCCGCGAGCGCTACGAGGGCCTGACCAAGGCCGAGCTCAGCGACCTGCTGGCCCAGCGAGGCCTGCCGAAGTCGGGCAACGTCGACGAGCTCATCGAGCGGCTGGTCGAGGCGGACAACGGCTGACAACCGCCGGCAGCCGTCCTAGCCGGCCGGCAGCTGGTAGCTCTTGATCCCCTTGCGCGGGTTCAGCTCGATCAGCGCTCCCTCCAAGATGCCGTCCGCGTACTCGCTGCCAGGATTGATGCACAGCGTCTTGCCGATCTTGACTGCGCCGCGTGATTCGTGGATGTGCCCGTGCAGCGAGAGCATCGGCTGGTGCCGCTCGATCACGCGGCGGACCGCGACCGACCCGACCGACTCCATCAGCACCGCTCCGCCCTTGACCACGGGCTTGAGCGAGCTGTCGAGCACCGGCGCCTGGTCGATCGCGGTCCCCGCGGGCGGTACGTGCAGGTTGAAAACCGCCCGGGCCGGATCGGGCACCTGGCTGGCCAGCTTCTCGATGTGCTGGTCCAGGTCGTCCTCGTCCATCTCCCTGGGCGAGTCCCACGGAGTCCGGTTCGACCACCCGCAGGAGATCATCGTGAACCCGTCACCGAGGTCGATCAGCTGGTCCTCGGGGTCGGTCAGGACGGCGCACTGGCCCAGGTACTCGCGCAGCTCGGGAGGGTCGTCGTTGCCGGTCATCACGTACAACGCGACGCCGCTCCCGGCCATCTTCTGCTCGGCCCAGCTGATCCACCGGTCCAGGCTCTCGAGCATGAGCCGCAGGAACACCCGCTGCACCGCGTCGCGGTCCCGCCAGATCCGGTCGAGCTCCTCGTCGGTGGTGCGGAACGGGTAGAAGCCCGTGTCCCGGATCTTCGCCTCCACCTGGTCGAGCTCGGCGACGCTGAGCACCCTGTCGCCGGTGATCTCGCTGGCCACGTACCCGCCGTCCTTGGCCACGATGGGCACCACCGCCTTGCCGGAGACGTCACCGCCCATGACCAGCGTGTCCGCCCCGTAGAACCTGGCCGCGTTCAGGAACTTCCGCCAGCAGACGTCGGAGCCATGGATGTCGGATGCGAAATAAATGGTGCGCGTCACCTGGTGACTTCCTCGGGAACCTCGTACCAGCGGACGCGCCTGCCCGCCTTGGCGCGCACGCGCCAGGGCAGGCTCTTGGGTGCGTCGTCGAGTGCCTGCCGGATCTCTCCGATCCGGTCGGCGATTCGTACCGCGTCGGCCGCGCCGATGCTGAGCTCGGCCAGATGACCGGCGCACGCGGCCAGGTTGTCGGTCACGGTGGTGAAGAGGCCCCAGTCGTCACCGCACACCCGGGCGAGCCGGGTGAGGTTCAGCACGCCCGGGCCGTCGCCGGCGATCGCGGCGCTCACCGGCTCGTGATCCCACAGCAGCATCGCCGCATCGGACAGGTCCTTGGCGTTGATCTCGGCGATCTGCAGCTTAGTCAGCAGCAGTTCCGCCGCGGCCAGGGTCAGCGGCTCGGCTTCGAGCCTGGCACCGAGGTCCAGGGTGTGCGACATCTCGAACGCGTCCAGGAACACGTCAACGTGCCAGCTGCGGTCCGGCGAGTGGTACAGCAGCCGCCTGGCGCCGTGCGTCGCGTTGAACACCCGCTCGGGGTCGTAGCCGAAATCCTCGAGGAGCCCGCGCAGCGCACGCGACTGCCGCTTGTGAGCGACCAGGTCGATGTCGGGATAGTCCCGGCCCAGCGCGGCCCTGGCCGGGGCGGAGGCGCGCAGCCAGATCGCGACCCCGCCCATCAGCCGGACCGGGATCCCGGCTCCGGCCGCCGCCTCGACGACGCCCCGGCCGGCGGTCACCATCGCCGGGTCGCCGGCGGGGCCGGCGGGGCCGGCGGGGCCAGCGGGCGCGCTCACTCGGGCGGTATCTCGGCGAACGTCTGGGTGAACCGCATGCCCTGGTGCCTGCGGTACAGACGGGCGCCGATGTAGTAGACGACGCCGATGGCGGGCGCGGTGAACGCTTCCACCATGGGCTTCAGGCCAAACGTGCCGCCGAATCCGGTGTGGAAGGCGACGTAGATGACGAATCCCCAGGAGACCGCCGAGATCGCCGCCACGATCGTGATGACCGGGACCGTCCCCACCCGGGCCCTGGCCCAGCCGGGGCCCTGCCCGTGCATCTGCGGGCGCCGCCACGGCATGGCCGCCGCCGCGAGAGACACGATGATGAACGCGACGCCCATCACCGCGATGATGTTGAGCAGGTACGCGCCAAGGCCCTGGTAGATGTTGAGGTAGTTGAGGAGTTCGACCACGCACCCGACGACCACGGTGGCGATCACGGGGGTGTGGAAGCGGTCGGAGACGGTGGTCAGCTTCTCGGGTGCGAGCCGGTCGAAGGACCACGCGAACATGTTGCGCGTCCCCAGCAGGAAGCCGGTCGGTGTCCACCACAGGATGGAGATCACGAAGCACAGCGAGACGAACACCAGCAGCCACTGCGGCCCCGGCAGGAAGTTCACCAGCGCGGGCAGGTAGGGCAGGAACTTCAGGTTCCAGTGCGAGGCGCCGCCACCGAGCCCCATGAAAATCGACGCGCCAAAGAACTTGAAGCCGAAGTACTTGTAGATCAGTCCGACGCCGGCGATATAGCCGATCGCCGATACGATCAGCGCGCCCAGGATCGACGTGGTCGCGGTGCGCCGGACATTCCTGATCTCACCGGCGAAGTAGCCGGTCCACTGGAAGCCGGTGTACACCTGGAAGCAATAGATCATCCCGAACACGGTCGCGGTCCAGCCGATCCCGCCGGCCGAGCTGAAGCCGAGGCCGCGCGCCCTGCTGATGATCGAGTTGAAGGTCGTGCCCGAGTGCGCATTCCAGCTCGTGACGAAGTGGCCGTGGCTGCCAACGGCCATCAGGATCAGCCAGATGATCATGCCGAGCCAGACGATCGCGAAGGTCACCACCATGTACCGCGCGACCGCACGCACCCCGAAGATCATCAGCAGGGTGAACGCCGCGGTCAGGACCGTCGCGATGACCATCATCTCGCCGTCCGACGGGCTGGTCAGCGCCGCGGAATGCCAGCCGGCCACGTAAGCCAGCGACGGGCCCATCACCGAGAGCATGTAGGTGAAGTTGAACGCGATCCAGGTCAGGAACACAAAGGTGAGCGAGAAGTTCACGAAGAAGCCGAGGAACGGGTTCAGCGTCCTGGATACCCAGACGTAGTCACCGCCCGATCTGGGCATGATCACCGTGAAGTACAGGTAGACCAGTCCGCACGTCAGGACCAGCGGCGTCGCGAACAGGAATGACAGCAGCATGTTGGCGTGCGGCCAGAACATCGGCGTGAACGCCATGACCTCCGTGATGCCGACTGGTATCAGAACTGCCGAGAAGACGAGATTGAACGCGTCGAAGGCGCTTAACTCGCGAACTAAGCCGGTCGCGTTCCGCACGAAAAGAGTGCGGCCGCCGCCAGGCGGCTGCGCTCCCGTGCGCTCTCCGATCGTGGCCACCTTGATCCCTTCTTCCTCCGGCGTGGCCGGTGCGAGACGGGTTTGGGAGCTAATCTGCGCGGCATCGCGCCATGAAGGGAGTGTCTTACCGATATGCCAGCTTTGCAACGCCGTTGATCCGACGGCGCGAAGACGTGATCTCCCTGCCGTGGCAGCCTGAACAGATGACGGATCAGGGCCCGTGACCCCGCTGCGGATCGGTCTCGTCGGGGCCGGCCAGATCAGCGGCGCCTACCTCGCCACGCTGCGCCGGTTGTCCAATGTTGCCGTGGTGACGGTCGCCGACCTGGATGAGACGCGCGCCGCCGCCGCGGCGGCAGCGGTGCCGGGCGCGCGGCCACTGGCCGTCACCGACCTCCTCGCGGCCGGCGACGTCGATCTCGTCCTCAACCTGACGATCCCGGCCGCACACGCCGATGTCGCGCTCGCGGCGATCACCGCGGGCAAGCACGTCTACGGCGAGAAACCGCTCGCGGTCACCGCCGGGCGGGCACGTGAGGTCCTGGCCGCGGCCGCGCGCGCCGGGGTGCGGGTGGGCTGCGCCCCGGACACGGTGCTCGGAACCGGCGTGCAGACGGCACGTGCCTGCCTGGACGCCGGCCAGATCGGCACGCCGATCGCGGCGACCGCGTTTATGGTCACGCCCGGCCACGAGCGGTGGCATCCGGCCCCGGAGTTCTACTACCAGCCGGGCGGCGGCCCGCTGTTCGACATGGGCCCGTACTATCTCACCGCGCTGGTCACCTTGCTGGGCCCGGTCCGGCGCGTGGCCGCAATGGCGTCCACACCGCGGCCGGCCCGCACCATCGGCAGCGGCCCCCGGGCCGGCGCCGAGATCGACGTGGCGGTGGCCACGCACGTGACCGGGGTTCTCGAGCACGCCAGCGGGGCGCTGTCGACGCTGGTGATGAGCTTCGACGTGTGGGCCGCGCGCCTGCCGCACATCGAGGTCTACGGCACCGCCGGGTCGCTGTCGGTGCCCGATCCCAACGGGTTCGGCGGGGTGGTCCAGGTCTTCAGCGCCGGGGCCAGGGACTGGGCGCCGGCCCCCGAGGCAGCCGGTTATCGCGGGGCAAGCCGGGGTTACGGCGTCTCGGACCTGGCCAGCGCGCTGGCCAGCGGGGCCACGCACCGCGCCAACGGCGAGATCGCCTTCCACGTGCTCGACGTCATGGAATCCCTCCTCACCGCCGCCAGCTCAGGTCTGTCCGAAGACGTCGCGAGCAGTTGCGACCGCCCGCCGGCCGTCCCGTTCGGCGCGCGCCCCGACGATCCCAGGAATTTATGGCACCCATCAGCGGGGTATTAGCGCTGCGGGATGCGCGGCAGTTATCGAGCCAGAACGCGCCGCGCGGTGGCTGGGCGGCGCCAATGCGCGCAAAGCAAGCGGAGAGTCGGTGACGTTGTGATGCCCGCCTGCGGGCGGGACTGGGGGATGACGTGGGGGATATTGGCCGTCGCGAGGCGCTCGGCACGGCGGGAAAGCTGGCGATCGCGGCCGGTATTGGCACGGGGCTTTCCGGCGCGGGCACACGGGCGGGCCGGCTCGGCACCACTGCAGCCCGGCGGCTGCAGCCGGACTGGACGGCGCTGGCCAGCCGGCTGACCGGCCGGCTGCTGCGCCCGGGGGACCAGGGCTACGTGACGGCGGGCCTCCCATATAACAGACGTTACGCGGCGGTGCGGGCCGCCGGGGTGGCGCTGTGCGCCGACGTCGCCGACGTGCGGACCGCGCTGGCCTGGGCGCGCCACTACGGGCTGCCGTTCACGGCGAGGTCCGGAGGGCACAGCTACGGCGGGTACTCCGCGAGCCGGGGGCTGGTCATCTCGCTGGCCCGGATGAACTCGGTGCAGGTGGACCGCGATTCGCTGACGATCACCCTCGGCCCAGGTGCCCTGAACCGCGATATCTACGCCGGGCTCGCCGGAACGGGCGTCGCGGCGCCGAGCGGCCGGTGCCCGACCGTGGCGATCAGCGGCCTGCTGCTCGGTGGCGGGTTCGGCTTCAGCAGCAGGCACCTCGGCCTCACGTGCGACCAGCTGCTCGAAACCGAGGTCGTGACCGCGTCGGGCGACGTGCTGAGGGTCAGCCCGCAGTCCCACTCTGACCTGTTTTGGGCGTGTCAGGGCGGCGGCGGGGGCAACTTCGGAATCAACACGCGCTTTGTGCTCCGGGCGACACCCGTGGGAGGGGTGTCGGTCTACCGGCTCGAGTGGGACTGGCAGCACGCGGCCGCCGTGCTCGGCGCCGCGGCGGACCTGATGCCAACGGCCCCGCACTCGATGTCCTGCCGCGTCGGCCTCGACGTCACCGGCGGAGGGCCGGTGGCCGGCGGTACCCCACGGCGGGGCGTGTCAGCGCTCGGCCTGTACTTCGGGCCGGCCGCCGAGCTGACGGAATTGCTGCAGCCGGTGCTCAAGGCCGCCCGGCCGTCGGATCGGCTCATCGAGGACCGCACATTTGTCCAGGCGGCCGCGCTGCTGGCCAGGGAAGTGCCCAAGGGCAGCTTCACCTCGAAGTCCCGGTACCTGGACGGCCCGCTGCCCGCCGCCGGGATCGGCACAGCCATCCAATGGGTCGAGCGCTGGCCGGGCAGCTCCAATGCCTCCGGCGCCGGCGTGACCCTGTTTGCCTGGGGAGGCAAGATCAGCGAGCGGCCGCCCACAGCGGCCGCGTTCGTGCACCGGGACGCGGCGTTCCTGATGGACAACGAGGCCACGTGGCTGAACCGGGACAGCCCCCGGGTCATCAGCGCCAACCTGGACTGGGCCGCCGGGCTGTATGCCGCGCTGGCACAGTACGGCAACGGCCAGGCCTACCAGAACTTCATCGACCCGGCGCTGCGGGACTGGGGGGCCGCGTACTACGGGCAGAACCTGCACCGCCTGATGGAGGTCAAGCGGCGCTACGACCCCGACGAGGTGTTCCGTTTCGCCCAGGCCATCCCCCCGGCCAGCTAGAGAACCCCGTCGCCGGCCTGGGGTGTGACCAGGGATGCAAGAAAAGCATCAAGGCGAGTGCAAGACAGGTCGGCCAGCCTGAATCGCACGGGTGCACTGCACCCGGCAGCGGGAGGCCGTCAATGAAGGTGCGTAACTCCGGATCGCGCGGCACGCACGTTGTGCAGCGCCGGCACCGGTCAGGGCCGGAACCAGGGAAAGCCGTCTTCAGCTGCCCGGGCTGCGGAGCGGTCACCGCAGACGCGGATCTGATCCGGATCGGCTGCTGCGGCACCTGCCTGCGGCCCACGGGGCTGTGCTCCGTGGGCCGGGACATCTCGCTGTCCGGTATCGCGCTGGACATGGGCGAGCTGTGCAGCGCCTTCGGGGTCGCGCTGTGGGACTTCGACGGCATCGGCCGGCGGCTGGTCTGCCACGCGCACGACCTGGAACTGGCCGGCCGCCGCTACGTGTGGATCCGCGGCACAAGGGCCGGGCCGTGACCGGAGAGGTGCTCGGCGCGGCGGCGGGAGCCGTCCTTGCGACCGGCGTCGCCACCTACGCCGGCGTAAGGCTGCACCGGCAGATGCCCATCGTGACGTGGCGGGCGTGGGTTACCGGGTTCCCGGTGAAGCCGGTCGCCTGGGTGCTGGCCACGGCGGCCACGCTGACGCTCGCCGCGACGTCCATCGTCGCGCTGGTCACCACCGTCTCGAAGGGCCATCCGGCCGCGGAGTCCTTCGGGGATCACCCGACCCCGGCCGTTGTCCCGGGCACTACCTCGGACCTGCCCCGGTCCCGACTCACTTCGTCGGCGTCGCCGGCCGCCTCGGCCATCTCGGTCACGTCGGGCCCGCCGTCGCCGCTGCGCTCGCTGGACCCGTCCCGCGATCCGTCACCGGGCCGGGACCCGTCCCCCCAGTCCCCGAGTCAGACACCCGTGCCCAGCCCGTCACCGACGCCGACGCGCTCCCCGACCCCGTCGCCTTCCCGGACAGCGAGCCCGACCCCGTCTCCATCCCCGTCCCCGACTCCCACCCCGACCCCCACCGGGTATTCCTCCCCGACTCCCTCCCCGACCCCCACCGGGTATTCCTCCCCGACCCCGACCGGGTATTCCTCCCCGACGGCGAGCCCGAGCCCGTCGCCGTCCCCGACCCCCACCTTGTACGCGACGGGCACGCCGTCCCCGGCAGTTACGCCGCCGCCATGACCGCCTGGGTGATCGCCGAGACCGGGGCGCTCGTCGCCGCGCCGACCGCGGTCCTGACGCTGAGCGTGGCTGGGGTCAGGGCGTGCTTGGGTGCCATCACCCGGGCCCGTCGGCACCAGCGCCGCAGCCCGATCACCCAGCCCCCCCAGCGGGCCGGCCAGCCAGTACTTCTGCTCGCGGCACCGGTAGCGGCGCCGGCCGCCGAACTGGTCCCGGCGACCGCCGAACTGGTCCCGGCGACCGCCGAACTGGTCCCGGCAGCCGCCCGGACCGGGCCGCAGGCGCACCAGGGCCGCACGCGCACGCCGCGAACGCCTACATGGGGCGGGTTGCCCAAGGTGTTCTGGCGGCTGGTGATCACACTGCTGCCGGGTCGCGGCCTGGCGTGCCTGTACCTGACCCTCGCCTATTACGCGGCGCGCGGACGGCACCTGGACGCCAGTCAGGTAGCGGTCGTGCTCGCCGCGTTCGGTGTCGGCTGGGCGGCCGGGCCGCCGATCGCAGGATGGGCCGCCGACCGGATCGGGCCCAGGAAGGTGATAATCGCCGGGAACGTGGCGGCATGGGCCGCGTACACGGTGGCTGGGATGGCCCGCAGCGCGGTCGCGCTGGCCGCCGGGGCCGCGGCGGTCGGCTTGGTATTCGAAATGTGGCGGCCAGCCGCCCAGTCCATGCTGGCCGCTGCCGCGCAGGATGAGATCCAGCGCAAGCGGTGCATGTCCCTGCTCACCTGGATAATTAACGTGCTGCTCAGCGTCGCGACCCTCGCCGGGGGCGCCCTGGCCGCGTACGCCGGGTGGGGATGGTTGTTCGTCGCGAGCGCGACCGGTGCCGCCGCGTTCGCGGCGCTGGCCTGGCTGCTCCTGCCGCGGGACAGGCCGCGGCGGCCCGCCCGGGCGCCCCGGCGCGGCGGCCTGGCTTCGGATCCGCTTCTGTGGGCGTTCACGGCACTGACGCTGCTGATCCTGACCGCGGGGCAGCAATCGGTGTACGCCCTGCCGGTCCGCTTCGCTGGAACGGGCATCGGGCCACTGGGCTACGGCCTGATCGCTGCGATGAACCCGCTGACCGTAGCCGTGCTCCAGCCGTTCGCCCAGCGCTGGCTCGTGCGCCTGCCGGCGGTCCCGCTGTGCGCGGCGGGAATGGCACTGATCGGCATCGGGATCGCGATCACCGGGGCCGGGACCGGGCTGGCCTGGTACGCGGGGACCAGCGTTATCTGGACGCTCGGTGAAATCGCCGCCGCGGGCCTGGCTCCGGCGATCGTGGCATCCATCGCCCCTCCCGGGCGGGCCGGTGCCTACCTGGGCACGTGGGGCTCGGCCCTGGGCCTGAGCACCCTGACCGCAGCCGTCGCAGGTGACAGCGTGATCGGCGCCGGCGGCCTGTCCCTGCTCTGGGCCTGCTGCGCCGCCACCGGCGTGGTCGCTGGCGTCGCGTGCGCGTGCCTGGGCCGCCCGGTCGCCGCCCGCCGCAACGGGCAGATCCGGCCACTCGGCGCCGGGCAGGCTGGCCCGGCCCCATCAACGGGTGATCCGCTCGCCACGGGATGACCCGGAGCTTGCGGCGCCTGCGGCAACCCGCGCCGCCCAGACGAACGGCCGCCGGGTTCCAGACCGCACCGGGCGGCCGTTCCCTTGCGCAACAGATTCTGGCCAGCGCGGACGGATAATGGTGCCTCGTCGGGACTGGTGGCTGCCGGACGGCCCTCCCGCTCACCGAACCCCCCAACCTGGGCACCGACGGCGAGGATGACGAGCGCACCGCCCACGAGCGTCGCGATGTCCGGCGTCTCGGAGAGCGCGATCCAGGTCCACAACGGGCCGAGGACAACCTCCAGCAAGAAGATCATCGCCATCTCCGAAGACGGGATGAACCGTGCCGCCGAGATGAAAAAGATCGCTCCAAGCCCGATCTGGCCACACCCCAGCAGGGCGAACCATCCGACGTCGGCCAAGGTGATGCGGCCGAACTGCGCGAACGGCGCGAAGACAACGACGGCCAGCAGCTGCGCCAGGGCCATGGCGGGCGCCATGGACACGCCGCGGTACCGGCGGGCGATGACGATGACGAGCGCGAACGCAAGGCCCGTGAGCAGCGAAAGGCCGTCGCCGAGTACCGGGCCGCCGCCCGGTGCGCCCACCATGACGACGACGCCGCCGAGCGCCACCAGCATCGCGCACGCTGTGCGCAGGCTGAGCCGTTCTCCCAGCACAACCACGCCGAGGCCAGCGGCGACAAGAGGAGCGATGGACTGCAGGATCAGAACGTGGGCGACGGAGGCATAGTTCAGCGCGACAATGAACGCGGCGTTGGCCACTGCCATCGACCCCGCGGCCAGGAGGGCGCCGCGCCCGCGAACTGATGCCAGCGCCTTGGGCTGTGTGTAAGCGGCGTAGCCGGCGAGTGCGACGAACCCGAAGACGCCACGCCCCGCGACCTGGGTCGCCGCGCTGACGTGCAACTGGCGTTGCAAGATGCCCGCGGTGGACCAGGCCACGGCCGCCAGCACCGCGTAGATCACTCCCAGCCGGCGATCGCTGATCCGCCAGCGGCTGGAGGACCGTATGGCGTCCGCTCGGCAACACATCGGACCTCACCGTAGTGGAGGCGTTCCGGCGAGCGCGAACCTCAGGGGGATGCCTGAGCAGCTGGGGATCGAGCACGCGCGGACCCGGCCGCGGACGGCCGCGCCGTGCTCCGCACCCGCCACCAGGCCTCCGGCGCCACCGAGGAGCGGATGCCCGCCCCGCTGAGCGCCGAGGACCGCCGGCAGCTCGAGGCGGCGCTGCGGGCCTGCATCGACGCGCTCGCCTGATGAGCAACGCCGCGCCACGCTTGCCATAGTCAGGCTATCGGTATATAACGTCTGCATGAGTGAGCGCCCGCTGCACGAACCGACCTTTCTCATGCTGACCGCGCTGGCCAAGGGGCCGCAGCACGGCTACGGGATCATCACCGACGTCGAGCGCATCTCCGACGGCCGGGTCAGGCTCCGGGCGGGCACGCTCTACGCCGCGCTGGACCGGGTCGTCGCGGAGGGCCTCGTCGAGGCCGACCGGGACGAGGTGGTGGAAGGCCGGCTGCGCCGGTACTACCGGCTCACGCCGCGCGGCGGCGACCGGCTCGCGGCTGAAGTGGCGCGGCTTCAGCACAACGCGGCCGTTGCTGCCGGGCGGCTCGAACGGCGGGGGCGGGCGCTGGGAGGCACGACGTGACGGCCGCGGGCGGGCTCGAGAAGTCCTACCGGCGGCTGCTGCGCAGCTTCCCAGCGCTCTACCGGAGCCGGCACGAGGAGGAAATGCTCGGAGTGCTGATGGCTGCCGCCCAGCCCGGGCAGCGCCGGCCCGGCGTCCGGGAATCGGCTGACCTGCTGTGGTCGGCGCTGAAGATCAGGATACGGATGGCCACGCGGCGCGCGGACAGCCAGCCGTGGGCGGCGGCGCTCGCCCTGACCGCGGTGCTGCTCCCGCTGCTCATGGTGGCGCTGAAGCTGACCTTCTTCCTGGTTCAGGGCACGCGTTACGGCTACGGGACGCCCGCCGACATTCTCATCGGCGCGTACGGGCAGCCCGGCGCCTACGCCCGGAGCTTCCAGCTCAACTCCTATTCGATCGCCGTGACCGCCAACGTGACGGGTGCGCTCACGGCCGGTCCCGTGCCCGCCCTCGTCCTGGCCGCCCTGGCCTGTCTCGGGTGGCGTCGCGCCGCCGCTGGCGTCGCCGCCGTTGTCCCGCTTGCCTACCTGGGAATCTCGCTGACCAGGGATTTCACCCTGCTGGCCGGTCCTCGCGGGGACGTGACCCTGTACGCGTACGGCCTGGAGGCGCTGATCCTGCTCATGGCCCCAGGCACGCCCCGGGGATGGCGTGCCCTGCGGTGGCGGCCCAGCGCCCTGCTCGCCGCCGCCACCGTTGCAGCCGGCATCGGCATGAACGGCGGGCTGCGGTCCCTGTTCCCGAGCGCTCGGGTGAATCTTGCCCTGCTCGGCCCCGGCCTTCTCCGGTACCGGCTGGCACAGATGCCGCACGGTTTCATCGACCGGCTGTTCGGAATCGGAGCGGGCGGATGGGGGCACTGGCTGCTGTACCAGGGCACGCTGGTCGCCGTCATCCTAGTGGCGCTGACGATCATGCTGCTGAACTCACCGGCCAGCCGCCGGGTGCTGGCCCTGCTCGGGTTCCCCTTCGCCCTGGGAGCCGTCATCTACCTGTTCAGCCTCATCAGCCCGCCGCTGCCCGGGCCGGCCGGTAACACCCTCAGTGCCGCCCCGGTGCTGCTGACCTTGCTGGCGGCGATGGTGCTCACGCTGGGCCGCAGCCTCCCCGCCGGCACGAGCCCGTAGTCGCACGTCAGGCCGCTGCGGTGGGGCTGCTGGCCCGGGCGTGCTCGTCGGTGTGCGCGATATCAAGCAGCGAACGCCAGATCAGCGCGAGGATGAGGGCCGATCCGGCGAAGGCGAACCAGAACGGCGCGGTGATTCCCCAGAGCGAAGCGATCAGCCCGCCGATCGCGGACCCGATCACGATGCCGCCCACCACTCCGGTGAGGTACACGCTGCCGACCCGGCCCTGGAACTCGGCGGGCACGGCCCGCTGCCGCACGGTCGTTGACGTCGTTCCCCAGACGAAGGCGTGCGCGCCGAAGATCACGAAGATGATCAGCGCAAACCAGGCCCAGCGGGTCAGCGCGAGCGCCAGGTGGGTCAGCGTCTCGATGATCAGGCCGCCACGCATGATCACGCCCAGCCGCAGGTGCTGCTCCAGCCAGCGATAGGACCCGGTGCCCAGCAGGCCGCCGACCGCCATCGCGGTGGTGATCAGGCCGAAGCCCAGCGCGCCCATGCCCAGCCGCTCGCGCGCGTACAGCACCAGTACCGACCAGGCGGCGCCGAACGTGACGTTGAAGGTGAAAATCGTGATCGCCAGCGTCCGGACGGCGGCGTGCGCCCACAGCCAGCGCCACCCTTCGCGGATGTCATCGCGGACCCGCGCATGATGCCCGCCCGCCCCAAGCACGGGCAGCCGTATCCGTGAGATCAGGATCACGCCGGCCAGCACGCACACGCTCTCGCTGATGAACGGCAGCGCCCTTCCGGCTGCGAACAGGGCGGCGCCGAGCGGAGGCCCGGCCAGCTGGTTCCAGACGATCACGCCCGTCAGCGCACGGGAGTTCGCAAGACCCAGGTCTGGCTTGTCCACGACCATCGGCAGCAGCGTCGTGGTCGTGGTGTCGCCGAAGGCCTCGTTCACCCCGAACAGGAACAGCGCCGTCAGAACCACCGCGATGTTGACGCGGTGGGCGAGGATCGACGCCGTCAGCAGCAGCAGGATGGCGGCCCGGATCAGCCCGGTGACAATCATGATCGTGCGCCGGTTGAGCCGGTCGGCGGCCACGCCGGCGTACAGGCCGAACAGCAGCCACGGCAGCCGCTGCAGCAGCGCGGCCATCGCCACCGCCAGCGGGCTGTGCGTCTGCGACGCGACCAGCAGCGGGCCGGCCGCCAGCGTGATCCCCTCGCCGAGATTTGTCACCCACGAAGAAGCCAGCAACCAGCGGAAACTGCGGCCAAGACGCGAAGGCGCGATGAGTTCGGCGATCCAGCGCACTACCGCTGATCCGTCCCGGTCACAACGACATCGTCGCCCGACGTCCCCGCCATTGGCTTATCCTGCCAATCAGGTGCCTGAAAGTGACCGCCAGCCTTCCTCTGCTCTTGCTCGACGTAGACGGCGTCCTGAACCCATTCGCGGCGCCCGCCTGCCCGCCTGGCTACAGCGAGCACGATTTCTTCCCCGGCGAGGAGCCGGTACGCGTGTGCGCCGGCCACGGCTCATGGCTGCGAGAACTCGCGGCCCGGTTCCAGATCGTCTGGGCTACCGCGTGGGGTACCGACGCCAGCGTCGACGCTGCCCAAGGACTCACCCGCCCGGCCATCGACCAAGCCTTGCAATGGGCAGAAAGCCAAGCAACCGAATAACCGAGCACACGCCTACCAGCTGGGCGCCAACAGGCCCGGAACGTTCTTGTGGAGGTGTGCCGCGGCCCAGCAGGTGACGCCGTTGTGGCAGTTCTCGAGGGCCGCGAGCGCGGTACGCAATTCGCGGGGAACGCCCTCGCTGGCAATGTTGTTCAGTTCGAGCGGGTCCGTCGCCGTGTCGTAGTACTCCTGGTCACCGTTGTTGTACAAGACGTACAGGGCGTTCTCGGTCCGCACCGCTTCATAGGAGGGCGGGTCCGCTTCAGCGTTGGTCTGGGCGTCCGGGTCACCAGCAAGGTCGTCGGGGCCGTGGTGCTCGATGAGGATGGCCTGCCGCCAGTCCCTCGGCTGTCTCCCGTGCCACAACGCGGCGAGACTGTGCCCGTCGATGCTCTTTCGGATCTTGAGCCCGGCCAGGGTCTCGAACGTAGGTGCCAGGTCGATGTTGGATGCGAGCAGGGTGAGCGTGCGCCCGGCCGGAACGTGCGGGCCGCTGACGATCAGCGGCACGTTGATGTCGGTGTCAAATGCCGTCTGCTTTCCCGGTTCCAGCCGGTATTCGCCCATGTGAAAGCCGTTGTCGGAGCTGAAAACGAGATAGGTGTTCTTGGCAACGCCCGTGGCCCGCAGTTCGCGCTCGATGCTGCCAACCATGTCGTCGACGGAAAGGTCGGCCTCGACGCGCTTGCGGTAGATGGAGGTGATGCTCGCCTGGGCCGCGGCCGTCAAAGGCTTGCGCTGGCCCAGCCAGGCCGGCGGATCAACCGGCAGGAGGTCGTAGGCGGCGGTCTTCGGGTACTGCAGGTTCGCGGCGGCATTCGCGTACCGCGGCGCCGGGGTATACGGGCTATGCGGGGCGAACGTCGCCACCTCTAGCATGAACGGCTTGTGCGACGAGGCGGACGAGGCGATGAACGACGTGGCCTTGGCCGAGAGCACATCGGTCAGGTAATCGTCGGGTTCGCCACCGTAATGGCGCTGCTCGCCGTTCTCGTTGAGGGTGTAGTTGAACTCCCCGTAGCCGTTGCCCGCCACGTCCCAAACGTCCCAGCCCGGCGCGACCGGGTCGGCGGTCGTGTAGCCGTTGAGGTACTTGCCCATCAGGGCCGTGCGGTAGCCGGCCTCTTGCAGCGCGACAGCGAACGACCTCGCCTGGTCGCCGTGGGCGTTGTAAGAGTTGTACCCGCCGTCGTCACCGGTGTTGGTGAACACCCCGTCGTCGTGCGGGTACTCGCCCGTGAAGATCGCTGAACGCGACGGGCAGCACAACGAGTCGACGACGTAGTAGTGCGAGAACGTCATCCCGGCCTTCCGCAGCGCAGCGACGTGTGGCATGTGGCTGACCAGGTTCCAGGCCAGGTCGTCGGTGAGGACGAAGACGAAGTTCGGGCGCGGCGGGGGCGGCACCGCGTGGGCGCGGCCCGGGGAACTGCAGCCAGCGAAGGCAAGCACGGCGCAAACCGCGCTAGCGAGCACCGAGGCGATTTTTCTGTTCACTGCTGAGAGACGATAGAACAACGGAACCGCCGTAACCGCCGAGGCCCCGGAAGGTCATGCCGATGACAAACAGCACCGCTGGCGACCTGTCGTTGTTCGCGTCGCCCCGGGTCATCGCGACAGCCCAGGGCGGGGTGGGGCGGGACGGGGCCGTCGTGCTGCGGTCCGCGGAGCCGCTGGGGGAGTACCCGGTGTCCGTCGTGCATACCGTGCGGGAGCACGCCCGGCTGGCTCCCGATCACACCATGATCGCGGAACGCGCTGGCGGCGGCTGGCGCCGCGTCGCGTACGGAGAGGGCGTTGCGGCGGCCGACGCCATCGGGCAGGGACTGCTGGAACGGGGCCTGGGCCCGGACCGGCCGCTGCTGATCTTGTCCGGGAACAGCGTGGATCACCTGCTGGTGACGCTCGGTGCGATGACCGCCGGAGTTCCGGTGGCACCGGTGAGCGTGGCGTACTCGCTGCAAAGCCGCGACCACGCCCGGATCCGGGCCATCGCGGAGCTCATCGGGCCGGGTGCGGTCTTCGCCGAGGACGCGGACGCGTTCGGGCCGGCGCTCGATGCGCTGCCGGGCGTGCCCGCGGTCATCAGCACGGGCGACCGCCCGGGGGCGACGCCACTGTCCGTTCTGGCGCAAACGGAGCCAGGGCCAGCGGTGGAAGCCGCGTTCACCGGCCTGCGCCCGGAGGGCGTGGCGAAGATCTTGTTCACCTCCGGGTCGACCGGAACACCGAAGGGCGTGCTGAACACCCACCGGATGATGGCGGCGAACCAGCAGATGATCCGGCAGGCGTGGCCGTTCCTGGCGGTCGAAAGACCGGTGATTGTCGACTGGCTGCCATGG
>Ga0335074_10001443_pt1 | contig 32251 bp, 28 predicted proteins | sample Lox_Sample_23_FD_206715 | JGI IMG/M metagenome (GOLD analysis project Ga0335074, IMG submission 206715) | Soil microbial communities from Loxahatchee National Wildlife Refuge, Florida, United States - Lox_Sample_2.3 | ecosystem: Environmental > Terrestrial > Soil > Wetlands | place: USA... | reverse complement strand
TAGGTGTTGCCGTCGGATCCCAGCACGGTGACGTTGAAGTACGTCGAGGGATTGCCCGAGCCGTCGATGAGCCGGCCCGTCAGTTCGGCGGGCGCGTAGTAGATCCCGGTGTCGGGCGGGTTCCCGCCGAACGGGATCAGGCGGCTGTCGGTCATCGCGTAGCGGATCGAGTGGCCCGTGTAGGCCTGGATCGCGTTGTAGAAGCCCGCGACGCCGTTCTGGGTGAGCGACCCCGCGATGTAGTAGGAGGTGACCATGAACATCGCGTTGAGGTCCGTGAGCGTGCTCGAGTCGACCGGCAGGTAGAGCCCGGGGTCGTTGACGACCGTCGTGAAGTCGGCCGACTGGTTCACGAGGTCGCTGTTGAGCTGGGAGACGTTGAGGCCGTTCTGGGCCACGATCTGGTCGAGCCCGCCGGGCAGGTAGCCGGTGCCGCCGGACTGGGCCCCGTTGAGGAGGGTCGTGGCGAGGACGCCGATCGCGATCGACTCGTTCTGGGCGAGCAGGAACTGCCCGGCGGGGTCGATGCCGTTCTGGAAGTTGTCGGCGACGCTCGGATGCTGGCCCTGATCGATCGCCTGGAACCCGTAGTCCCACCAGCTCACGAACGCGGGACGTCGGGGTTGCGGGATATTCGTATCTTGCTCGGCGAGCCAATTGTATCCGGCGCTATCGTACTGGTTCGGCGTGTCGAGGGACGTCCCGGCGGCCCCGAAGTAGTAGTTCGAGGGGCTGGAGGTGTTGAGCTGGAGCCACGGCGGCAGCGTGGCGCCGACCTGGGCGGCGTAGCCCGACTTCGTGTTGCCCGGGATGCCGGCGTCGATGGCGACCCAGACGTTCGGCAGCAGGATCACGAGGACGAGGAGCAGCACCAGGACGTGACGGGCCTTGAACGCCTTGCGGAACGCGGCGAACTGGCTCCGACGGTCCGAGAGGGACGCGACCGTGCGACGGAGCTCCGGATACGAGCCCACGTCGAGCGCCCGGCTGATCGCCTCCGCCGGGAGGAGCGCGAACGCCGGCGCCCCGAGCAGGAAGAACTTGGTCGCCGAGACCGGCAGGTAGATCGACAGGATCGCGAAGACGAGGAAGACGACGTGGACGCGTTTGAAGCGCCCGCGCACGAGGAAGTAGAGGAAGAGGGCGACCCCCACGAACGCCAGGAAGAACGTGACGATGCCGTAGCCGATCACCAGCTGATCGACGCTGGGCGCCTGCGCCTCTGCGACGGTCGAGTAGATCAGCGTCTTCACGAAGTAGCCCTGCCCCGTGACGATCGTCGTGAACAGGCCCGGGTTCACGACGAACAGCCCGGCCGCCCCGGCGGCGATCAGGCCGACCATCAACGGGATCGAGAAGACCCAGGGCACGTCCCGGAGCATCAGGAACGGGAGCAGCAGGACCAGGATCCCGAAGAACAGGAGCGCCTGGAGGAGAAAGAACGATTCGAAGCCTGCGAAGTCGGTGCGGTACTGGACGAAGTAGTACGGGAACTCCATGGGGAAACCCACGAGCCCGACGATCCAGGTCGCGGTGTAGAGGCCGAAGGAGTCGACCCGGCGGATCCGCTCCGCGACCATCAGGATCAGGACCGAGAGCCCGATCACGACGACCGCGTACGTGTACCCCTGCCAGGACAGCGCGAAGGCACCGAGCGAGACCCCAGTGAAGACCGCCCATTTCACCGCGTTCCGTTCGGTCCGTAGGAACGCCTTGAGGCCGGGCAGGAACTGCCCCGGCTTGCGATAGCTCTCGATCCAGCGCCGGTTCCCGACGGCCTTGACCGTCCGGATGTACGAGTAGATCGTGATGAGCATGATGAACGTGTAGAACGACAGATAGTTCGCATACCCGAAGATCGACGAGTCGATGCTCGCCGACAGGAACGGGTAGATCATCGCCGCGATGAGACCCATCCGGCGTCCGCTGACCTCCTTGCCGATGAGGTAGATCGGGAAGACGCTGAGCGCCGCCCAGAGGGGCGCCTGCAGGTCGAGGAACCAGGCGCCGGCCACGACGGCGTTGCCGCCGAACGCGGGGGCGAAGACCATGCCCAGGAGGGCGTTCATCCAGTCGAACAGCGGTTCGCGCGGATTGACCGCCCCGACCGGGAACCGGAGCAGCGGGTCCCGGACCAGGTTGGTGTGGTTGAGGATGATGTAGGACATCACGCGCGAGTGGTAGTACGAGTCCGAGCCGCCCGCGTACGTGTAGAGCGGACCGTACTGGGCGACGACCGGGTACGTCCAGATCGTCCGGATCGCGAACGCGGAAGCGAACGCCGCCAAGAGGACGGCGATCGTCCACCCGTGGCGGTGCCACCACCCGCTGTAATTCGGATCCATAGCCGACGGCTGGCCCCTCGAGCGACGGCGCGCGAGACCGAGGAGGTCTATTTATAGGCTGCCGCAGCGGCGCGCCGCCTTCGTGAGACGGCCGTCCGGAGACGGCCCGGACGTGGGGCGCGACGTTCGCCCCGGGAGACCCGCGCGACCGGAGTCAATCGACGGTCCGGAACCGGTAGAACACGCGACCGTCCCCGACCTCGTAGGGTTCGGCACGCACCCGGTCGCCGATCGCGAGCCCGGTCCACGGACGGCCCTCGATGCGCCCGAACAGGCGGATCGGCGCCCCCGTGAGATCGACGAGGCCGACCGCGAACGGCACGTCGTCCTCCATGCCGAGCGGAGCCCCACCGAGCACGGCGCTGAACGCATAGATCCGGCCCTCTTCCGGCAGATCGATCCACTCGAGCGCCTCGCGGTGGCAGGTAGGACAGGCGACCCGGGGCGGCCAGTGGATCGATCCCTCGTGGGGGCACCGCGTGGTCGTGAGGCGTCCTTCGCGCAGGCGCTCGAAGAACCGCGCGAGCCGGGTGTCCTGCTCCGACTCGAGCGGGAAGAAGTCGAGCAGGAACGGAGGGCGGACCGTCTTCTTCGCGGCCTCGGGCGCCGCCGCCGGCGCCGGGGCCGTCGTCGGCTCGGGTCCGGGCGGCCGACGGGCGCGGGGCGCGGCGCTCACGACGCCCCTCCCCGCTGGTAGACCATCACCGAGTGCACGTTGGCACTGCCCGAGAGGTTGTGCACGAGGGCCCATTCCGGCGAGGGAGCCTGTCGGACGGACGGGACCTCGCCCGCGAACTGCTGGTAGACTTCGACGGCCTGGGCGATCCCGGTGGCCCCGAGCGGGTGGCCGCAGCCGAGGAGGCCGCCGCGGGGGTTCACGAGGAGTTCCCCGCCGACGTCCCCGCGACCGTCCGCCGCGAAGCGGCCGCCCTCCCCGGGCCCGCACAGGCCGAGCGCTTCGTACTCCACGATCTCGGAGATCGAGAAGCAGTCGTGGATCTCCGCGACATCGATGTCGTGGATCCCGATCCCGGCCTGCGAGAGCGCCTCGCGGGAGGCGTGGCGCAGCCCGACCCAGTCCGTGAGCGACCCCGCGTTCGCGAGGTTATGAAAGTCCGAATACTGCCCCGAGCCGCGCACCCAGGCCGGAGCGTCCGAGTACCGGCCCACGAGCTCCTCGGCGACCAGCAGCACCGCGGCGGCGCCGTCGGTCATCGAGGAGCAGTCCCCCAGTCTCAACGGCGGGGCGACGACCGGGAGCCCGAGCAGCTTCGCCCGCGGGAACGTCTTCGCGTGGAACTGGGCGTGGGGGTTCGAGTTCGCGAACCGATGGTTCTTCTCGGAGACGGCGGCCATCTGCTCGGCGGTGGTGCCGTACTCGAGCATGTGGCGCTGGGCGACCATCGCGAAGAACGGCGGGGCCGTGGCCCCGTGGGGCCCGTCCCACGCTCGGTCCATGACGCACCCCATCGCGGAGTTCGCCTCGGCCATCGACGGGAGGTTCATCTTCTCGACCCCGACGGCCACCGCGACGTCGGACAGCCCCGAGGCGATCGCCGCGTACGCGGAGCGGATCGCCGACTGCCCGGAGGCGCACGCGAGCTCGGTGCGCTGGATGATCCGGCGGGGCCTTAGGCCCATCTGCTCGGCGGCGAGCGGGGCCACGTGCGACTGGAACGCGAACCGCTCCGGCTCCGCGGCCCCGACGAACAGCGAGTCGACGTCCTCCGACCGGAGCTCGGGGATCGCGCGGAACAGCGCCGCGCCAACCTCCTGGGCCATCTCCGACCAGGTGGTCGGCCGTACCCCGAACGGGGTCGTGGCCCCGCCGACGAGGGCGACGGAGCGACCGGTCATCGCGGCTCCTCGCGGACCGCCTCGGCCACGCGGTCCCCGGCGTCGCGCGTCGAGGCCGTGCCACCCTGGTCGTAGGTCCCGGAGCCGCCGGCGGCCAGCGTGCGCGCGAGGACGCGTTGCAGGCGGTCCGCCTGGCGGGTGACCCCCGCATCGGCATGGCGTTCGCCCAGCCAGCGGAGCATCTGCTCGATCGCGAAGAACGTCGCGTACGGGTTCACCTGGTTCTTGCCCGCATACTTGGGGGCGCTGCCGTGGACCGGTTCGAACATCCCGTGCCGGTCGCCGAGGTTGGCCCCCGAGGCGAACCCCATCCCGCCCTGCAGCACGGAGGCGAGGTCGGTCACGATGTCGCCCATCATGTTCGTCGTCACGACCACGTTGTACCGCTCGGGGTTGCGTACGAGCCACTGGGTGAAGGCGTCGACGAGCGCGTAGTCCTTCTCGATCTCCGGGTACTCGGCGGCGACCCGGTCGAACGTCTCCCGGAAGAAGCGGCACCCCTCGAGGACGTTCGACTTGTCGACGCAGGTGACCCGACGGACCCCGTCGACCGGAGCCCCGCGGGGCCGGGCGCGGGCGATCTCGAAGGCGCGACGGATCACCCGTTCCGCGCCCTTCCGGGTGATGATGCGCGTGTCGATCGCGACCTCGGTCTCCCCGGCCCGGGCGAGCCGGCCCCGGGCCGGCGTGTAAAGGTCCTCGGTGTTCTCCCGGACGATGATGAGGTCGACCTTGTCGGGGGTCCACACCGTGCGGTACTCGCCGCTGATCCGGTGCCGGACGCCGGGGTACAACTTGCACGGTCGGACGTTCGCGTACAGGTCGAGGTCCTCGCGCAGGCCGAGCACCAGGGCGCGCCCGGCGATGTCCCCGTTCGGCAACCGGGCCCCGGGCCATCCGACGGCGCCGAGCAGGATCGCGTCCGCCTCGCGGGCCGCGGCCTCGGCGTCCGACTCCCATTCCCGTCCCGTGGCGAGGAAATACTGGCCCCCGCCCGGGAACTCGGTGACCCGCCACGGGGCCGGGCCGCCCTCGGCCAGGGCGTCGAGGACCTTCTCACCCTCGCGGACGACCTCGGGGCCGGTCCCGTCCCCGGGAAAGGCGGCGACCTCGTAGCCAGCGCTCCTCATGCACCGGCCTCGGGGCGCGGGACGCCCGGGGCCTTGCGGGCCTCGAGCTCCCGCCGGACCTTCTCGACCAGGCCGCCGGCCTCGAGGAGGTCCAACAGGTGCGTGGGGAGCGGCGGGAAGGAGACGGAAGCCCCCGTCCGCTGGTTCGTGACCCGGCCCGCGCGCATCTCGATCCGGGCGGGGTCGCCCTGCTCGAAGATCGCCCGGACCCCGCGCACTTCGACGGTGGGGATGCCGAGGTTGATGGCGTTGCGGTAGAAGATGCGGGCGAAGGAGTCGGCGACGACCGCCCCCACCCCGATCGCCCGCATCGCCTGCGGAGCGTGCTCCCGGCTCGAGCCGGATCCGAAGTTCTCGTCCGCGACCAGGATGTCGCCCGGCCGGGCCTCCTTCGCGAACTCCGGCAGGGCGATCTCAAAGACGTGCTTCTTGAGCTCGTTCGGATCGATGATGGTGAGGTACTTGCCGGAGATGATCTGGTCCGTGTCCACGTCCCGGCCGAGCGTCCAGACGCGCCCCTCGATGACGTCCTGCACGGCGAGGCCCTCCCGCTACTGCATCTCCCGGGGATCGGCGATCTCGCCCCGGATGGCGGTGGCGACGACCGCCGCGGGCGACATGAGGTAGATCCGGGCCTCCTTCGCGCCCATCCGGCCGGGGAAGTTGCGGTTCGACGACGACGCGCAGACCTCGTCCGGCGCGAGGATCCCCATGTTCCCGCCGAAGCAGGCCGAGCAGCTCGAGTTCGTGAACACGGCGCCCGCCTCGGTGAACGTCTCGATGATCCCCTCGTGGAGGCACTGGTCGTAGATCCGGGTCGACGCCGGGGAGACGATGAACCGGACCCCGGGCGCGACCTTCGACCCCTTCATCAACGCGGCGCCTTCGCGCAGATCCTCGATCCGGGCGTTGGTGCAGGAGCCGAGGAAGACCTGGTCGACCTTGACGTGCTCGCGGACGACGTCCGGGAGCGGGCGGACGTTGTCGGGGGAGTAGGGGCACGCGACCATCGGCGGCATCCCGTCGACGTCGATCTCGACCGTCCGCTCGTACGCCGCATCCGCGTCCGCGTGGAGCGGATGCATCGCATGCTTCGCGATCGGCCGCAGGTAGTCGTACGTCGTCTCGTCCGGAGCGACCAGACCCGTCTTCGCCCCCATCTCGGTCGTCATGTTGCAGATCGTGAACCGCTCCGGCATCGAGAGCGCTCGGACCGTCGAGCCCGTGAACTCGACCGCCTTGTACGTGGCCCCGGTCGTCTTCACCTCGCCGAGGACGCGGAGGACGAGGTCCTTCGCCGTCACGCCCCGGCCGAACGATCCGCGGACGCGGACCTCGACCGTCGGCGGGACCTTGAGCCACAGGCGTCCGAGGGCGAGCACCGCCGCCATCTCGGTAGGACCGATCCCGGCCGCGACCGCCCCCATCGCCCCGAGCATGTTGGTGTGCGAGTCGGTGCCGACCGCGAGGTCGCCCGGGACGACCCAGCCGTTCTCGGCGAGGATCTGGTGGCAGATCCCGTGGTTGCCGACGTCGTAGAAGTGGGGCAGCCCGGTCTCGGCGGCGAACTTCCGAAGGATCCGGTGGAGGACCGCCGCCCCCTCGGTCGAAGCCGGTACCCAGTGATCGATCGCAATGACGACGCGCTCCGGGTCCCAGACCCGCTCCGCGCCCATCTGGTGGAACGGTGCGACGGTCTGCGCCCCCTGCTCGTGCATCATGGCAAGGTCGACGGCCCCTTCGACGATCTGTCCCGGCACGACGCGGCTCTCGCCCGACGCGCGGGCCAGGACCTTCTCCGCGAGGGTCATCCCGTGCCCCGGGGCGGACGTCATGCGCTCACCGGTCGGATCCCGACCGCCTCGACGATCGCCCAGAACTGCTCGTCGGAGAGGCCCGGCTTGTCGAAGTACGTCCGGTACTGTCGGAGAAAGCGTCGCAGCTCCTCCTTCGATCGCGCCTCGGTCTCGGCCTTGACCTGCCGGAGGAGCTCGAGCAGCAGCGCGTCGGACGCGGTGAGGCCGCGCTCCTTCAGCTTCTCCACGAGCGCCGCCTTGCCGGTGTGCTTCCCGAGGATCATCTGCCGTCGCCGGCCGACCACCGTGGGCTGGAGCGGCTCGTACGTGAGCGTGTGCGCGAGCATGCCGTGGGTGTGGATCCCGGCCTCGTGCGAGAACGCGTTGTAGCCGACCAGCGCCTTGTTGGCGGCGACCGGGACGCCCGAGATCTCCTCGACGAGCCGGGAGAGCTCGAACAGTCCTTCGGTCCGGATCCCGGTGGAGACCCCGTACAACGACTCGACGGCGAGGACGACTTCCTCGAGGGAGGCGTTGCCGGCGCGCTCGCCGAGTCCGTTCACGCAGACATGCGGCGCGCGCGCGCCGCACTCGAGGGCGGTCAGCGTGTTCGCGGTGGCGAGGCCGAAGTCGTTGTGGCAGTGGACCGAGAGATCCTTCGGTTCCACGCGCCGGACGAACTCGGTGAGGTACCAGCGGAAGGTGAGTGGGGTCATGATCCCGACCGTGTCCGCGACCACGAGGCGGTCCGCCCCGGCCTCCTGGACCGCGCCGTAGAGCCGCTCTACGAAGTCGAACGGCGCGCGCACGGTGTCCTCGGTCACGAACGCGACGTGGAGCCCGGCGTCCTTCGCCTGGCGCACGGTCGCGACCGACGCCTTCAGCACGTCGTCCTGGCTCATCTTGAGCTTGTAGCGGAGGTGGACGTTGCTCGCGGCCACGAAGATCGCGATGTGCGTCGCCCCGCTCTTCGCGACCGCGTCCACGTCGGCGGGCACGGTCCGGGCCGCGGCGAGGACCTTCGCGCGCAGCCCGGCCCCGGCGACCAGGCGGACCGCCCGCGCCTCCTCGTCGGAGACCACGGGGATTCCGGCGTTGAGGAGGGGGACCCCGACGTCCGAGAGCCTGGTGGCGATCCGCAGCTTCTCGTCGGGCGAGAAGTGCACCCCCGGCATCTGCTCCCCGTCGCGCAGGGTCTCGTCCCAGACCTCGATCGTGGGCGGGATGCGCCGCTGGCTCGACGTGGCCGGATGGTAGTCCTCGACGAGCCGCTCGTCGGGCATGGGTCCTTCCAGTGGCTCGGGCGACTTAGCCTTTGGTGCGTCGCGCCTCGTTCGCCGACCGAACGTCCCACAGCGCTCGCGCCGAAGGACCCCTTAAATATCGACCCGTCCTCAAACGACGTACAAATCGGCCAGACCCGATTCGGAGCATCAACCATGACCACCCCGGCCTCGCAGACCACGCCGCTCGCGCATGAATCCGGACCCGCCAGCCGCCCCCGTCCCCTCGAGCTCGCGGACGTGAGCGTGATGATCGGCGGACAGGGTGGGGACGGCACGCTCACCGTCTCGGACCTCCTGGGACGGTACTTCCGCAAGCGCGGCCTCTACGTGTACACCTCGCGCAACGTGCTGTCGCGCATCCGCGGGGGCCATGCCGACGCCTCCGTGCGCGCGAACCGCGACCCGATCGCCGCCGTGAAGTCGAAGGTCGACGTGCTGGTCGCGTTCGACAACGAGGCGGTGGAGATGGGCCGGCCGGAGCTGGCCGACCACTCGTTCATCCTGTACGACTCGACCACCTTCAAGCTGGATCTCCCGAACGCCGCTGGCTTCCCGTTCGCGACGCTCGTGGGGGGGCCGCTCGGCCAACCGATCTTCAAGAACACGGCCGCCTACGGTGCTCTCTCGATCCTGTTCGGGTTCGACCACGAAGAGACCCGGGCGGTCATCGAGGAGCGCTTCAAGCGGCGCGGCGGGGAGGCGCTCGAGAAGAACCTGAAGGCCCTCGAGATCGGCCGGAAGGTCGCGGCCGAAGCTCCCGGGGTGCCGGACCGCTTCGCGGTGGTCGACGGCGACGCCCACGACCTTGTCCTCACCACGGGCAATCAGGCCGTGGCGATGGGGTTCGTCGTCGGGGGCGGACGCTTCTTCGCGGGCTACCCGATCACGCCCGCCACCGAGGTGATGGAGTACCTGCAACGGTACCTGCCCGCGTTCCATGGAGTCGTGCGCCAGGCCGAAGATGAGCTCGCCGCGGTGAACATGATCCTCGGGGCGGCCTACGCCGGCGCCCGAACGATGACGAGCACGAGCGGACCCGGCCTCTCCCTCATGACCGAAGGGATCGGCCAGGCGGGCACCGCCGAGATCCCCATCGTGGTCGCGGACTGCCAGCGCGTCGGCCCCTCCACGGGGCAGCCAACCCGGCACGAGCAGTCGGACCTCGCGCACCTGGCCAACCTGGGCCACGGGGAGTACCCCCGGTTCATCGTGGCGCCCGCCACGCCGGACGACGCCTTCGGGATGACGGCCGACGCGCTCAATCTGGCCGAGCGCTGGCGAGTCCCGGTCATCCTGCTCCTGGACCAGGCGCTCTGCCAGAACACGACGACCGTCCCACGGTTCGACCTCTCGAAGGTTCGCGTCGACCGCGGCAAGCGCCTCTCGGGCGAGGCCGTGAACGCCCTCGCGGAATACAAGGTCTACTCGTTCCAGGACGACGGAGTGAGCCCGTACGCCGCGCCCGGAACGCCGGGGGTCTGGGCCCAGGTCACCGGCAACGAGCACGACGAGTGGGGCCACGTCTCGGTGAACCCGACGAACCGCGTCCGCATGATGCAGAAGCGGATGGAGAAGATGGTCCGGGCCCGGGACGACCTCCCGCCGTCGAGGCTGTTCGGGGCCGCGCACGCCCGGGTCGGGCTCCTGGGGTACGGGAGCACCTCCGGCCCGATCCGCGAGGCTCAGGAGCTGCTCCAGGCCCGCGGGGTCGCCACCCGCTACCTGCAGGCCCGCACGCTGTTCCCGGTCCCGGTCCACGAGATCGGTCCGTTCCTCGAGGGCGTCGACGTCGCCTACGTCGTCGAGCACAACTACACCGGCCAGTTCGCCCGCCTGATCCGGGAGCACCTGCCCCAGCACCACGCGAAGCTCCGGTCGATCCTCAAGTACGACGGTTCGTCGTTCCGGGCCCCGGAGATCATCGCTGCGATCCGGGAGGTGGCCTAGATGGTCCAGTCCGCGAAGGCCCGCCCGTCGATCTGGTGCCCCGGGTGCGGCGACTTCGGCGTGCTCGCGGCCATCAAGAAGGCGGCCGCGAACCTGAAGGTCCCCGCGCACGAGCTCGTCCTCGTGGGCGGCATCGGCTGCTCGGGATCGATCCACAACTTCGTCGAGGTCAACGGCCTTCACGCCCTCCACGGCCGGCTCCTCGCCCAGGCGGTCGGCGTCAAGCTCGCGAACCCAGCCCTCACCGTGATCGCCGCGGGCGGCGACGGCGACGGCTATGCCATCGGGATGGGCCACTTCATGCACGCGTTCAAGAAGAACGCCTCGATCCTCTACCTCGTCATGAACAACGAGACGTACGGCCTCACCAAGGGCCAACCTTCCCCGACGAGCCAGATCGGGTTCGAGGGGAACGTGGAGCCGCCGTTCCACGCGATCCTCACGGCGCTGTCGATCCCCGCGAACAACTTCGTCGCGCGGACGTTCTCCGGCGACCCCAAGACGATGACCGCCGTCCTCGAGGAGGCGATCCGGTTCAACCGCGAGAACCGCGGCTTCGCGTTCGTCGAGGACCTCTCGCCCTGCGTGACGTACAACGACACGTACAAGCTGTGGCGCGAGCAGGTCGTCGATGTCGCGACCCTGCCCGGATACGATCCCACCGACCGCAAGGTGATGTTCCGGCTCTGCCTCGAGGTCATCGACTCGGGACGCATCCCGATCGGGGTCATGCACCGCCCGCCGACGCCGTCCGCTGAAGGTCTCGAGCTCAAGCTCCTGCCGGACCGCACCGGCCCCCTCGGGGCCGACATCACTTTCGCGGCCAACCAACCCGCGTACGAGAAGCTCGTCGCGACGCTGAGCTGAGCGGGCCCCGTCGCCGGCCGCGCGCTCAAGGGTGCGGTCTCCCGCCATGCTGTGGGTCGGGATCGACGACACGGACAGCCCGCGAGGTGGTTGCACCACCCATGCGCTGACGGAGCTCGTGGACGAGGCGGGCCGGTTCGGCCTCGACCTCATCGGAGAGCCCCGCCTCGTTCGGCTCAATCCCAACGTCCCCTGGAAGACCCGGGGGAACGCGGCCCTCTCGGCCCGGTTCGGGATCGGGGCCGGGCCGCGCCGTCGGGTCGGGTCGCTCGGCGACCGCCCGGTCTGGGCGCACGCGCGTGCGGCCCCTCGTCCGGCTTCCGAGGAGACCGCCTTCGTCGACGCCGCCTGGGCCCGGCTGCTCGAGACCGCCCGGCGCGGGGAACCCGGGACCGACCCCGCGATGGTCGTGGCCCGGCGGCGGCTGCCGGCACGTCTGTATTGGGAGGCCGTCCGGGAGATCGTCTCCGTGCCGGCCGTGCGCGGGCTGCTCGAGCAGTCCGGGGTCTGGTTCCGCTACGAGGGAACCCCGCGCGGCCTCGTCGGCGCGGCCGCGGCGATCGCCTGGCCCGCGGGGCACCCCACCTGGGAGGCGATCGCATACCGGCGACCCGAGCGCATCGGCTCGCGTCGGGCGCTCGACCGCGGGAGCGTTCGGGAGGCGCAGGCCCGTCACCCGGAGCTGTTCCTCTGCGAGGACCGCCGCACGCGGCGACTGCTCGTCGCCCCGCACACCGATTGCCCCATCCTCTTCGGACTGCGGGCGACCGACCCCGGGGCGGCCCGCCGGGCGCTGGCCCTCGTCCGGTCGGAGCCCGTCGACCGCTGGATGCTGTTCCGGACCAACCAGGGGTCCGGGGACCATCTCTGTCCCCGTCCGCTCGCCGAGATCGGCCCGTACCGGGCGGCGATCGTGGAGGGGGTCGTGGCGGAGTCGCCGTCCGTGCTGCCGGGCGGACATGTCCGGTTCGCGCTCGCGGACCCCGCGGGCGGCTCGGTCGCGTGCGTCGCGTTCGAACCGACCAAGACCCTTCCGGCCGCGGCGCGCGACCTGCGGCCGGGGGACCGACTGCGCGCCTGGGGCAGCCGCGGAGTCGACCGGACGTTGCGCCTCGAGGGGCTCGCGGTGCTCGCGGCGGCGCCCGGGTCGTTCCGGGCCCCCCGATGCCCCGACTGCCACCGGGCCGCCCGGTCGTTGGGGCACGCCCGGGGCTACCGGTGCCCGGGATGCCGTCGGCGCTGGCCGCCCGAGGCCGCCGTGGCCCAACCCCGGACGGTCGCGCGGGGCCCGGTGCACCCTACGCCGTCCGCGCGCCGCCACCTCGCGCCGCTGGGCCCGCCGGGCTGAGACCGCCCGGCCGGCCTCCGAGAGCTTTTGAGGGGTGCCCCGGTAGCTACGGGAGGAGCCGGCGATGATCGGACCGCGCGTCAAGACCGGCGTCCTGTTCGCGGTCGTCTGCGGCCTCTTCGTGCTCGTCGGCGGCCTGGTCGGGGAGTTCGTCTTCGGCTCCTGGGTCCTGGGCCTCGCGATCGCCCTCGGGCTCTCGCTCGTCCTCAATCTGGTCTCGTTCGTCGCGTGCGACCGCATCGTGCTCTGGTCCACGAAGGCGAAGATCGTCTCGCCGGCCGAGGCGCCCCGGCTCGCGAAGGTCGTCGGCGAGCTGGCCCCCCAGTTCGGCCTCGTCGCGCCCCGCCTCGCGATCGTCCCGACCCAGACCCCGAACGCCTTCGCGACGGGCCGGGACGAGCGCCACGCGATCGTCGCGGCGACCGAGGGCCTCCTGAGGACCCTCGACGACCGGGAGCTGCGCGGGGTGCTGGCCCACGAGCTCGCTCACGTGAAGGACCACGACGTGCTGCTGATGACGTTCGCGGCGACGCTGGCGGGCGCGATCTCCTACGCGGCCCAGATCGTCTTCTTCTCGATGCTCTTCGGCGGCGGCAACGGCCGCGGGAACGTGAACCCGCTCGTGCTGGTGCTCGCCCTCATCACGGCCCCGATCGCCGCGATCCTGATCCAGCTCGCGATCTCCCGCTCCCGCGAGTACCGGGCGGACCAGGTCGGCGCCGAGACGATCCGCGACCCCGAGTCGCTGGCGAGCGCGCTCGAGAAGCTGGAGTCGGCGAACCAGCGACGCCCCATGACCGTGGGTTCTCCGGCGCAGTCGAGCCTCTACATCGTGAACCCGTTCCGCGGCGCCTCGTTCGCCGCGCTCTTCTCGACGCACCCGCCGACCCCCGAACGGATCCGACGCCTGCGCGCGATGCGGACGAGCTTTACCTATCGGCCCACCGCCCGGGGGTCGACCGCCTCCGCCGGCCGCCCGCTGAGGAGCTGACCCCGGTCCCATGCCCGAGTCGGTCTGCCCGGCGTGCGGCGTCGCGGTGCCGGGGGACGCCTCGGAGTGTCCCGGTTGCCACCTCTCTGTGGGCCTCTTCGGGGCGGTCCGGGAGGCGGCCGGCGCCGCCCCGGTCACCGACCCCACGTACCTGCGCACGATCGGGGAGCTGCTCGCCACCGTCGACCTCTCGCAGCCCGCCGCCCCGGCGGCCGAGCCGGCCCGGGGTCTCTTGAGCCGCCCGCCCCGGTTCCCCGCGCTGCGGGTGGGGGATCCCGGGCCGTCGGTGATCCCGGAGTCCGACCGGTTGAGCCCGCTCCGCAACCTGCCGGCGCTGCCCGCGCCGCCCACGGTCGTCGAGCTCAAGCGCCGGGTCGACGAGTACTTCGCGGTGGGGCGGCGCCTGGGCCTCAACTTCACCGACTTCGAGGCCCGGGCCAACGGGGCCCGTCTCGTCGACGACGTGCCGTCCCTCGAGGTGCTCTCCCGCGAGATGTTCGTCCACCTCTCGAGCGCCCTCGCCGAGGAGTACGAGTCGGCGCTCGCGCGACGCAACGAGCTCGCCCAGCTCGTCCCCACCGGGAGCGCCGACGTGGAGCTGACGACCGTGCGGCGGGCCATCGCGACGGGCGACCTCCCCGGGGCGCAGCGCCGCCTCGCCCACGTCCGGGACGAGCTCGGACGCCTCGAGGAGGAATGGCAGGTCGGCCGGATCCTGGTGACCGAGTGCGATCTGCTCGCGGCCACCGCGCGCGACCTGGGGGCCGACCCGACCCCTGCCCTCGGCCCTGTCGAGGAGGGCCGGCGCTTGATCGCGCGGGGCCGCCGCGCCGACGGAGAGGCGATCCTCGCCCGCGCGGCGGTGGCCCTCTGGGCGATCCTCGAACCGCGGTTCCTCGAGGACCTCCACCGCGTCCGCGACCGTCTCGCCGACGTGCGGGGGGCGGGCCTGGACGTCCGGCCCGCGCTCGAGGAGCTGCGCAGCGTCGCGGCCGAGCTCCGGCAGCGGAACTTCGCCGGCGCGATCGTCGCCTACCGTCGCCTGCGGGCGTTCGCGGACCGTTACCAGATCCCGGGCGAGGAGTCGAGCGGCGTCCCGGCCGCCCCGGCTTCGATGCGCCCCGCGCCGTCGGCATAGGTAAATAGACCGACCGGGGCTCCCCCGACTCCATGACGGCCGGACCCCTGCGCGGCTTCCGGGACTACCTGCCGCCGGACGCCGGCGCGCGGTCGGAGATCCTCCGCCGGATGCGGGCCGCCGCACGACGCGCGGGGTACGTCGAGCTCGAGGTCCCCTGCGTCGAGAGCTTCGAGCTCTACCAGCGAAAGAGCGGCGAGGGGATCGCCGCCCAGGCCTGGATGTTCCGCGACAAGGGGGACCGCCCGGTCGCCCTCGTGCCCGAGACGACCCCCTCGCTCGCCCGGATCTTCGCGGAGCGCGGGAAGTCGGAGCCGCTCCCGGTCAAGTGGTTCACGGTCTCGAAGACGTGGCGCTACGAGGAGCCCCAGGCGGGCCGGACCCGCGAGTTCCTGCAGTTCAATCTCGACCTCCTCGGCGTGCCGGGCATCGAGGCGGAGTGCGACCTCCTCGCGACCGCCGCCCTGCTGCTCGACGAGATCGGGGCGCAGGGCCTCTACGCCTTTCGCGTCAACGACCGGGCCCTCGCGGAAGGGATCGGCCGGCTGTTCGGGGCGACCGACGTCCTGCGGTTCTTCCGGGCCGTGGACGGCTACCGCAAGGTGACGCCCGCCGAGTTCGAGGCGGAGCTCACGGGCGCGGGGGTGCCGGCGGAACGCATCCCCGAGCTCGCCCAGCTGTTCCGCTCCGCCGGGGCGGGCGTGCCGCCGGCGCAGCTCGCCGACCACCTCGCGGGCCTCAAGGCCCGGGGGCTCGAGGCGGCGGCGAACCAGGGGATCGAGCGGCTCTCGCGCCTGTTCGCGCTCCTCGATCGGGCCGGCCTCGGCGACCGCGTGGTCTACGACCCCACGGTCGTGCGCGGGCTGGCCTACTACACCTCCACCGTGTTCGAGGCGTTCGCGCGCGGCGGCGACGGACGCTCCGTCTTCGGCGGCGGGCGCTACGACCACCTGATCGAGCTGTTCGAGGGGCCGCCCACGCCGGCCGCCGGGCTCGCGATCGGCGATCAGACGCTCGAGCTGCTGCTCCGCGGGGCCGGACGGTGGCCCGACGGCGAGCCGCCGCTCGACACCTACGTGGTCGTCGTCGAGCCGGCGCTCACTCCGGAGGCGATCGGGCTCGTCGAGGAGCTGCGCCGGGCCGGCCGGAGCGCGGACACCGACCTTTTGGGCCGGTCGATGTCGCGCCAGCTCAAGGAGGCGGCGCGGCGTCGGGCCCGCCGGGCGTTGATCCTCGGGCTGAAGGAGGCGGGGCCGGGGGCGCTCGTCGAGCGGGATCTCGCGAGTGGTGAGCAGCGGACGCTGTCCCGCTCCGAGGCGGCACGACCGGCGTGATCGCCTCGAAGCCGTCGCCGTCGTAGAGCAGGATGCCGGGCGGCGACTCGGCGCCGTCGACGAACCCGTACCAGTAGACGACCGCCCCCTCGCCGAAGATCTCGGTGTAGGGCCCGAGCTGGCGCTTGAGGTTCTTGCGCATCTCGACGTCGTCGCCGAAGTTCGCCTTCGACTCGATCCAGGTGATCTTCTGGCCGAACAGGACGATCGGCTCGTCGAGGAGCGCGTCCGGCGTCTTCGCGTACTTGCCCCTCAGGTCCTTCTCGGTCCGGTACCCGATCCCGTGCTTCCCCAGCCACGTCGTGAGCCGCTCCTCGCCCTTGCGGCCGCGCTCGCGCTGGAGCTCCATGCCGCGGGGCGAGTAGATCATGTCGGCGGCGAGGAGCGCCTCGACCTCGCGGCGGAGCCGCGCGTCCGGCGCGCTCTCGGGCGCGAGGAACGTGCCCCAGACCCGCTTCCTCGGCAGGCCGAGCTCGGCGAGCATCTGCTGGCCGAGCAGGACCGGCGGGAACTTCCATTCCCGCGCGATCTCGAGCATCGAGCGGCCGCGCTTCCATTGGGCGGCGAGGCGCGGCATCTGGCGCTTCACGACGTAGAAGCGGCGGGTCGCGTCGCGGGTGACGCGGTGCGTGTGGATGACGAAGAGCAGCTCCTCGTCCCAATGTTCCTCGTGGGCGATGCGGTGGACGTCCTCGTACGTGCCGAGGGCATCGTAGAGGCGTTGGTAGGTGGCGCGGTCCATGGCGGGGTTCCGGTAGAACTACAGGGCGTCGAGCGCGCGAGGGGGATAAGCGTTGGCTATCGCCGCTCACTCCCTCCAATCGAGCCCGACGGTCCGGAGGCCGAGCTTCGGGATCGGCGGGAGGCGGCGCTTGTGACGGCTCGCGCGGACCCGGCCGACGACCGCGTGGACCCGGTCGAGCGGGATCCCGGTGCGGTCGGCGATCGCCTCCTCAGGAAGGAGCTGCTCGAGCCCGACGAGGATCTGGTCGAGCTCCGCGTAGGGGAGCCCGAGCTCCCCTTCGTCGGTCTGCCCCGCCCACAACCCGGCCGTCGGCGGGCGGTCGAGCACCGCCGGGGGGAGTCCGAGCTCGGCCGCGAGGGCGCGGACCTCCGTCTTGTAGAGGTCGCCGAGCGGCAGCAGGTCGGCCCCGCCGTCGCCGTACTTGGTGAAGTACCCGACGAGGAGCTCCGACTTGTTGCCCGTCCCCGCGACGAGGCGCCCCCGGGGGCGGGCGATCGCGTAGAGGGCGATCATGCGGAGGCGCGCCTTCACGTTCCCCACGTCGACCCGGTCCGAGAGCTCGGGGACGATCGCCCGGACCCCCGCCTCCGCGGGGTCGATCGCGATCGTCCGGTGCTCGATCCCCAGCGCCTCCGCGAACGCCTCGGTCTCGGTCCGGAGGGCGGGCGGAAAGCCCGCATCCGGCAGCAGCACGCCGAGGACGTGCTCGGGACCGAGCGCGTCGCGCGCGAGCCGGGCCGTGAGCGCGCTGTCGATACCTCCCGACAGCCCGATCACGACGCCCGCGGCCGGCGGCGTGAGGGCGTGGGCGCGCAGAAAGCGGCCGATCGTGTCCGCCGCGTGCGGGGGCAGCGAGGGCACGAGCGCGCTCACGCCTCGACCCCGAGCGGCTCGAGCGAACGGGCGGCCTCCCAGCGACCCCGGCACGCGCACGCGAGCCCCTCGAGCGCCGAGAACTCCTGCGCCAGCGAGGCCTCCTCGATCGCGGCGAGGACGGCCGCATCGCAACGCCCGCAGTTGTGGGGACCGCGGGCGAGGCCCCCCGCGGTCGGGAACGAGACGAGGCGGCTCGAGCCCCGGACGGCGGCGCCCTCCCGGAGCGCGGTGACGACCGACCAGAGCCACGGGGGCCGGTAGCGACCCCGGTGGTAGAGCCACTCCACGACGGTGCCGTTCTGGATGTGCACCGGGTTGATCGACAGCGCGTCGAAGTGCGGCGCCGCGTCGCCGACGGATCGGACGACGTCGCGGACCGCTTCGCCTTCGGTGAGGTACGGCGGCTTCAGGAGCAGGTACGCCTTCGCGCGGAGACCCGCCCGTCGGACCCGGTCCCCGGCGGCCAGGTACTCCTCGGGCGGAGCGTTCTTGTGGACGTAGCGGGCCAGCACCACGGGGTCGGTCGACTCGAGCCCGAGCGCGACCTCGAGCTCCCCGGCGAACGCGTCGCGCAGCGGTCCCAAGTGCGCGTCGGTGGCGAACTCGGGCAGGGTCTCGAAGAGGAGCCGACGCGCCTTGCCCGAGAACGCGGAGACGAGACGGTGCCGGCTGCCGGCGTCGACCTCCCGATCGTCGAGGAAGCTCCCGGACGTGTACACCTTGACGTACGGCTCGTCCCGGTATCGGGCGAGCGCCCGGTCGAGCTGCTCCGCGAGCTCCTCTGGCGTGGCAGAACGTCCGAGCGTGTCCTTCGCGTAGCCGCACATCGAGCAGCCTTTCGCGTCGGCCCAGTAACAGCCGCGCGTCTTGAGGATCAGGACGAACGCCGAGACCCGCTCGGCGCCGATCGCTTCCGCCTCGACCCACTGGTTCACGTACCGGCGGGCGGACTCCGGGGCGGCGGGGGACGGGCGCCGGTCGTGGGCCACGCCCCGCGCGACCGAGCCCGCCGTCACGACTCCTCCACGTCGATCTCGACCCGGTCGCCGTCGGTGAGCGAGAGCGCGTCCCGGAGGCGCACCGGGGCGATGAACTCCACCACGTCCTGGTAATGGGTCCGATCCGGCCGGATGAGGTGGCACGCGGTCCCGTTCATCCGCGCCACGAAGCACGTCGCGCCGCCGAACGTCCGCCCGCTCGCCTGGAAGCCGTCGATCCGGATCCCCGCCCACTCGCCGACCCCGGCGACCTTGCGGAGCCCCCCGCCGGTCAACCGGACGTTGAGCGTCCCGGGATACGGCGAGTACCCCAACCGCTCGGTGAACTGCACCACGTAGCCCGGCTGGCTCAGATAGTAGCGGCCCTCGCCGAGACCGGACGCGACCGAGCCGGTGAACGAGACGCGCGCTGGCCCCTCGAAGATCCGGCGGTACGCGTGGTACTCCCCGCGGAGCAGCGTGAGCGCCGCCGGGGTGAGGGCGAGGCGCTGGCGACGCTGGGCGAGGGAGCGCGCGAGGAGTCCGCGCTTCTCGAGCGCGACGAGGTACCGGTCCGCCGCCTGCTGGCTGACGCCGAGGCGCTCGCCGACCTCCCGCGAACTCAGGACGACCTCGGCGTGATCTCCCCCGAGCTGCGCGACCAACTTGAGGACGGCCAGCGTCTCCCCCTTCGGCCGGGGGCGGGCGCGGTCCGGCGACGGCGTGCGCGCGGGCACGGTCAGGCCGGCTTCCCCCCACCGCCCTGGGGCGCGTGAAGGGTCACGACGCTCGAGCCGCGCAGGACGACCCGGCCAAGATGCCGGGTCCGCTCCGCGGTCGTCTCGTCCGTGTCGTCGAGCACGAGGTTGAGGTGTTCGTCGACGGCCGAGAGCCGGCCGGTGAGCGTGCGGGCGTCCTTGAGCAGCAGCGTGACCCGCTGGTCGAGCACCCGGTCGAGCAGATGGGTCGGAGGATCCGCCATCGGAGGCGTCCCACGAGGCCCTGGGGGTTTAGCCTTTGCTCGGAAGGTTCCGCTGACGCTATCCCCGCCGCGACCCATCGGCGGCCGATGCCGAGCATGGCCCGGGTGTCGAAGGGGCTCGACGATGCGGTGATCGGGACCTCCGCCATCACCTGGGTCGGCGGCGAGACCGGCGACCTGGTGTACCGGGGCTTCGACGTGCGCCGACTCGTGCCCGGGGTCCCGTATGAGTCGGTCGTCCACCTGCTCCTCGAGGGGGACCCGCCGTCCGAGGACCCGTCCCGCCCGGTCTCCGAGGCGCTCCGGCGGTACCGGACGCTGCCCGACCCGCTCGTACGGGTCGCCGACGTGCTCCCGACGGGCCTGCCGCCGCTCGAGGCGCTTCGGACGATGCTCTCCGCGATCGGCGACGGCTCGTTCGGGTACCCCCCGACCCGTGAGGAGGGGCTCCGGCTGGTGGCGCAGGTGCCCGCCCTGCTGGCCCGCTACGTCCGGCGCTCGGCCGGACGGCCGGCCGTGGCGCCCCGGGCGGACCTGGGCCACGCCGCCCACTACCTCTGGCTGCTCACTGGCGAGGAGCCGACGCCGGCGCGCGTCGCCGCGCTGGAAGGGTACCTCGACCTGCTCGCGGACCACGGAATGAACGCGTCGACCTTCGCGCTCCGCATCGCGATCTCGACCCAGTCCGATCTCGTGAGCGCGGCGACGGCCGCGCTCGGCACCCTCAAGGGGCCCGTGCACGGCGGCGCCCCCAGCCGGGTCGCCGACATGCTGGATGCGATCGGCACCGCCGACCGGGCCGCGTCCTGGATCGCGGACCGGCTCGCGTCGAAGCAGGTCCTCTACGGGTTCGGCCATCGGGTCTACAAGACCGACGATCCGCGCGGCCTGCTCCTCCACGCGATCGCCCGCTCGGTCGCGGACCCCGCACGCCTCGCCCTCGCGGAAGCGGTCGAGCGGGAGGCGCTCGCCGCGCTCCGCGCCGCAAAACCCGGGGCGCGCCTCTATACGAACGTCGAGTACTACAGCGCGCTCGTGCTCGAGTCGGTCGGGCTGCCGCGCACGCTCTTCACGCCGACGTTCGCGGTGGCCCGGACCGCCGGATGGGCCGCCCACGCGATCGAGCAGGCGTCCGACAACCGGCTCATCCGGCCCGAGATCGAGTACGTCGGACCGCCGGTGGGCCGCACGTGGCCCCGGGTGCCGGCGGCCCGGTAGGGCCCGGTCTACGACCCGTCCTTGGCCGTACCGGATCCGTCGTCGACGACCTTGAAGTCGGCGTCGACCGCGCCCGAGCCGGGGGCGGATCCCGACGGCGGCTCCTCGGCCGTCCCCTCGGGGGCCGTCGGCCCACCGGGGGGCGGCGCGCTCCCGGACTGGTAGAGCTTCTGCGCGACATCGTGCAGCGCCTGGGTGAGGTCGTCGGTCGCGGCCTTGACCTGGGAGAGCGTCGCGTCCGACCGGCCGAGCGCGTCGCGGACCGTCTTCACGCCGTCCCGGATCCGGTCGGTCTCGGCCGCGTCGAGCTTGTCCTTGGCGTCGACGAGGAGACGCTCCGCCTCGTAGGCGAGCGACTCCGCCGCGTTCTTCGCGGTGACGAGCTCCGCGCGCTCGCGGTCCTTGACCGCGAACTCCTCGGCCTGCTTCACCATCCGCGCCACCTCGTCCTTCGAGAGCTTGTTCGAGGCGGCGATCGTGATCCCCTGCTTGCGACCGGAGGCGAGGTCCTTGGCCGAGACGTTGAGGATGCCGTTCGCATCGATGTCGAAGCTGACCTCGACCTGCGGGACGCCCCGAGGCGCCGGCGGGATCCCGGTGAGCAGGAAGCTCCCGAGCGCGACGTTGTCGTCGGCCATCGGGCGCTCGCCCTGGAAGACCTTGATCTCGACGGTCGACTGGTTGTCCGACGCGGTCGTGAAGATCTGGCTCTTCCGGGTCGGGATCGTGGTGTTCCGCTCGATGAGGTGCGTGAACACCCCGCCCATCGTCTCGACGCCGAGGGAGAGCGGCGTCACGTCGAGCAGCAGCACATCCTTCACCTCGCCGGCCAGCACCCCGCCCTGGATCGCGGCGCCCGCGGCGACGCACTCCATGGGATCGACGCCCCGCTCGATCGGCCGGCCGATCGCCGTCTCGAGGAACTTCTGGACCACCGGCATGCGCGTGGGGCCGCCGACAAGGACGATCCGGCTGATCTGGTCCTTCGTGAGCTTCGCGTCCGCGATCGCCTGCACGACGGGCGCCTGGCAGCGGTCGACGATGGGCCGGACGAGCTCCTCGACCTTCGCGCGCGAGAGCGGCAGCGCGAGGTGCTTCGGGCCCTCGCTGGTCGCCGTCAGGAACGGGAGGTTGATCTGGGTCTCGAGCGTCGAGGAGAGCTCGATCTTGGCTTTCTCGGCCGCGTCCCGGACCCGCTGCATCGCCATCTTGTCCTTGCGGATGTCGACGCCGGACTCCTTCTGGAACTCGGAGGCGATCCACTCCGTGATCGCGTTGTCCATGTCGGTCCCGCCGAGCTGCGTGTCGCCGCTCGTCGACAGGACCTCGAAGACCCCCTCGCCGAACTCCATGACCGTGACATCGAGCGTCCCGCCGCCCAGGTCGAAGACGAGGATCTTCTGGTTCTTCCCGGCCTTGTCGAGCCCGTAGGCGAGCGAGGCCGCCGTCGGCTCGTTGATGATCCGGACCACCTCGAGACCGGCGATCGCGCCCGCGTCCTTGGTCGCCTGCCGCTGGTTGTCGTTGAAGTAGGCCGGGACGGTAATCACCGCCTTCTCGACCTTCTCGCCGAGGAACGACTCGGCGTCGCGCTTGATCTTCTGGAGGAGGAACGCGGAGAGCTGCTGGGGCGTGTACTGCTTGCCGTGGAGCGTGTAGTGGTAGTCGGTCCCCATCTTCCGCTTGAATGCCGTGACCGTCCCCTCGGGATTCGAGATCGCCTGGCGGCGGGCAGGTTCGCCGACGATCAGCTGACCGTCCTTCGTGAACGCCACGTACGACGGGAATGCCTTCCCGCCGCCGACGGTCGTGCCTTCGGCGCTCGGGATGATCGCCGGTCGCCCGCCCTCCAGGACGGCCGCCGCCGAATTGCTCGTGCCCAGGTCGATCCCAATGATCTTCGCCATGAGTGGTTCCTTCCGTTCGATGGGCAGGCCCACCGTCAGGATTCTACGGGTTCGGTAAGTCAGCACTCATATAAAAAGTAGGTGATGACGAGGCGAGCCGGTCCACGGCCGGACCACCGCCGGCGCAGGGCTCAACCTACGGCGGGAAGCGGTGGAGCCCGGGACGGGTCGGGCTCGGTCGGCGGGGTGCCGTGGCGGCGGGCCTCCTCCGCCCGCACGATCACGATCGCCACGTAGACCAGCACCGCGGTTAGGGCGACCCCGCAGACCTCGTACGGCCACCAGACCCCCTGGGAGAGCCCGAAGTAGCCCAGCGGGACGTTCTCGTCGAACCACGCGAGGACGCCGTAGACGTACAGCCACCGGTTCACGCGGCCGCCGAGGAGGAGCAGCGGGACGAGCCAGAGGACGAAGTGAAACGTGAGGTACTGGGAGAGCGCCATCACCCCGATCATCGGCAGGGCGCTCGCGGCGGCGCCCTCGTAGCCTCGCCAGTGAACGAAGACGACGAGCGCCAGGACCCCGACCCCCTGGATCGCCGCCGTGAGGAGGGTGGAGTGGAGCCACCCCTCCACGAGGAACACGGCGAGGAGATTGAGCGACTCGTTCGAGGCCCGGGAGAACTGCCCGAGATAGACGATGCTGACGGCGCTCCACCCCCAGAGCGCGTAGCTCAGCAGGACAGCGGCACCGAACGTCGAGAGCACGACCCCGAGCTGGGCCACGGCGGCCCGGCGACGTAGCGGGCCGGACGATCCCAGCGCGCCGAAGAGCGCGGGGAATCGCGCGGTACAGAGGAACGCCCCGAGGGCCTGGAACGCCACCCGCCGGGGGCCCCGCTGGGTCATCGCATAGAGCACCAGCAGGATCGCGACCGGGACGACCGCGTTCTCGACGCCGATGTTCGTCGCGATGTTCGGGAGGTACAGGACCGATGTGGCGACCAGCGCGGTCACGTACCGACGGTCTGCCCCGGCCAGCCGCCAGACGAGCGGGATGACCGCGAGCGCGAGCAACTGCCAGACGAGCCACATGCCCGCGACGCTGCCCGAGAGCGCGCCGAGCGCGTTCAGCGCGACCTCGGCCGTGCCGTAGGGAATGTTCGCCGGCGAGGTCCCGCCGCAGTAGTTCACGAGGAACGGGTTGTGGCCCGACAACGCGGCCTGGCCCGACGCCAGGATCGCGAGCGAGTCGTCGGAGCAGTGCAACGTGGCGACCTGAAAGCCGACGTTCGCCGCGGTCACCAGGACGAGCGCCAGCAGGAGGTGCCGCAAGCGGAGCCACTGCCAGTCCGGACGGCCGGTGATCCTCCGCTGCCAGCCGTCGAGCATCGGCCGGACCCACGGGGTCCGCTTCCACCGGTACGCCAGCAGGAGCGGACTCGTCAGGAAGCTCGCGACCCCGACGACCGTCGAGACGGGGTAGCCGACGCCCTCGAGCCAGAGGACCGGTGGCACCGATCGCGACCCAACCCCCGCAGGCCGGCCCTCGGGAGCGACCCGTCGGACCGGCGCGTAGGTCCCCGGTCAGCCACGACGGCTTAACAACGTAGTGGCTCGCCCGCGTTCGTTCGGCGGACGGCCCGCAACGCTTTCGGTCGGGTCGGTTACCCGGTTCGATGCCCCCCGGGCGCCCCGATCGGTCGCGCGAGCGACCGCGGCTTCCTCCCACGATCCTGTTCGACCTCGACGATACGCTGTTCGACCACCGCTTCGCCGCGCGGGGCGCCCTCGCCCACCTCCGTCGGCACGAGCCGTTCCTTCAGCGCCTGCCGCTCGCCCGCGTCGCCGCCGAGTACTTCCGTACGCTTGAGGAGCTTCACCCCGAGGTGCTCGCCGGCCGTCTCTCGAAGGGGGCGGCGCGGGCCGAGCGGTTCCGCCGACTCGCGGCGCTCGCGGGGGAGTCGATCGGCGCCCAGGACTCGGCCCGACTGGCCCGGGCCTATCGGGAACAGTACCAGCGGCTCCGGCGGGCCGTTCCCGGGGCCGGTCCGCTCCTGCGTCGCCTGCACGAGGAGTCGCGGATCGGGATCGTGACGAACAACGAGGTGGCCGAACAAGAAGAGAAGCTGCGATTCATCGGCCTCTGGCCCACCGTCGATGCGCTCGTGATCTCCCAGGCCGTGGGGGTCTCGAAGCCGGATCCGCGGATCTTTCGCCTGGCGCTGCGCGAGCTGAGGGCAAGCCCGCGCGACGCCGTGATGGTCGGCGACTCGTGGACGAACGACGTCCGGGGCGCCCGGGCGGCGCGGATCCGCCCGGTCTGGTTCAATCGGTTCGGGGCGGCCCGGCCGGAGCCGCTCCGGGTAGCCGAACTCTCCTCGTGGCGCCCCCGGGCGTTCGTGGATCGGGCGCTGGCGGGCGTCCGCGCGCGCGCGGACCGAGGGTCTCGCCGCCGATAGCGCGCATTATATCGCGCGGACCGTTCCGCGGACGATGGCCACGACCCGGGAATCGTGGACCGCCCACGCGCGCCGGGTCCTCCCGGCGATGCGGGCCTGGCGGACCGCGATCCACCAGGAGCCCGAGCTCGCGAACCAGGAGGAACGCACCCGCGACAAGATCACGGCGGCCCTGGGGGAACTCGGCATCCCGTACCGGACATGGCCCGGGTTCACGGGGGTCGTGGGCCTCATCGGACGGGGCCGGGCGGGGCCGGTCGTCGCGCTGCGGGCAGACCTCGACGCGCTGCCGGTGACGGAGGCGACCGATCTGCCGTTCCGATCCCGATTCCCGGGCAGGATGCACGCGTGCGGTCACGACGTCCACCTGGCCGCCCTGCTCGGAGCCGCGGCGGTCCTCGCGCGCCGTCCGCAGCTCGCGGGCGGGCCGGTGAAGCTCCTGTTCCAGCCCGCCGAGGAGGAGGGGGACCGGGGCGGGGCCCTCCCGCTCATCGAACGCGGCGCGCTCGACGATCCGAAGGTCGATTTCGTCGTTGGGCAGCACGTGCTGCCGAGCCTCCCCCTCGGTCAGATCGGCTGGCGGGCCGGGCCGTTCATGGCGGCCGCCGACTTCTTCCGCATCACCGTGAAGGGACGCGGCGGCCATGCCGCCACGCCCCACCAGGGGCCCGACGCGATCCTCGTCGCGAGCGAGATCGTGACCGGACTCCAGGCGCTGGTGAGCCGGGTCCGCGATCCGATCGACCCCGTGGTCGTCAGCGTCGGCTCGATCCACGGGGGCACGAAGAACAACATCCTTCCGTCCGAGGTCGTCCTCGAAGGCACGGTCCGAACGGTCCGGCCCGCGACGCGCGAGCTCCTCGAACGCGCGTGGAAACGACGGGTCCGGTCCATCGCGTCGAGCCTCGGCGCGACCGTCCGGCTCGAGTACCGGCACGGGTACCCGGCCCTCATCAACCCGCCCGAGGCGACCCGCACCGTCGCGCGAGCCCTCGCGGAGGAGTTCGGACGCGAGCAGGTGATCGAGGTGCCCGAGCCGATCATGGGCGCCGAGGACTTCGCGCGCTATCTGGAACGGGTACCCGGCACCTTCCTGCGCCTCGGCGTGGGCGTTCCGGGCCCCCCGGCCAGCCTGCACAGCGCGACGTTCGCGCCCGACGAGCGGGCGCTCGTGGTCGGGGCCGCGGCGCTCCTCGCGGCCACGGACGGACTCCAGCGGGGCCGCCGATGAGCCTCGCCGACGCGCGCGCGGACTTCCCCGCGCTCGAGTCCCGCCCCGGTCGGGCCGCCCCGGCGTACCTCGATTCGGCCTGCATGTCGCTCGTGCCCCGCCCGGTTCTCGAGGCGATGGAGGAGTACTATCGCGACTTCCCGGGGTGCGCGGGCCGGAGCCTGCACCGGTTCGCGGAGGAGGTGGGGCGACGCTACGAGGACGCGCGGACCGCGGCGGCCCGCCTGCTCGGGCGGTCGGATCCCCGCGGCGTCGTCTTCGTGCGGAACGCCACGGAGGCGATCAACCTCGTGGGCCAGGGCCTCGACTGGCAGCGCGGGGATCGCGTCCTCCTCTCCGATCGGGAGCACAACTCGAACCTGGTCGTCTGGCAACGGCTCGCTCTGGAGCGGGGGATCCGCATCGAGATCGTGCCGGTCCCCGACGACGGCCCGTTCGATCCGGAGACGATCGAGCCCGCCCTGCGGCGGGGCGTCCGGCTCGTCTCGCTGTTCCACACCTCGAACCTCGACGGCCGAACGCTCCCGATCCGCGAGATCACCGACCGCGCTCACGATGCGGGCGCGCTCGTGCTGTTCGACGGCTGCCAGGCGGCGCCCCATGAGTCGGTCGACCTCGACCGATGGGGCGTCGACTTCTATGCGATCTCCGGGCACAAGATGCTCGGCCCGACGGGCACGGGGCTGCTCGCCTCGACGCCCGAGCGCCTCCTCGAGGTGCGCCCGCTCCTGCTTGGCGGGGAGACGGTCGAGCGGACGACCCTCGAGACGTTCGAGCTCCGACCTCCGCCGCACCGGTTCGAGGCCGGACTCCAGAACTACGCCGGGACGCTCGGGCTCCGCGCCGCGATCGACTACCTGAAGCGCGTCGGCGTCGACGCGGTGCGCGACCGGCAGCTCGCGCTCAACCGGCAGGTCTCGAAGGCGCTCGCGGGGGAGCGGCGGGTCCGGGTCCTCGGTCCGTCGGACGTCGCGATGCGGCCGAGCATCTTCGCGTTCTGCCTCGCCGGGATCGACCCGCACGACGCCGCGCTCTTCCTCGACGAGGGGCACGACGTCCTGGTCCGCTCCGGGATGAACTGCGTCCACTCGTGGTACGACCGGCACGGGCTCTCGGGGAACGTGCGGGCCTCGTTCTACCTCTACAACAATGCCCGCGACGCGGACGCCCTCATCGACGGGGTCCGCGAGCTGCTCGAGCGGGTGCCGGACGGCGGGGTCAGCGGTACATCGGCTGCGACGGCTGGGCTGCCGCCTCGCCGCGCGTCCGGTCGGCGGCGGTCCGCTGGATCGAGATCAGCTGCTGCTCGATCCGCTCGGCCTCGTGGTAGAGCGGGTCGGGATCGAGCGGGGTCCGCAACAGGATCCGGTTGATCGTCTCGATCACCTTCGCGGCCGCCCGGGCGTCCGGGTAGTCGGACTGGGCCTCCGCGAGGAACGTGAGCACGTCGAACCCCCGGCGACGTCCCTCGTTGAGCAGGACGCCCGCGATCCCCGTGATGACGCCCTCGGCGAACGGGATCATGTTGGGTTCGATGTACAGTTCCCGCGCCTTCCGGGTGCTCGCGACCCCGTAGACCTTCACGTCGGCGAGCCGGGGCGGGCGCTGGGTCCGCCCGGGGTGCGGGGTCGCCTCCACGACGAGCCCCTCGGGGGAGACGAGCAGCGAGCAGCGCTGCTCCTGCACCCAGTCGAGGATCGTCGTCGCGAGGGGATGGATGATCGTGGGCGCCGGGTGGAACTCGGAGACGAACGCGACGATCTTGTCCGCCCCGCGGCCCGCGCGATCGGCGGGGGGGCGGCCGGCGTAGATCCGGACCGGATGCTGCGGGTTCCCGTTCCGCACCAGCGACACGGTCGGGAACGCGGGGGACTCGACGATCCCGATCTGCTCCATCTCGAGCGTGTCGATGAGGTAGTTCGCGACGATCGAGCTCACGAGCCCCACCGACGGAAAGCCGTCGATGACGATCGCGCCCTCCACGTCGACGCGCTTGATCTCGTAGATCTTCACCGAATCGGGGGCCATCGTCATGGGCTAGAGCGACCGCTCGACGATCTGGCCGAGCTCCTTCGAGACCAGATCGACGATGTCCCGGGTGAGCTCGCGGCGGACGTTCTCGGGCAGGGAGGAGAGGCCGAGCCGTGCCGTCGCCGTGCCGATGCGCAGCAGCGCGGCGTACTCGAGCGCCCGGGCGGTGAGCAGGTCGTGGACCGCGTTGGTGAGGTCCCGCTCGAGCTTGGGGTTCTCCTTGAGCGTCTTGTCGAGCCGCTTGCGGATCTCGTCCTTCACGATGTCCCGCGTCGCTTCGCGGACGAGCTCCTCCGGCCGCAAGAGGTCCCGCGTGCTCTGCAGGATGAGGTCGATCGGCTCGCCCGAGGACGACCCTTCCGCCATCGGCCGCCGGAGCGGACCTCTCGCCATAAGGGTTTGGCCTGCGCCCGTTCGCGCCGGCCCGGGCCGTCTCCCCGGCGACGGTCCGGGCCGGACGCCGCGCCCTCGACCCCGAAGTTCTTATGCCGCCGTCCGCGTCGCCCGCCGCGGTGGGCCGGTAGATCAGCGGAAGATCGCTACCTTGGCAAGGTAGAGGTCGCGAGTTCAAAGGGGCGGGGACCGGCCGGTCCCGGCCCGGAGATTCTCGCCCGGTCCACTCCCGCCCGTGCGGACGAAGTCGGCAGGTGTCGAGCCCGTCCACCGACAGGACGGGCATCGCTTTATACCGGACTTTTCCTCGCATCGCCCGTGGACGCCGAGATCCGGGAGAAGATGGCCGGCGAGGTCGTCCTCTCGCCGCATCCGGGCCGGACCCTGCGCAAGTGGCGCGAGGACTTCGGGATCTCCCAGCGCGACCTCGCGCGCCACCTGACGACCGTCCCGTCCGTGATCAGCGACTACGAGTCCGAGCGCCGGAGGAGCCCCGGCGCCGGGTTCATCCGGCGCTACGTGGATTCGCTCCTCGCCCTCGACGCCCAGAACGGCAGCCGCGTCGCGCAGCGGCTCGGGGTGCGCCCGCACTCCGAGGGGATCCTCGGGATGCGGGAGTTCGCGGTCGCGATCCCGTTGAAGACGCTCGCGGACCGTCTCGAGGCGCATCCGGTGAGCCGGGTCGACCTCCATCGGGACGTGCACGGGTTCACCGTGCTCGACGCCCCCCGCGCGATCCTGTCGATCGACGCCTCGCGGTTCGTGGAGGTGTACGGCTGGACGACGCAGCGCGCGCTCGTCTTCTCGAACGTGAAGTACGGCCGCTCCCCGATGGTCGCGATCCGCGCGCACCCGCTCAAGCCCGCGGCGGTCGTGTTCGCGAACCCGGGGCGGGTCGACGCGCTCGCGGTCCGCCTCTCCGAGGTCGAGAACATCCCGCTCCTCACGACGGCGCTCAACGCGCCGGCGGTGCTCGAACGGCTCGAGGAGCTGTAGGTCCAACGGAAGGTCGCATGAAAGCAGGCATCGTGAGCTACGGAGCGTACGTCCCGCGGTACCGCATCACGCCCGCCGAGATCGGCCGGGTCTGGGGCGTCGACGGGGAAGGGATGGGCCAGGGTCTGAACGTCATCCGCAAGAGCGTGCCCGCGCCCGACGAGGACACGATCACGATCTCGACCGAGGCGCTGCGCACGGCCCTCATCCGCGGCGCGATCGACCCGCAGGAGATCGGGGCGGTGTACGTCGGCTCCGAGTCGCACCCGTACGCGGTCAAGCCGACGGCCACGGTCGTCGCGCAGGCGGTCGGGGCCACGCCCCACCTCACGGCGGCGGACTTCGAGTTCGCCTGCAAGGCCGGCACCGCCGCGATCCAGACGTGCCTCGGGATGGTCGGCACCGACATGATCCGTTACGGTGTCGCGATCGGGACCGACACCTCGCAGGGGGCCCCGGGCGACGCCCTCGAGTACTCCGCCAGCGCCGGCGGCGCCGCCTTCGTGATCGGCTCCGAGCGCGTGATCTGCAAGGTGAACCGCACCGTCTCGTACACGACGGACACCCCGGATTTCTGGCGACGCGAGGGGCAGAAGTACCCGAGCCACAGCGGGCGGTTCACGGGCGAGCCCGCGTACTTCCGGCACGTGACCGAGTGCGCCCACTCCCTGATGGAGGCCGTCGGTTCCGCGCCCAAGGACTACCAGCACGTCGTCTTCCACCAGCCGAACGGGAAGTTCCCGCAGCGGGTCGGCAAGCAGCTCGGCTTCTCCGACACCCAGATGCGCTACGGGCTCGTGACGCCGTACATCGGCAACACCTACTCGGGGGCGGCCCTCATCGGGCTCGCCAACGTGCTCGACCACGCCGGCCCGGGCGAGCGGATCCTCATGGTCGGGTACGGGAGCGGCGCCGGCTCGGACGCGTTCGACCTCGAGACGACCGCCGAGCTCGCGACGTTCGACCGGTCGTTCGGCCGGCCGGTCCAGGAGCACCTCGACCAGGGCGTCGAGATCCCGTACGCCGTGTACGCGAAGTTCCGGGGCAAGATCCACATGGGGGGCTCGTAGCGATGCGCGACGTCGCCGTGCTCGGGGTCGGCCAGACGCGCTTCGGCGAGCTCTGGGACCGCTCCTTCCGCGAGATCGGCATCGAGGCCGGTCTCCAGGCGCTCGTCGACGCGAAGATGTCGAGCGCCGACCTGGGCGGGCTGTTCCTCGGCAACATGGCGAGCGGCTCGCTCATCGACCAGGAGCACATCGCGCCGCTCATCCTCGACTACGCCGGGCTCGCCGGCCGCCACCTGCCGTCGGTCCGGGTCGAGGGGGGCGGCGCCTCCGGGGCGCTCGCGCTCCATCAAGGGTACCTCGCCGTCGCGAGCGGCCTCTACGATTACGTCGTGGTCGGAGGGGCGGAGAAGCTCACCGACGTCCCCGATGTGGCCGCCGCGCAGATCACGAGCGCGGCCGCCGACCACGAGTGGGAGGTCGTCTTCGGCGCGACGTTGCCCGCGCTCTGGGCGCTCATGGCCCGACGCCACATGCACCTCTACGGGACGACGCGGGAGCAGCTCGCCTCGGTCCCCGTCCAGATGCACGCGATGGCCGCGAAGAACCCGAACGCGCACTATCGCAACAAGATCTCACTCGAGCAGGTCCTCGACGCCGGACCGGTCGCCGAGCCGCTCGGCGTGTTCGACTGCGCGCCGCTCTCCGACGGGGCGGCCGCGGTCGTGCTCGGGCCGCTCGAGACGGCCCGGGAGCACACCGACACGCCGGTCAAGATCGCGGCCAGCCAGGTCGCCTGCGACACGCTCGCGCTCCAGCACCGGCAGGATTTCACGACGGTCGCCTCGACGGTCACCGCCGCCCGGCACGCCTTCCAGCGGGCGCGTCGAACCGCGAGCGACGTGCAGGTCGCCGAGGTCCACGACGCCTACTCCGTGAGCGCGCTCCTCGCGCTCGAGGACCTGGGATTCGTCGAGAAGGGCGCCTCCGGCGCCGCGTTCGCGACCGGCCGGTTCGGGCTCGGCGGGTCGCCCACGGTGAACCCGTCGGGGGGGCTCAAGGCCCAGGGCCAGCCGTTCGGCGCGGTCGGGGTCGCGCAGGTCGTCGAGCTCGTCCGGCAGCTCCGGGGGGAGGCGAAGGAGCGTCAGGTCAGCGGGGCGACGCTCGGGCTCGCGCAGAACGTGGGCGGTACCGGCGCGACGAGCGTCGTGACGCTGCTCGAGCGGGTGAACTGAGGAGGGGCCATGTCGATCGCACGCTTCTGGCGCGAGACCCCGCGACGGTACAACCTGGGCGGGTCGCGGTGCGGCACGTGCGGCACCGTCTACTTCCCGCCTCGGCCGGTCTGTCCTACCTGCCCGCAGCACCGCCGCTCGATCGAGACGATGACCCCGTTCCAGCTCTCGGGCGAGGGCGAGGTGGTCTCGTTCACGCTCGTCCACGACCCG
>Ga0335074_10001442_pt1 | contig 32257 bp, 33 predicted proteins | sample Lox_Sample_23_FD_206715 | JGI IMG/M metagenome (GOLD analysis project Ga0335074, IMG submission 206715) | Soil microbial communities from Loxahatchee National Wildlife Refuge, Florida, United States - Lox_Sample_2.3 | ecosystem: Environmental > Terrestrial > Soil > Wetlands | place: USA... | reverse complement strand
GGCCAGATCGTATCGGTGCTTGCCGGCGATGAGCACTTCGCCTTCACGGCGTACATGCTGCAACACTGCTCGGTAAGGATCGGCGGCTTTGAGCGCAGCTTGAAAAATCCGGAGCGCCTGCCGGCGCGGCGAGGCTGACATCAGAAAATCGGCAGCTTCAAAATCTGAGCCACCACCGCAGGCGCGTCATCCGTATCGGCCTCGATCCGGTATTCAGCCTGGCTATACACGTCGCGGCGATCGTCAAAGAGCTGGCGGAATTTATCGGGATCGCGGGCCAACGGGCGGTCCGTCTGTCCTTCCAGGCGCGAGCAAATTCTCGGGAAAGGACAATCCAGCCACAGGGTGACGCCGCGTTCTTCGAGGATCTTCCGGTTCTCGGCGTCGACAAACGCTCCGCCGCCGAGCGCCAGCACCATAGGCTTCCCGCATTCGATTTCGCGCACCCGCTTACGCAACGTTTCCCGCTCGATGCGGCGGAACTCCGCTTCTCCGCGTGTGTCGAAAATCTCGGCGATGGGCACGCCTTGCAGGTTCTCGATGTCCTCGTCGACATCGGCGAATCCCCAGCCTAATTCCTCGGCCAGCAGCCGGCCGACAGCCGATTTCCCCGACCCCATGAAGCCGACCAAGTAAAGGCCCGGTGTGCGTTTGAGCTTCAGAAGCATTCGTTCACTAACGTCCGCGTACGCATGGTCCCACAGCTTCCTTGTATTCTGCAAGTGGTTCCGTGAAAGCCGCATAATGGGTTTATGCAGGAAGAGCTGTTGCCGCTTTTTCCGCTCCAAGTGGTCCTCTTTCCGAGGACGCCGCTGCCACTGCACATTTTTGAAGAGCGCTATAAGCAGATGATCGCCGATGTGTCGCGCGCTCATTCGGAATTCGGCGTGGTGCTGGCGGGTGAAAAGGGCATCGTCAACGCCGGTTGCACCGCGACAGTGGAGAAGGTTCTGAAGAAGTATCCGGATGGCCGCATGGATCTGATCAGCATCGGCCGCCGCAGGTTTGAGATCATCCTGCTGAACGACGAAAAGTCATATTTGCGCGGCGCGGTGGAATATTTCGACGATGACACTTCGGACCCGATCGCACCGGAAGTTCGCGAGCGTGTGCTGAAGTCCTACAACGATCTCTGCTCGGTCCAGGAGGCCGAGCCGCTGCATGAGCCGGAGCTAACCGATCCGCAGTTGAGCTTCCAGTTGGCGCAAGTGGTGCCCGATCTCGATTTTCGGCAGATGCTGCTGGCCACGCGGTCGGAGGCGGATCGTATGCGGCGGCTAGCCGAGTTCTTCCCGAGCTTCAGCTCGCGGCAGCGCCAGATCCAACATGCGCGCGCGGTTGGGCCCACCAATGGACACGCCAAAAGGCCGCCGGGCGTGTGACCGAGGGACGTCAAAACCTGATTGTCGACGCCGACGATACGCTCTGGGAAAACAACATCTACTTCGAGCGCGCGTTCGATGATTTTTGCGATTTTCTCGCGCATTCCACGCTGACTGCGGAACAGGTGCGCACGGTGCTGGATGAGATCGAGATCGTCAACAGCAAAACGCACGGCTACGGAACCGCGAACTTCGCGCGCAACTTGACCGAGTGCTATCACAAGCTGGTGGAGCGCGAGGTCAAAGCCGACGATTTGTCGCGCATCATGAGCTTCACCGAACAGATCCTGCATCATCCCATCGAAATTATCGCCGGCGTCGAAGAAACGCTGCAATATCTGGCCGAACGCCACGGCTTGACGCTATTCACCAAGGGCGATGCGGAGGAGCAGAAGCTGAAGCTGGATCGATCGGGACTGGGTGTCTATTTCGGGCACACGGCGATCGTGAAGGAGAAGGACATCGCGTCCTACCGAAGGCTGATTCGCGAGCGCGATCTTGATCCGGCGCACACCTGGATGATCGGGAACTCGCCGAAATCCGATATTAATCCTGCGCTCGAAGTGGGGATCAATGCCGTGTTTGTCCCGCACGATCGGACCTGGAGGCTGGAACGGGCCGAGCTGCGCGCAGGCGCCGGGCGATTATTGCAGGTTGCGCGATTTGAGGAACTGCGCGATCACTTCTAAGTGCGAGCGGAACGCCTTAGTAGCCCGGCGTGTTGATTAAAGCCGCCGGCGAAATCTGCGGTTCCACGGAGGCGAAATAGTTCTGGTCCGAAAGGTTCTTGTAGACCGCGCCCGCGACTCCGGAGGCGATGGGTCCGCTGACGGCGTGCCCGCCCGTTAACAGAACCACAACCACCAGTTTGCGCCCGGCGATTTCGTTATAGGAACCGAACCAGCCCAGGTGCGTGGGCGAACGGTTGTCGGTGCAGGTGCCCGTCTTGCCGAAGATCGGATCGCTAGCGCTGAATCCGGCCCGCCGTGCAGTGCCATACTCCACGGCTCCCATCATGCCCGGCTTGATATCGGTGAGCCATTGACCGATATTGAGTTGCCGCTTTACGGTGGGGACGAATTGATCGATGTCCTGTTGCGAGGTGGGATGCTGCAGGTAATACAGAGTTCCGCCGTTGGCTACGGCAGAAACGATCGCAGTCAGTTCCAGCGGCGTCATGGAAAAACCTTCGCCGAAGCTGGTCATCATGCCCAAGCCATCGGAGGGAGGGGCATCGGCGATCAATCCCGGCTTTTCGCCTTCAATGTTTAATCCGGCCTTCTCGCCCAGACCCAACAACTGGCCGTATTGCACGATACGGTCGTAACCGAGCTTCTCGCCGACCGCCGCGAAATAGGCATTATTGGAGTGGGCCAGCGCCTCGGTCAAATCCATCGCGTGCCGCCTGGTTCGTCTCAGCGAGGTCTCCTGATCGATGATGCCTTCGCTCAAGCCGGCCACCGCCGCGACTATTTTGATGGTGGAGCAGGGCTCGAATGCACCCTGGAGCGCGAGCTTTTGGTTGACGATCGTCAGGATCCGCCCCGTGCTGGGATCGGCCACCACAATGGAACCGTTATAGGGGCCAAGCGCCTGTACCGCCGCCCGCCGCACCAGCAAATCCTCACCATTCACGGAATCGCCAAGCGTGGAATCGGCGAACGTGGGCACGTTCCACGGGCTTGCGACCGTCCGCCGTCGGACAACCGTCCTCAGCCGTCTAGGGCTAGGCCGAACAGTAGTGTAGGATACACGCTGTATTCTCGCCGCCGCCGTGCGCGTGGTGCGCCGATGCTTTCTGTGGGTGGTTGTTGTGGTGGTGGTGCCGAAGGCAGAAACCGAAAGGAGGGCAAACGCTAAGGAGATAATAAAAGGACGCTGGTGCATAAATGAGATGTATCCTAGGTCATCTGGAGTCTGGTCCCGTCGTTCATCAGGAATCCGATCCGGTCGTTCATTAGGAATCCGTCCAGGCAGCGCTGCCTGAGGTATATGCGCAGCTCGCAAAGATGCGCCACTTGAAAAACGGATCGCAAACCGTTCCCACATTATGAGTTATCGGCGGACTTTCGTCAAGACATGAGTGCCTGCGCCGACCATTGTTGCGTTGCTCCTTTTAGTCTACCTCAAGGCGCCGAGCCAAAAAACCAGGTATTGTCCTAATTGTGTGTGAAGCGCAAGCGCGCGGACACCACCAAAAACCCCGTTGAGTTCGGGCGCCGATCTACGCTATTCTGTAATCTGTACAAGAATGGCTAATACTTATTCAGCGCTGAAGCGCATGCGCCAGACCAAGCGGAAGACGATCGTCAATCGGCTCCGCAAATCGCGGCTTCGGCATCAGATTCGTTCGGTGCGCAGACTGCTCGAGCACAAGGATGCCAAGGGCGCGCAAGAAGCGCTGCCGGCCACGTTTTCATTGATCGACCGTTCGGCCCGCTGGGGCATCATCAAGAAGAACACGGCGGCGCGTTACAAGAGCCGGATCAGTGCGCGTTTGAAAGCCCTCGCGAGCTAGACCAGGCTCCGTTAGCGCATCGCGGAACGCGGTTTGCCGGCGGCGGAGAACTCCAGGCCGGCGTCCCGCAATACATTGCTTCCCGCAGCGATGATCAATTTACCGCGCGGCGGACCCTGCGGCGCGCGAATCGGCGCCATCCACACTGCGCATTCGATCAACCGGCCGTTCTTGGCGCGCATCGGCCCATCGGGGTCGAACGGCAGCTCGTGGCCCATCAGCTCAATGCGCGTCCAGCCGGTGAGCAATTCCGCAGCCGGGTTGCAGTAGGTGACGGCGCCGTGCGCATCGATGGCGAAAACCGCCAGGGGCGATGAATCCACCAGCGGATGGCCAAGCTCGGGCAGCGCGGCAATCATCGCATTGGACATGTCGGCCGGCTTTTCGTCAGCTTCCACCAGCCGCAGATGGACCTGCGTTGCAGAGCGGTCCACACTGGACGTTCTCAGAATGAAGGCCGCCACCAGGTACAGACAGGCGCTGATCAAATCCACCCAGTTGTCGAGCGCGCGAAATCGCGCCAGGGCGGCGAACCCGGAGTCCTTCAGGATGCGGAGCGATTCGTAAATCGTGATCAGGCCGAGCAGGCCGGTCAGGACCTTGTCGAGCCCGTTGCGCTGCCGCCGGGTCATCAGAATGCACCACAGAATGGTCGCGATGCAAATCAGCAGGGAGAGCGCCAGCAAAGGGTTAGCGCGGAAGAGTTGGGACAGGTACAAACGATTGCTCCGGAGAGTCTGTGCCGAAAATGATTGAATCGGCAGAGAACCCCTGGGCAATTAGGACGCAAGCGCTTACTCGCGGGCAGTGGTTGCGCTTAGGAAGAGAGGCCGAACAGCCCTAGACGGTAGGGGATTTGGAGACTCGTCTATAGGGGCAATCGCTGAGCTGCTTGAACTTCAATAACCGGTTAGTTCGCTGAAGGCCGTTCGACGTGATCGATGACTAGCACTTCGACCGGACCCTTCGAGGATTCCAATCGAAGCCCCAGTTTTTCCATCGCGGTAAAGATGGAAGGTGCTGGCGAATCCGCGGAACTTCCGGCGATATCAACGGGCGCATAATCCAAGTGAAGGTCGAATATACCTGTGAAACCGGTTCTGTTGACAACGGTACGGTTAAGAATCGCTGCCAGCGTAGTGGCCAATCGCGTCATATTTACTCCCACAGCTTCAATCCCGCCTCGCGTGAAATGCAGATTGTTGCAGAGACGAGGAGGTCGGTCGCCCGGACGCACCGTCGGCGGCTTCTGCGGGTCCGCCACGATGCAGCTTCCTTTTTTCAATGTCGCGATTTTGATTCCCCTCTTCGCCGCGACAAGATCATAAATAGGACGTTCTTTCGTCTCGCGATGGAGAGCGAGTTTAAAGCGGTCAGCCAGCAGTGACCGAAGCATGGGCCGCCACCGCCATATCGGACCTGCATCCCCGGTCGCTCGTCGAGGCCGCGATTCGGTTTTATGGACGCTACTTCGAATTCGGAGTGGCTCGGCCCTGCGCCAGGAGTCTGTGCTGTCGCCATGGGCGCAAATATTCCGACGCCAAAGCTGTGCCCACGATTGACCGGATCATTCCACTCACATCTCTGCACTCGCCGAGCGGCATGCCGCGCATCAGAACCATCATCAACGAAAGCGCCCCGGGTCGCGTGGTCACGCTCACCCATCCCCACGTTCCGTTGGCTGGGAGATATAATCGAAGATCCTGGTGCCCGACCCTCATCAGCGCGTAACTGAAACGACGGTCGAGCTGACATCCCTTATCTATGAATCCGTCACTGAACCCTCGCGGTGGGCGGCGTTTCTGGCGGCGTTCGTCAAGGCGGTACACGCCGATAAGGGCAATTTTGCGATTCGGGATGTGTTGGAGCCCGGCTTCTCGTTCTCCTGCAGTCACGGTTGGGCGATTGGGGTACCCGAGTTGTATGCAGAACGTTTCGCCGCCATCGATCCCTGGCGGACTGGTTCCGCCAACTGGCCGGAGTCGGCGGTTGGAACCGACATTGATCTCTGCTCGCGGGAAGAGATGGAGTCGAGTGTCGCGTACCGCGAATTCTATCTCCCCAATGATGCCGTTCATGGATTAGGAGGAACAGTCCTGCTTACGTCCGCTGCGCAGTCCCTGATTATTGCTGTACGGGGAGTGGCCGCTGGACCTTTCGGAGAGACGGAGAAGGCTGTTCTGCGGCCGCTGATGCCACATCTCAAGAGGGCCGCCTTGCTGCACGGCGAATTCCATTCGCTGCGGCGCAAGCTCGCCATCTTTACCGATCACCTGGATCGATACTCCCACGCTTTGTACCTCACAGACCCGGGGGCGCGCGTGCTCTACGCAAACGCCGCTGCGCGAGAGGTCAGCGCCTCATCCGACGGACTCTCGATTCGAGATGGCCGTCTCGCAATAACTTCCTCTCGTCAGGACGCCGCTTTTCGACGGGCGGTATCTGAAATCGCCACTGTCCGCGGCGCGCAATTGCGCAGAATCGAGGTTTCGCGGCACTCCGGCGGGGAACCGTACCGTTTGATTCTCATGCCGGTAGGCGAATCGGGCGAGATCCCGATGGGCGTCTCCATGCCCGCCGTGAGCATTCTGGTGGTCGCTGCGGGGATGCGGCCAACACCAGACGTGCCAGTACTATGCGAACTGTTTCTTCTTACCCCAGCGGAAGCACGGGTGGCCGGCAAACTTGCCCTTGGGCAGAGTGTGGAGGAAATCGCGGCTGCAGCGAAGATCTCCGTAGGTACGGTCCGGACGCACCTGAAGCGAACTCTTGCGAAGACGGGCACCACACGGCAAGGTGAGCTCATCTCCCTCATTCTGCGTTCCGTGCCGGGACGCCGGCCGTAAAGTTGCGTGCAATACGCGATTTGAGTGACGACGCACTTCCGCTGCTCCAAAGTAAGCGCCGGTTGAATTCTTTCAGCCTATACCTTAAATGGGTGACGACAGGCCAAGACGGCTGGGGTACTCTCTTTGAGATGTCTTCGCAGGGCCGGTGCGGAAGGACCGGATGCCGGTTCTGCGGGTACTGGAACTTATTAGGCAATGCGCGCTGAAAGGAAAGTTTTAGACAAATGAAGAATCTTTTTTGCTGCGGCGCTGTTTTCCTGGCCGCAACTGTTGTTGTTCAGGCCGATACTGTTTATACCAACGAGGCTGACTGGCTGGCCGCTGTTTCCGGCGCGACGACAGTCAATTTTGATGGCATCGCCACCCCCACAGGGATCGTTACATATGGTACCGGTGTGGGTGCTACCGTGACCCTAAGCGGTGTGACATACACGGCCGTGGCGCCAACAAATGCTGGGGATTACCTTGGCGTGCTGGGAGGGAGTGTGCCGGGTTTCGCGATCGGAGAACCAACCATGGTGGTTGGCGGAGAGCCCCCGGGTCCCGCCTCCCTCCTCATTACTTTGCCTTATGCCACGGACGCGCTCGGATTTGTGTACGACAGCGACGACACCCAAAACCTGACTGTGCAGCTGTCCGACGGGACGATGGAGACCATAGCGGGCAGCAGTTTTCCCGTACTAAGCTTTTTTGGAGTTACATCAACCACTGCGCTCACTTCGGTTGAGATTTCAAACGGAGCATTCCTTATCGGCAGTCCGGAAAATGCGATCGCCTTTTCCGAAGTTGCTTATGGTCCGGCGACAACATCTCCAGTGCCAGAGCCTGGATCGCTTGGGCTTTTTGCGGTAATCGGTGCTGGCGGTTTGCTGGTTCGAAGGAAGCATCTTGGTCGAAGACTTCAGGCGGGTTCAGCAACGTCATAGGCTGCCAAATCACTCAGTTGGGGAAACGCATTCGCGCCATCAATGCCCGCCAGCGCGGATCGGTGCGAATTCTATCGAAGGCGGCGCTTTCCCTTAGGGTAGTCACGCCAACCTGTCGCTCATCGATAGCCCTGCTGAGCACGGGGAAAGCACGATCGGCATCTCCCGACATCGCGCAAAATATGCCAGCCCCGATATCGGACCACGATCCGGCGCGATACAATTCTTCGATCGCTTCCCGGAAGCCTCTCGCGTCTCCGCACTGGCCTAGCAGGATACCGCGCACAAGTACCGCTTCCGGCCCAGTTCCGATTGTTTTAAGTTGGCCATCTGCATCCTGGCATCGTTGCACCTGCCTTCCAGAAGCAGCGCCAGGGACAGCCAGTATTGGGCACGGGAAAACGTTGGATCGAGGCGCAGCACCTGGACAATCTGCCCGATAACGCGGGTGGTGTTTCCCTCCTGATCACTCAGGAAATGACACCAACGGCCACGCCGGAACCGGCCATGCTCATTCCGCTGATCGGCGCCGCGATGTTTCTGGTTCTGATGCGCCGCCGCCGTGTCGGCTCAACGGAATCGAGAACCCAGGTTTGAATTCGCTAGTTTTCCGAGGGCCGCTCGACGTGATCGATAATCAACGTTCGTAGCTCGCCCCGCGACCGCGCCAGCTTCAGCCCCAGTTGCTGGCGCACGGCATCTAGAAAAGGCGGCCCTGTCGGTTGTGGAGTCTTTAAGGGGCTAATCATTTCAAATGAATCAGGGCAAGGCGGTCCCTCGGAATGCGGACGCAGCTTCGGACCGAGTTTGCCGGGTGTCACAAGAGTCAGGGCGAGCACCGGGCCCTCCCTGGTTTCAAAGTGAACCCTCAGCTTGAACCTGTCGGCGAGCAGGGACCGCATCATCAGGCGCATCTGGTCCTTGGCAGGATTGCCCTCCGCTATGGCTTCAATCACATAGTTCTCATTCGCCCATTTTGGAAGTTGGGCAGGCAGCCTTTCCTCCGACGGCAAACCATCAATCTTGTAGGCGAAACCAATGTAAGCCCAGAGCGGCGCACTGTTCGAGAAGCGGCCGCCCATCGTATCCGGCCATTATCATAGCGCCGGGCAACCCTGCGATAGAATGAGGGCATGTTGGACGTCCTTCGCATCGCCGATCGCGAATTTCATTCGCGTCTGTTCGTCGGCACGGGCAAATACCGCAGCTTTCAGGAAATGGCCCGCTGCCATGCTGCGTCCGGCGCGGAGGTGGTCACGGTTGCGGTGCGGCGCGTCAATCTGACCGACCGATCGAAGGAATCGCTCATAGATTACATCGACCGCTCGAAGATGTTCATCCTTCCGAATACCGCCGGCTGCTACACTGCCGACGAGGCCATTCGCACCGCTCGGCTGGCGCGCGAGGTCGGGCTTTCCAATTGGGTGAAGCTCGAAGTGATTGGCGATCAAAAAACGCTGTTTCCCGATAATGCGGGCCTCCTCGAAGCCACACGCGTGCTCGCAAACGAGGGCTTCGTCGTCCTGCCTTACACCAACGACGATCTGGTGAACGCGCGCAAGCTGATCGACGCTGGCGCCGCTGCTGTCATGCCGCTGGGCGCACCCATCGGATCGGGCCTCGGCATCCAGAACACCACGAATCTGCGCATCATGCGCGAGACCATCACCGAGGTTCCGCTGATCCTCGATGCGGGCGTTGGAACCGCATCGGACGCCGCCATCGCCATGGAGCTGGGCTTTGAAGGCGTGCTGATGAACACCGCCATCGCTGAAGCCGAAGATTCCGAAAAAATGGCCGAAGCGATGCAGTTCGCCGTGCGCGCGGGCCGTCTGGCGCATCTGGCGGGACGCATGCCGAAGAAACTGTACGCCAGCGCAAGCAGTCCGCTGGCGGGCGTAGTGCGGTAGCGATCGGCTTTGTACAATCCCGCCTGAACACTGGCCGGCAAAAGCGGTATAACATCAGCATGCCTTTCGCAACCAGGTTTGTTGTCCTTGCGGCGCTCGGATTGAGCGCGCTTCTCGCACAGCCGCGAGGCTTCCCGCAGCCTCCGCCACCCAAAGAGGTGACGATCACCGCGATCCCCGGAATCATTGCGGCGGGTGCGAAGTGGACGCTGGTGTGGCAGGGCCCGGCGAACGCCGACGGCATTGTGGGATTCAAAGAGGGTCTCTTGTTCGCGCAGGAGCAGACCAATCACGTTAACTTCCTGGACAAGCACGACAAATTCTCTGTCTACCTGTCGAACGGGCACGGGCCGGGCGCCGTGGCGATCGGTCCCCAGGGCCAAATCATCGTGGATGAGCGGACCTGCACCGATCCCGGCGGCCATCTGGGCGGCAAGCCGGCCGATTGCACCGACCCCACCGGCGTCGCGCAACTCACGCCCGAACGCAAGGTTTTAGCGAACAGCTACATGGGGATGGGGCTCGGCCGGGTGAACGATCTGGTGGCCGACAAAAAAGGCGGCGTCTATTTCACCACCAACACCGGCAGCGGAGTTTTCTACATCACTCCGAGCGGCCAGGTGATGAGCATCGGTGAGAAAATCCGCAGCAACGGGATCAATCTGAGCCCGGATGAAAAGACCCTCTACATCACCAACGGCCACGTGATTATGGCGTACGATGTCCAGCCCGATGGTTCGGTGAAGAACCAGCGCGAATTCGCGAAACTCGAGAGCGGCAACGGCGATGGCATGGCGATCGACGCCAAGGGCCGCATTTTCGACACGGCCAACGGCATTCAAGTGTTCGGCCCCGACGGAAAATATCTCGGTACGATCCCCACGCCGCGCACGGTGATCAGCGTCGCGTTCAGCGGTCCGGGCAAAAAGACGCTATATGCCGCGATGCTCGGCGCAGTGGATGCGAACGGCCAGGAGATCCACACTCCCGACGGTGTGCGTAACACCGCGATGAGCGTTTACAAGATCCAAACCTTGACTCAGGGATTCAAGGGCCGGGCAAAATAGGCAAAAAGGGAGCTACACTGTCACAGAGGAGAAAGCCAATGGCAAACGATCCCAAAGATCCCAAACAGAACGATGAATCGTCGAGCGGATTTCCGCGCCGCGACTTCATCACATCCGTAGCAGCCGGACTCGCCGTCGCAGGTTCGGCCTCGGGCGCAATGTCCGTGGTCGAGACCGAGGTCGAGATCAAAACCCCCGACGGCACCAGCAATGCCGTTTTCATTCATCCGGCCAAAGGTTCCCACCCCGGCGTTTTGCTCTGGACCGACGCATTCGGCTTACGCCCCTCCATGCGCGCCATGGGCAAGCGGCTTTCGGCGCAGGGTTATTCCGTGCTGGTGCCGAATCCGTTTTATCGGATGGGCAAAGGTGTTTTCTTTGAGGATGCATCCACGGTGAATTTCGCCCGGGACCGCGGCAAGATCCAGCCACTGATGGAATCGGTCGGCGCGGACGGCCACGCCGAAATGGACGCTATCGCATATATCGGATTCCTGGATGCGCAGAAGCAAGTGAACACGTCTAAGAAGATCGGCACGCAGGGCTACTGCATGGGCGGCCCGCTGGTGATGCGGACCTGCGCAACTGTGCCCGATCGCGTGGGCGCCGGCGGATCGTTCCACGGCGGCGGTTTGGTGACCGACAAGCCCAACAGCCCGCATCTGCTCGCGCCGAAGATCAAAGCGAAGATGTATTTCGGCGTCGCGCATAGCGATGACGCCCGCCAGCCGGACGCCAAGGTTAAGCTGAAGGAAGCGTTCATTGCGGCGGGAAATCCGGCCACCATCGAAGTGTACGAGACCTGTACGCATGGCTGGTGTGTGCCGGACATGCCCCCTTCGGCGGACGGCAAGCCCATTTACGACAAGCCCGAAGCCGAGAAGGCGTGGGCTAAGCTGCTGGCGTTGTACAAGGCTAATATCGCCTGATTCCGCCGGTTTCCGTGCGTGGCGCGAGCGATGTCATCTCACGCGCTTTCGTATCTTTCGCCCAAAGCGGCGGTGCAAGCCAGCTCGATTCACGGGCGCGGTCTCTTTGCCACCGGCGAGTTCGAGCTGGGCGAAATTGTGTGCGTGAAAGGCGGGTACATTTTCGATCGCGCCACCCTGGGCGAACTTGCGCCCGTGCTGGGTCCCGCTGAAATTCAGATTGCGGATGACTTGTTCATCGGCCCGCGGAGCAGGGAAGAGCGCGAAGGCGGGATGATTTTCAGCAATCATTCCTGCAATCCGAACATCGGGGTGCAGGGGCAGGTCGTATTTGTGGCCTTGCGGCGGATCGCGGCCGGTGAAGAGCTGACACACGACTGGGCCACTACCGATGACGACGACTACATCCTGCAATGCCGCTGCGGATCGCCCGCCTGCCGCGGCGTTGTGACCGGTCGGGATTGGCAGCGCAAAGACCTGCAACAAAGATATGCGGGCAAGTTCTCCTGGTATCTGCAACGGAAGATCGACGCCGCGGCGGTGGAAGGATGAAGTCCGCATCGGTCTTCGCGTTCGCGATTTTTCCGGCTGTACTATTCGGCCAGTGGCCAGATCATAAAGTTGCCGGAGAGCCTAGATTACCTGACGGCCGAATCAATATGAGCGCGGCCGCGCCCCGCACGCCGGATGGCCATCCAGATCTTTCAGGCGTCTGGGATCGCGGCCTCGTGCCCGGCGCGCCTCCGCCTGTTCCAGCCAACGTGCTCGGCAATTCCCGTCCAAGCAGCCCGCAGCCGTTTCAGGATCTTACGTCGTTGTTTTCCGGAGGTCTGCCATTGCAGCCCTGGGCCGCCGAACTCCGCGCACAACGATTAGCGAACCACAGCAAGGATCACCCCGACGCGCGCTGCCTCCCCATCAATCCGGTGCAGCTCCACAGCCATCCGCAGCCGCGCAAGATCATCCAGACCCCACGGGTGGTGGTGATTTTGTACGAGGCGAACGATGGCATCCGGCAAATTTTTCTGGACGGCCGTCCTCTGCCCAATAACGATCCCGAGCCCTGGTGGTACGGCTATTCGATCGGGCATTGGGAGGGCGATACGTTGGTGGTTCAAACCACCGGGTTCAAAGACCAGGGGTGGATCGATGAAGAAGGCACGCCGATCACCAGCGCGGCTCGCCTGACCGAACGGTTCCGGCGATTGAACTACGGCATGCTCCAGATCGGGATCACCGTGGACGATCCGAAAACGTTCACCAAGCCGTGGAGTTATACGCTCCAACAGCGCTTGATGCCCGATACGGAATTGATCGAGTTTGTCTGCAACGAAGACAACAAAAGCTTGCCGCATCTGGTGGGCAAGTAAGACTTCATCTCAAAAAACGAACTTTGCGCCGGCTTGAACCAGCCGCGGAGCCGCTGCGCTCACCGCCTGGCCGAACGTTGCGCTGCTGATGTTGCCGTCCACGGCTTGCGGTCCGAAGAACTGCGCGTGATTGAAAACGTTAAAGCCTTCGATCCGGAACTGCAGAGTCTTCGACTCGCTGAGGCGCAGGTTTTTCAAAATCGCCATGTCGAAATTTTCCATGCCTGGCCCGTGGAAATAGCGGCGCGACGCGTCACCCGGAGTGCCGAGCGCATTTTGGCTGAAGAGCGCGGCATTGAAGTACGGCTGCCCGTTGCGCGGATTGCGATTCAGATTCAGGGGGCCGGGCGCCACGTCCGGTTCGTCGACGCCGTAATTATTGATCCCGTTCGGTTCCGCGCCTAGCAGCGAATTGTCGCCGTAGTTGACCAGCGTCACCGGCAGGCCCGTGCTGAATCGCGTTATGCCGGAGAGCTCCCATCCCTGGGTCCAGCGGTTTGCGGTATGAAACAGCCGCGCAACGGGAAGCTGATAGGTGTAGCTGACGACAAAGTTCTGCGTGATGTCGAACGCGGACAGAGCGCGGCTGAGCGACGGGTTCAGTGGGTTCACCTCTTCGCCCAGATTGGACGATTCATCGAGCGATTTGCTGTACGTGTAGGCCGCAAGCAACTGCAACGGTCCGCTCGTGTGCCGCAACGTCACTTGCAACGAGTTGTAGCTCGAATTGCCGATCGTGGTTTCGATGGTATCGCTTCCAAAGTTTGCCCCCAGCGGCCCACGTGTTCCGTTGATCGTCTGGCCTGAGGCAGTGACAAAAACACTGCTTTCGTTGAACGGCCCGCAAGGCGTTTGGCCGGGCGCGAGATTGGCCGGATTGCTGAGCTGCAGGCAAAGCGCGGGGTTGCCTGGATTCGCTTCGTCCAGCACCAGCAGGTGATGGGCCTGCGTCCCGACGTAGGTCGCGCTGAGCACGCTATTGTTTCCCAATGCGTGTTCGATCGACAGCATGTACTCTTCGGTGTAGGGAATCTTGTTGTTCATCGCGTAGTTGGGCATCCCGCTGATCGGTTCAAATCGGCTCCAATTGAGGCTGTCGTCCGGGCGGCTGGCTGAGGTATTCAACGGCGCAAGCTGAACCGGGAAATACTGGCCCACATTTTGGCCATTCGCCGCCGTGATGAAGGGCGTTGAAAACAGCGGCGGCGCGGGGCTCGTGTAAGTGGTGCCATAGGGCGCGTTCGCGCTGCTGATTCCGATGGTCAACGCTTCGATCGCCGTGTAAAACATGCCATAGCTCGCTCGCACGCTGGTCTTGCCGTTGCCGGGGCTCCACGCCAAACCGGCGCGCGGGGCAAAGTCCAAATCTCCGGGCGGCGCGAGGGTGCGCGGAACTCCCGGATCGCCAGGAAACAAAATGCCCGCCGGCGCGCCTGGAAAAACGATGGATTGCCGGCCCGGCGCGAAGGTGGCGACCTGGTTGTATTTTTCATACCAAGGCTCAATGCGGTCCCAGCGCAGGCCATAATTCAACGTGAGATCCTTTCTGACGCGCCAGCTATCCTGCGCGTATAACCCGGCATACCGGTTGCGGCCGTAGAAGGCTTGTAACTGGCTCTGGTTGTATTGGCTCGGCACGCCGAGCAGGAAGTCCGCAAAATCAACGCCAGTCTCGCTGCCGAAGAAGATGAAATTTCCGTTCAACTGCGCGATCGGATTGGTGTTGACTTGATCGTAATGAATCTCGCCGCCGGCGGTCAGCGTGTGAGTTCCCCACACTTTCGAGAAGTTGTCTCGCCACTGGAACGTGTTGTTCACCTGCCGCAGTTCGTTCGTATTCGTTCCGATGGAAAAGTTGTTGAAATCCACGCTTTCCACGCCTTCGCTGGAGGGCGACAACGGAACGATCCCCGGCGTGTTCGCGCCGGTAACGAATCCTTGCGATGCGAGCGTGGCGCCCACCCCGCCCATCGGCTGTCCGAGATCGGTGGCATCGCGCAGGACGCTGAAGTGAAATTCGTTCACCGCGGTGGCGCCGAGCGTCTTGGTGTCGCCCAGCGCCAGCAGTAGCGCGCGGCCGGAATTCAGCGCGTTGAATCCCGGAACATTCGCACCGCCCTGCGCCACCGGATACGGATTATTTTGTGACCAGCCGTCGAGAAAATAATAGGCCGACAGCATTCCCCAGCGGGTTGTGGCGTCCAGGCGATAAGCGCCCTTGTTGTCATTCAAAGTCTCGTTGTACGCCGAGGTCGCGAACGTGCCGTTTGGATTGTTCGGCACTGGAATATATTGCAAAAGGTGCTGCGCCGGCGCGGACCAGAGCCGTTGCGGAATAACGCCTCCTGGAAAAACGGCATTGAGCGGCTCTTGGGGCGAGACCGTGTAGCCGAGCTCCCGCGACAGTAAATTCGCAAGATTGCCCACCGGTCCGGAAAAACTGCCAAAGTCCCCGGCCCGCTCAGCGAGCGTGGGAACAGGAATCTCACCCGTGTCGATGCCCTGCGTCAAACGCGTTCCCTGATAATCGGCAAAGAAAAAAAGCGAGTTCTTGCGAATCGGTCCGCCCAGCGTTGCGCCGAACTGGTTTTGGTTGAACGCTCCGCGCGTGGGCGAAAAATAATTCCGAGCGTCAAGATCCGTGTTACGAAGAAATTCGAACAGGCCGCCGTGGAATGCGTTGGTGCCGGACTTGGTTACCACCTCGATCTGGCCCCCGCTGAATTCGCCGTACTCGGCGTCGAAGTTACTAGTCAGAATCCGGAACTCGGCGATGGAATCCAGATTCGGAACGATCGCCGCTCCCATGTTCACGTCCTCTTCGACGTCGCTGCCATTCAGCACGAAGCTATTGGCAAATTCCCTTTGGCCGTTGATCGAGATGGTGCCCGGATTCAGATCGCCAGAGGGCGAAAATGCGCTCACGCCCACGTCCTGGGTTGTATCAGAAGTCAGCGACGTCACCGGAACCACGCCGGATTGCAGCGCCAGCAGGTCCGTGAAGCTGCGTCCATTGAGCGGCACCGCCGTCATCTGCTGGCCCGTAATGACCTGGCCCATCTGAGTGTCGACAGTCTCAACGTGGGCCGCCGATTCTGAAACATTCACCGACTCGCTACGCTCCCCGATGGTGAGCGATGCGTCCACTACAACCTTGCTGTCGACATCGATCGCGACGCCCGTTCGCCGCAGCGGCTTGAAGCCGGTGGCTTCGATCTGCAGATCGTAGCGTCCGACGGCCAGATTCTGGAAAGAATAGAAACCCTGGCCATCTGTCGTGATGGTGCGGCGTGAGCTCGTGCTGGTTTCGGTGGCTGTGACTTGGGCCATCGGCACTGCGGCGCCCTTGGGATCGGTGACCGTTCCGAGGAGCGCCCCTCCGTCGCCCGCCAACAACGTCCAGCCGAGCAGCCCAAATAGCATCATTCCGACTAGCATGCCACTTGCAACATTATGGGCTCGCCTTCCAGGATGGCCTATCGCAACGAAGATCATCCAGGGACGAGCATATTTGTTTAAATCATATGAAACAGCCATTTAGCTATCTAGGACTCCTTTGGTCCAATATTACGGACGGGCTCATTCTCCGTCAACATAAATCAGCAAATGAGTTGCAACTAAGGCCGAACGGCTCCCGGAGCACATCGAATGGTGAATTCCTCCGATGCGGCTGCCAGGCTTTTGATACCATAAGGGCGGACTCTCGTTCTAACCCACGTGTTCTCTCGCTCGCGCATCGCACTGGCGGTTGGATTCGGCGGGCTGCTGTCGATCATGGCACTGGCCGGAATCGATGCCCTGCGTGTGCTGCAACACTTTCGCCGGAGCGACGATCAAATCCGGCGCCACTATCTGGCCGAGAATCACGTTTTGAACGACATCCGGTCCGACGTTTACGTCTCCGGCACCTATGTCCGCGATTACTTGCTCGAACCGGAGCCGGAACGCGCCGAGGACTTTCGAACCAGCCTGGAAGCGGTCCGCAAGCACATGCAGACCGCCCTCGATTCCTATGGGCAGCAAGTGGGCCCTGCCGAAGGGCAACACTATACTACGCTGCGCGCCGAACTCGCCGATTATTGGGACATCCTGGCGCCGATCTTCCACTGGGATGCAGCCGAGCGGCGGCGCTCCGGCTACGCGTTCCTGCGCGATCAGGTTTTCCCGCGCCGCCAACACATGCTCGAGCTGGCAAGCCGCATCGACGATCTCAACGAACGGCAACTGGATGCCGGAAACCGGCAGGTAGTGGCGCTGCTGCTCGATTTCCAGACGCGGCTTTTGCTGACCTTGTTCGCTGCGCTGGCGCTCGGCATCGGGCTCGCCCTTTTCACTATGCGCAAGATCTTCGGCCTGGAAGACCGCGCGCGCTCGCAATATATTGAGGTCGAAGAAGCGCGTACACAACTCAAGGGACTGTCGGCGCGTCTGGTGCAGGCGCAGGAGGACGAACGCCGGTCGCTTTCGCGCGAGCTGCATGATGAAGTGGGCCAAGCCTTGACCGCGGTGCTGGTGGAATTGCGGAACCTCTCGTCGGGAATCGCGGTCCGTTCCGAAGAACAGTCGCGCCGGCATGTCGAGACCATCAAAGCGCTGGTGGAAGGCACGGTGCGCGTGGTTCGCAACATGGCTCTTCTGCTGCGTCCGTCCATGCTGGACGATTTGGGGCTGATTCCCGCCTTGAAATGGCAGGCGCGCGAATGTTCCAAAAGTACGCCGATGGATGTCACCGTGGACACGGAGCTCGATTCCGACGAATTGCCGGACGAGTATAAGACCTGCATTTATCGCGTGGTCCAGGAAGCGCTGCACAACAGCACGCGGCACTCACGCGCGGCTACCGTGCGCATCCGCGTGGTGCAGGAGCACGACCGCTTGCGGCTGACCATCCAGGACGATGGGCAAGGCTTCGACGCGGGGCACACCAAAGGTCTCGGGCTACTGGGAATCCAGGAGCGCGTTACGCGGCTGGGCGGCAACTTCCGTGTCCATTCGCAGCCCGGACACGGAACCCGACTGTCGATCGAACTGCCCTTCCGCGAGGAGAACCGGAGCGTACTCATTGGTGAAACAGATTCGCATCCTGTTGGCTGACGATCACACAGTGATGCGGCGCGGCCTCAGGCTGCTGCTCGAGAGCCGTCCCGAATTTGCGGTGGTGGCCGAAGCGTCGGGCGGCCGCGAAGCAGTGGAACAGGCGGAGGCGACCAAACCGGATGTCGCCGTACTTGACGTTGCCATGCCGAATCTGAGCGGGATCGAAGCAGCACAGCGGATCAACGCGGCTCTGCCCCGCACCGCGATCGTGATTCTCAGCATGCACTCGGACGAAGGCTATGTGTTGCGCGCGCTCAAAGCCGGCGCCAAAGGCTATCTGCTCAAGGATTCGGCGGAAGGCGATCTTATCGACGCCATTAAATCCGTGCACGAGGGTAAAGCATTTTTCAGCCCCGAAATCACGCGCATGCTGATGGCGGATTATGTGCGCGAGATCCAGACGCGCGGCGCTGAAGACAGTTACGACCTGCTGACGTCGCGCGAGCGCGAAATTCTTCAGCTTCTGGCCGAGCTGAAATCAAACAAAGATATCGCCCAGCTTCTCAATCTCAGCTTGTACACGGTAGAGACGCATCGCAGGAACCTGCAGGAGAAGTTGAACCTGCACAGCGTCGCCGAATTGATCCTCTACGCCGTGCGAAAAGGCGTAATCTCGTAGGCGCTACGCGCGCCCGCCCAGGATTCCGACTTCTTTCTTCGGCAAACGATCGAGCATGTTCCCTGTGATTCCGAAATTGCTGGTAAGCACCGAATTCGGATTGCCCCCCAGCCAATTGGTGAGCGAGATCTCCTGATAAACGCCGCTGTTGAACAGGATCAGGATCTGCGTGGGTTCGTCGCCCACCTGTTCGATAAAGTGCCCGTAGCCCTGCTTGATGAACGCGACGTTCCCCGGTCCGAACTCTTCCGTCTTTACGCGGCCGTGCGAGCCGAAAATCGTCACGCGGCTGCGCCCTTTCACGTAGTATTGCCACTCGTCGGCGTGCGGATGCCAGTGCATTTCGCGCAGCGCGCCGGGCTTCAGGTCCATCCTGACCGCGGTGAGCGTGGTCTGGATGGGAAATTCGACCGAGCTGACGATGCGCTCCTCACCGCCTTGCGCGACCTTGGGCGTTACCTGGTCTAACCGAAATTTGTGCGCGGATTGGGTCGGCTGCAGGTTGGTGTTCCGCACCTCTTCGACGGCTGGCGGAACGCGCCCCGGGCCGATATACAGCTCCTTCTGTGGAAATTGCCCGAAGGCGGATTCTGGAAGATTGAGATTGCGCGTCAGCACGTGCCGCGGAGTGGTGGCGATCCAATCCGTGATGCTAAACGTGCCGAATTCGGAGAAGTGGCCGTTGTCGAAGCCAAGGAGGAAGTGGCACTCGGTGGAACCCGTGTTCTGAATCGCGTGCCCGTGGCCGCGCGGAAAATACCAGGTGTCGCCGACCTCGAAATCGTCCACCTCGGCCTGCCCGTTCGGCGCGATTACCGTGGTGCGGCAGCGTCCGCTGAGCACATACGCCCACTCGGCGGCCAGCGCGTGCCAGTGCAATTCGCGGATAGCGCCGGGCGCGAGCTTCATGGAAACTCCCGCGATCGATTGCGAAACCGGCAACTGCTTGACCGTCGCTTCCTTCGCCGAACCGCCCGGTCCAACCCAGCCCTTTTCGCTGTTGATGTCGTACTTGAAAGGCTCCAACTCCTCGCTCTTGGTCTCTTCAGACGGCGCCGCTTTCACCTGCTCGGCAATGGCCGCGGTCGCCGCTAGGCCCAGCGACACCTGCGAGAGCGCGCTGAAGAGCGCACGGCGGTCAATCCCGCGGTTCGATGCGGTGTTCTGGACGTCCTCTGAGTTTTGAGGCATGGGGTTCTCCTTCCGCGTACAATCCTAACAAATCGCGCCCGGCGAATCGGCGACGCCATGCCGCGCGTGGTGGTTTACTGTGACGTTTGCCCTGGTGGGAGGCGGAAATTCATCTCTACTTCAATTGTCGTGGGAATCGGCTGATCGAAGCGCATTGCGGGCCGGAAGCGCCATCGCTTCAAACATTCGATCGCCTTCCGATCCAGTCCTTTTCCAAGACCGCGGGAGATCGTGATGTGGGACGGAATTCCATCCGCTCCAACCAGCACACGAAGCACCACGTACCCCTCTAGTTTCGCCTTCAGCGCTGACCTTGTGTATTGGGGCTCGACTTTGTGAATGAGCTTCGGCGGGGTGGTAAATTGGCCGGGAAGCGGCGTGGGGAATTCCTGGGGCTTAAGGGTGGACGCAACCGTGAAGAGCAAAAGCAGTGCGAACCTCATAGGGTGATTATCCCTGCCGGGATTGCCCGGAACGCCCGTTGCGCTATGATGAAGTTGGACCACCGTGCCACGGTGGGGGGGATCAAAATTCACGAAAACGAGCCTAAACCCGGCCAAAGGACGCCCATGGAAAAGCTGGCGCAAAACATCCAGGAAGCTTTTCTAAACAATGCCCGGAAGGATAAAACCTTCCTGACCATTTACTTGATGAGCGGCGTGAAGCTTTCCGGCCGCATCAAAAGTTTCGACAAATATTCGGTCGTGCTCGAGACCAACAATCAGGAGCAGCTTATTTTTAAGCACGCCATCTCGACGGTCGTGGTCTCGAAGCCGTTTCATGCTTCGGCGGGCGTTCATCCCGTGGCGCCTGGGGGCACCACCGCCGGCGGTCACACTCCGCAAGCGGAAACAGTCGAGGATTAGCAAACGCGTTCTCCCGTAGTAAACGAAACAGGGGTGGCTCAGGAGCGGGTCATTCTGGTCGGGCTCGATTTGAAGTCCCGGTCGGGCCGCGCCGCCGATCCGCGCGCTCACGATACGGAAGATTCGCTCGATGAGCTAAAGTCGCTGGCCGGCACGGCGGGCGCACGCGTCGAGGACACAATTGTTCAATCCCGGCAAGCGCCGGATTCGGCCACGCTCATCGGCTCCGGAAAGCTCGAAGAATTGCGCCGCCTGGTCCAATTCCACGATGCCGACATGGTCCTGTTCGATGCCGAGCTCACGCCCACGCAGCTGCGGAACTTGGAGCGCGCGATCGATTGCAAGATTCTTGACCGCACGCAGTTGATCCTCGACATTTTCGCGCGCCGCGCCCGTACGCGGGAAGGTCAATTGCAGGTGGAACTCGCGCAGTTGAATTATCTGCTGCCGCGGTTGGCGGGGCGCGGTACGGAAATGTCGCGCCTGGGCGGCGGCATCGGCACGCGAGGTCCAGGTGAAACGCAGCTCGAAACCGATCGCCGCGGAATTTACCGCCGCATCAAGAAACTCAACGATCAACTGGAAAGCGTGCGCGGCGGACGTGGCACGCAGCGCCGGCAACGCCAGTCCGTTCCACTGGCCACCGTTGCCTTAGTCGGCTACACCAACGCCGGTAAATCCACGCTCTTCAACCGGCTCACCGGAGCAGGCGTGGTCGCGGATGCGCGCATGTTCGCGACGCTCGATCCGACGGTCCGGCATTTGACCCTGCCCTCGCATCGCAAAGTGCTGGTGAGCGATACGGTTGGTTTCATCCGCAATCTTCCGACGACGCTGGTGAAGGCGTTCCGCGCCACGCTCGAAGAGGTCACCGAAGCGGCTCTGTTGTTGCACGTGGTGGATGCTTCTTCACCCGGCGCGCCGCAGCACACGGCGCACGTCATGGAGGTGCTGGCCGAGATCGGGGCCGACCAGACGCGGCAGATTCTGGTGCTCAACAAAATGGACGAGGTTGATCCAGCTGGGAGCGACCCCGCCGCGGCCGATCACGAAAGCCTGGCCCAGCGCATTTTGGGCGAGGTGAAAGCCAGCGCCCGCACCCTGGCAATTCCGGTTTCGGCTCGCACCGGCGCGGGCTTCGAAGACTTGCTCGAAGCCGTCGACAAGGCGCTGCCGCTCGATCCCGTCTCGCACGCAACCTTTCGTATTCCGGCGGGCGATGGCTCGCTCATTCATTTGCTGCACGAACGCGCGAAAGTGCTCTCCATCCAGTATCGAGGCGAAGTCTGCGAATTGGAGGCCGAGGTTCCCGAATCGGTAAAACGGCGGCTTTCAGACTACCTTTCCGGGTGATATTCTTGTCATCAGGTTCCGGGGTGACGCGGCGCTGATATGAATCTGCCCAATACGCTTACGATTCTGCGCATTTTCTTCGTTCCATTTCTGGTGGCCGCTTTAGTGGAACAGGATTTGCGAATCGAGTGGCACGGCGCCGTCTTGGTCACGAACGCATTTCTCGCCCTGGGCATTTTTCTGGCGGCCGCGGCCACCGATCTCTTGGATGGCTATCTCGCCCGCCGTTGGAAGCAGATCACCACGGTTGGAACGCTGCTCGATCCTATCGCCGACAAGCTTCTGATTTCAGCCGCGCTGGTCTCTCTGGTCCAGATCCGCCGCGTTCCCGCCTGGATGGTGGTGCTCATCATCGGCCGCGAGTTCGCCGTTTCCGGACTCCGCAGTATCGCAGCGGCGGAAGGCTATACCATCAAAGCGAGCGACCTCGGCAAGACGAAAATGATCACCCAGGTCGGCGCGATTTCGATGATCCTGCTCAGCATCCGCTGGGAAGCGCTCAGCGGATTCGCCATGTTGTGGATGTGGGGCGTGGTGATCTTCGGCATGGCCTCGGCGGTCCAATATTTCCGCAAGTTTTGGCGCAAAGTCGACGATTCCATCAAGCATCGCCGCCGGCAACAGCTATTACGTATTGAGCGGCAGCGCAAACGCATGCTTCGCACCCAGCAATCTGACGCCGAGAAAATGGGCCAAGCCCAGTAGCGCTAGTCGCTCTCCCTCGGAGGCGCGACGATCTCGAACTTGTCCGGAGTAAATAGCACGTCCAGTACTTGCCCCCGCGCTCCCAATGGCGCCAGCAACTTCCCGTTGAGCCGGATTTGGATGCCCGCCGCGTTTCCAACGCGCATTTTTGCGAACTGCTTCCCGCCCACGGTCTTGGTTTGGTTCACTTGCAAAATGCCCGAAAAAACCGGCTTGCCGTCGGTCGACACCGACAGCCAGGTGGGCTCGCGCGCCAGCAGATCGAGCATCACTTTGTAGCCGGCAAGCGCGGGCGACTGCGTGTGGTTCACGCTGGCTACGGCTACCGGAACGCCTCTTGTCATGGCGGATCTCGCCGGTTGTTCGGTTCCGTGCCCCAGTTGATGGGGGGGCACGTCTTGCGCTTTGGCCGTTCGTGTCTGAGAAATTCTCCAATTTCGCCACAGCCCATACACTCCCGAGCATCCGGCGACGACAAGAATCAAAGTTGCCGCCAGTGCGTACGTGCGCCGTGCAGGAAAGCGCCGGGTGACTTTCAACGGTGAGACGTTCCGGGCCACTACGCTTTCATATCCAGGTAAAGGCAGAGGGGCGTCTGCGCTTAACACGCGATCGACTTCGGCATCGATCTCCCGCGTGTCCAACGACAATGACCTGGCATACTGATCGACGAAGCTTCTGTAGAAAAAGCTGCTCGGCAGCATGCTGCGATCATCGGATTCGATCGCTTCCAGGTATTTGATGTTGATTTTCGTTTGCGCTGCCAGGGCCGTCAGATCGAGGTTCTGCGCCACGCGCGCACGCTTTAATGTTTCACCCACAGAAAACATATAAGTTGCCTGCTAGCTTACGGTTATAATACTACAACTGGTGAGAACCTATTGCTCGGGGGCTATTTCGGTAGTAGTGGTGAATTGGAATCGCTGCGACCTTTTGAGAGCGTGCTTGCAATCACTTAAACAGCAGCAGGTGAACCACGCGTTTGAGGTGGTGGTTGTCGACAACGGCTCAAGTGACGGTTCCCGCGAAATGATCGTAAGCGAGTGGCAGGCGAATCCCTTATTCCCCGTGAAACTGCTAACCAATCGCGAGAACCGCGGCTTCTGTGCGGCAAATAACCAAGGCTTCGCGGCATCGGACACCGAGTTCATCGCGCTGCTGAACAATGATGCCGAAGCCGAGCCCGGTTGGCTGCAGGGTTTAGTGTGCGCGTTCCACGACCGCCCCGACGTCGGCATGGCCGCGTCCAAAATTCTGGTCTATGAAGACCCGCGCCGTATCGACAAAGTCGGGCACTTGATTTATCCCGACGGACAGAATCGCGGGCGCGGTACGGGCGAGTTGGATCAAGGGCAATACGACCGCGTCGAAGAAGTTTTGTGGCCGGATGGATGCGCCGCCATGTACCGCCGTGCGATGCTCGACCAGATCGGGGGCTTCGATGAAGATTTTTTCGCGTACGCCGATGATGCGGAACTCGGGCTGCGCGCGAGAATCGCCGGATGGAAATGCCTGTATGTGCCGAGCGCCGTGGTGCGGCATCATCGCGGCGCCACTTTGGGTCTCAGGTCATCGAAGCGTCTGGAATTGATCGAGCGCAATCGTGTGCTGCTGGCATTGAAGCTGTTCCCGTGGAGTCTGCTTTGGCTGAACGGCATGTATTATGCGATGCGATTGGGCGCGGGCGCCTGGGCGGCGGTACAAGGACAGGGCGAAGTGGGCAAATTTCCAGGATTCGGCGGAAAGCTGCGTGCCGCTTTCGCAATGCTCAAAGCCGATCTCGACGCGCTGCGGCTCGCCCCGCGCATGCTGGCAAAACGCCGGGCGGTCGATCGCATCCGCAAGCTATCGCCTGGCGAAGTACGAAAGCTGATTCTGGCGAATCGTATTCCGCTCAAGCAGCTCACGCGGCAGGCCGTCTGATCGATGCAAAAGATCCATATCATCGCGACCGGCGGCACCATCGAGAAGGTCTATTCCGAGCAGACCGGCAACGTGCAGAATCTCGACAGCAAGATTGAGCGCTACTTCGGCATGCTGCGCCTGCCCGATGCCTCGATCGACATTACGCACCTGATGAACAAGGACAGCCTGGAGATGACGGATGCCGACCGCGAGCGCGTGCTCGGCGTAGTGCGTGAGAAACTCGCGGTTGATCCCGCGCCGGTAGTGATCACGCACGGCACCGACACCATGGTGGAGACGGGCCTCTTGCTCGAGCGCAGTCTGCCGGACTTGCCGCATCCCATCGTGCTCACCGGCGCGATGACGCCGCTCGGATTCGAAGGCAGCGACGGATTGCAGAACCTGACCGAAAGTCTCTTCGCGGCGCGCGTGCTCTCACCCGGTGTTTATGTGGTGATGCACAATCAGGTGTTTCCTGTCGATCGCGTGCGCAAGGATCGGGACCTCGCGCGGTTCGTCTGGAAGTAGATCGCGATTGGAGGGCCTCAGGAGCATCGGCATCGTCTCCACACTTGCGACCGGATGAAGTTCAGTTTGCGCTCCCGATGCTCCGTTTCGGTCCATCCGCAGCCAGCTAGCAGGTCGCGATAAGGCGAAAGCTCGGACGCACGAAGGCCCGTAGTCATCTGAAAAAATCGATACATTGACCACAGCCACAACCGGGCATGCAAACGCCGCAATCCCGCGGCCGGTATTTGAAATTCGCTCAGCAGCCAGCAAGCTTCGGGCCCGAGCAAGGCGTTCACTTTCGCGATCACCGCTTCGGCTTCGCCTTGCTCCAGAATGTCGAAGAAAAAATGTGTAACCGCCAGATCAAAAGGCCCGTCGGGCAAAGGACAAGCCGCGGCGGCGGCATCCAGGTGATAGAACTTGATTCTCGCCCGATCGGCCGCGGGCACCCGCTTGCTTGCCAGCTCGATCATGCGAGCGCTCGATTCGATCACGGCAATGCTCGCGTGCCGGTTGCATTCGAGCAGGCGCGCCAGAAATCGCCCATCGCCTTCGCCCAAGATCAATATGCGCCGGGCGTCGGCCGCAAGCGGCACGAACTCGAACCTCGCTTGTTCCAACGCCGCGCCGAACGCCGCATACTCGAGCCACCGGTACGCGCTGGCGATCGGATCTGCGTTCATCGCAGAACCAGGAACAGAATCGGGCTGAGCAATACACCGTCCACCAGCACGCGCCGCGTTTCAAGCGACAACCGCCGGCCGACTTTGACCAGCACCGCGCAGGCCGCCGCGCTCACCGCAATGGAGGCGTACCAATCGTTCCTTCCAACCAGTGCACAGGCGATCACCGCCGCGGGAACCCAAAACAAATACGTCCTTGCAAGCCAGCGCGTCCAGGCATGCGGCATGAGCGGGGCTCGCTTGGGAAGTTCGCGCCATTCCCACGCCTCAATCGCGACCATGTTCGCCAAACAAAGCAGGAAGAATGCCGCCGCCGCCCACGCGAGACGCCGGCACGGCAGGGTGGACCACGCCACCACGAATGTCCCGCCGGTGAACAAAACCGCACCCGCGATTTCCTTGGGTATATGGATCGACTTGCCGGAGGCGTGAAAGATCGCCAGATACGCCAGCACGCCGGCGAGCGGGATCAAGCCTTCGCGCAGAATCGCCGGGCTAAGCCACAAGATCGCGATCATCGCGTCCGATACCGCCACCAGAGCCGACAGCGCCCAGATCCATTTCGCATGCCGGCGGTTGAAGCGATGGCGGGCGGGCTCCAACGGCGCGGGAGGTTTACGCGCGTCGAGTAAGCGGTCCACCAGATAAATCGCCCAGACGGTTAGAAACAGAACGAGCCTTCCCGCCAGCCGCAGCGGGATCCCGAACCGATAGCCCAAAAAGCCTTGCCAAAGCACCGCAACCAGCGGCGCATCGAGACTCAGCAGATTCGGCCACAGCCACAGCGGCGTCGAATCCTCTGGTTGCGCGGGCATCCAATTCCACGGTACGAAGTTGGGTGGCGCCAGAGCAAGTGTAGAGCACAGCGTTTGCTAGATGGGCTGCTGGCCGGCTTGCTTCAACCATTCGTTTACAGTTTCCCAGGGCAAACGAATTCCCCGCCGCTGGAGCGATGCAAGAGACTCACGAAGAGAGGTTGACGTTATGAGTTCCAGTTCGTGGAACCGTTGAAGAATCCAGGTTCCGTGAAATTCTAAGTCAGCGGACGTAAAGATGAGTAACCCTAACGCCAGTTCCCAGAGCCAACAGCGCCTTCTTTGCATTCTGCTGCGCGTCGATTGCCTTCAGGCGCCCAACAATCCCGCTCTCGGCTTCACCGGGATTGGCTGGGTCAATGACAACAAGGTTCTCAAAGTATTGTTGAAGTTGTAGCGCGAACGCGGGATACGACATCACGATCATGCTTTTTTGGAGCGTCATGCCGGTGTTCAACTTTTGGCGGCACGCCTCGCCGAAACCTGCTCCGATGACGGCCAAATACGACTTCCGCGTCCTTAAGCTTGTGAGCGGCCTCCGGATCAAGAAGTGTCGCGGCGCCTTGACGAGTGTGCGCAGGCGGCACGTACACCGTGAGTCCATTCACGGCTCCTAGCGCTTGGAGACGAAGCGCGGTGACCTGATCGGCGGCGGAGCCGTATGAGATGAAGACCTTCATGTCGTCCGAACTTAATTCTATCCTTGTGGAGAACGCAGCCTCCGTCCACTCCCGGACGCTATCATCACAACAGGAGCTTATGGATCTTAAAAACTACACAACCTTGGGGCGCACGGGGCTGCGCGTGAGTCCGCTCTGCCTGGGCGCGATGACATTCGGAACGCAATGGGGCTGGGGCGCCGATGAAGCCATGGCTCGATCCATCTTCGACCGTTATGTCGATGCAGGTGGCAACTTCGTCGATACCGCCGATGGCTACCAGGGCGGCCAAAGCGAGCAGATGTGCGGCAAGTTCATCAACGAACGCAAGCTGCGGGATCAGATTGTGCTGGCCACGAAGTTCACCTTCAACGCCTCGCCAGGGAATCCGAATTCAGGCGGCAACGGCCGGAAGAATATCTACCGCGCGATCGATGCCTCGCTGCGCCGCCTCAATACCGATTTCATCGATCTGTACTGGCTGCACGCCTGGGACACGGTGACGCCGGTCGAAGAAGTAATGAACACCCTGACCGATTTGGTGCGCGCCGGCAAGATCCGGCATTACGGTTTTTCCGATACGCCGGCCTGGTATGTCGCGCGCGCGCAAACGCTGGCGCAGTGCCAGGGCAAGGAAGGCGTTGCGGCGCTGCAACTGGAATATTCGCTGATCGAGCGCAACATCGAACGCGAGCACGTTCCCGCGGCGCAGGAATTGGGCATCGGCATTTGCCCCTGGAGTCCGCTGGGCGGCGGTTTCCTGACGGGCAAGTATAAACGCCAGGGCAATACGGGCACGGGCGATGGGCGCTTGACCAAGGGCAGCCCATTCAACAAATTTACCGACAGCAACTGGAAGATGCTGGACGTGCTGCTCGAGGTAAGCGCGCAGATCGGCCGGTCGCCTGCGCAGGTGTCGCTGCAATGGGTAGCCACGCAGCCCGGCATCACGTCCACGATTCTCGGCGCCAGCAGCCTGGCGCAGATCAACGATAATCTGGCCTCGCTTGAATTCAGCATCCCGGCCGAGTTGCGCAGGAGTCTGGACGACGCGAGTGCGCTCGAACCGTTGCATCCCTACGTGTTTTTCAGCGGAATGATTCAAGGAATGATCAATGGCGGCGTGGAAGTGAAGGCCTGGAAGGCGGCCGCCGGGCACTAAAGACAGCGACGGTCTTTACGCCGGCTGGCGGATGGACTCATCGAGCTGCAGCATGACATTGCGGCTTGCGCGCCGCATTTCCCGGGCGCGAGCCAAGGCTTGCTCGGCATACGCCAAGAGGCTGGCGGCGTCGGCGCTATTCTCGGGGAAGCAGGCCACGCCCGCGGCGAGCCCGGAATTTTCATCTCCGCAGAGGCCGCGGCAGGCGTTTGCAACCAGGCGATCGAGCGACGCGATCTTGCCGCCCAGATCGTCGGGTCGCGCGGCCGCGAGTAAGAGGACAAATTCGTCTGCACCCACACGCGCCACAAAATCGGCGCTGCGCGAGTGATTCCGCAGAATCTTGGCGGTGAGCTTCAATAGCTCATCGCCCACCGATTGCCCAAAACGTTCGTTCACCTGGCGGAATTCATCGATGTCGCAGAGCACCAGCGTCACCGGCTTACTTTGCGCCGTGAAGCCTTCCTGCAAGTACGCCAGCAGCGCGTCCTTGCTGGCCAAACCGGTGAGCGGATCGACTCCCGTTCCATTCTGCGCCCGTTGGAAGCGAATGGCTCCGTCCACCGCGCGCGCGATGTCGCTTTTTACGGCCAGAAGAATCCGCAAATGGTCCGCGCTGTAGGCGTCCTTTTCCTCGCGATACAGAGTCAGCGCGCCGCTCAGTTGATCCACTCCGTCACCCAGCGGAATGGAGAGCGCGGAGTTCAATGCCGCCGGCTGGCCGGAAGGTTCCACATAGCCCGGTTCCACGGTCGGATTGCCGTTGATGATGGCCTTTCCGTTCTCCACTACCCATCCGGAAAGACCTTGGCCGACCGGAATTTCGAGCGCGGCGAAAAGCTGGCTGTTCAATCCGCTGCAGTAGCAGGCTTTGAGCTGGGAACGATCCCGGACATAGATGGCCAGGCAATCGTAAGGCACAAATTGCCGCAATCGTTCGGCCAGGATGGAAAGAATATCGTCCATGCGGAGCGACTTGCTGAGGTCGATGGCGAGGTCGACGATCAGCCGGATTTCCTGGCGCGCGCTGGCAATCGCATCTACCGGAGTGGCGCCGCTTCCTGAGGCGCTGGCGGATGGCGCGCTCTTTTCGTAGCCGGCATCGGGAGCCTCGCCGCGAACCACGGTAAGATCCTTGCTCAGTTTGTGGCTGCGCAGGGGTGTACTCTGCGCGAGGCTTTCGAACTCGCGGTAATTGGCTTGTAGAATATCCACGACCTGCGGATCGAAGCTGCGCCCGGAAAGCCCGGCCACATAGCTCATCGCTTCGTCTAAAGGAAGCGCGCGGCGATACTGCCGGTCGCTCGCGAGCGCGTCCAGACAATCCACCGCGGACAAAATGCGCGCCCCGATTGGAATATCGTGGGACTTCAGCCCGTCGGGATAGCCGCTGCCGTCCCATTTTTCATGATGGGATCGTACGATGGGCGCCACCGGGTAGGGAAACGCCACTTGCTCCAGGATCTCGGCCCCCACCACGGTGTGAACCTTCATTCTTTCGAATTCGGCCGGGGTCAATTTGCCGGGTTTCGAGATGATGTAGTCCGGGACTGCCAGTTTTCCGATGTCGTGCAAGATGGAAGCGGCCTGCAACGCATGCACTTCGTCCGGCGACAATCCCAAGTGCTTGGCGAGCTCCAGCGAATAGACCTGGACGCGGCGCAGGTGATCGCCCGTGCATTCGTCTTTGGCTTCGATGGCCGTGGCCAGTGCTTCGATGGTCCGCAGATGCAGCGCGGCCATGCTCTCGGCATGCGCTTTCTCCTGCTCCATTTTGCCGAAATACAGCCGAAGGGAACGATAGATGAGATATAAGGGCGGCAGAAAAGCCAGCGTGAAGGCCCATCCCAGCCGCATGGAGGCCCGATGCACAATCTCCGCGGCCGACACCCCGACAATATAGTAGAGGAACAGCCAGTCGCAGAAGTGGCGAATCACCATGCGGATATCCTGGCCTTCGGTGAGCGCGATCACGATGGCGATCAAGAGGTTGTTCACCAGGAAGTAAGTCACACCGGCGGCCATCAACCGCACATATTCGCTCTCGGGAACGTTCATGAGCCAGGGTGCGTGATACACTGCGGCGCCGCAGAGAACAGCCAAGCTGATGCTGCCCGTGTTGAAAAAAAGATGGACCGGCTTCACGTGGCCTTTGGCCGGCCAGCAGGTTTGTACCACCGCGCTCGCGACCGCGAGAAGGAGCGTTTGCGGAGGGGTCAGTTCGACCAGGCTCAGCATGATCAGGACGAAGTTGATGGAAATCGAGCCCTGCACGCCGGGCACTGATACCTTCATCCCGGAAGTAAGCAGCCCAAGCAGAAGATAAACGACAAAGCGGGCCTGAAAATCCAGCATCCAAAAGTGGAAGGTGAAAGCGATACCCGCCAAACCGGCAAGGCCGATGACTGCAATAAACAATTTGGCCGGCGGAGGCAAGCCTCGTTCCGGCGGTACTTGTTCGACCTCAGTATGTCCCACGAAGGCTAATCCTTGCCGCTCCCTCGCCCTACAGTTCGGCCGCAAACCCGGCATGTAATCTGGCCATCGCAAGCCCGCTTACACCGCCGTTACATCCGGCCGAAACCTTTGTCAGAGCTACTTATCGACACGCCGGAACGGAACTTTAAGGAGTTGAAGGGGTTGCGCGAATTTATTCCGCTCGTAATGCAACCACGGGATCTACCTTGGCGGCACGGAGGGCGGGAACTAAACTTGCCGTCAGGGCGACGGCTAAAATTACAATGCTAGCTACCCCTAACGTGAACGGATCGGATGGGCTGACCTCAAACAGGAACCCCGATAGCAGACGGCTGCCGACCAGGCTGGCGCCGATCCCGATGACTAATCCCATTGCTGCCAATCCGGCCGCACGAAAAACCACCAGCTTCACGATGTCGGCGGGCCGTGCTCCCACTGCCACGCGAATTCCCAACTCGGCCGTTCGCTGCGAAACCGAATAGGCTACGACCCCATAGAGCCCGATCGAAGCTAGTACCAGAGCCAACGCGGCGAACAGGCCAATCAAGAAGGCTCGAAAACGGGGCTGAGCTACAGATTCCTGCAGCACCTGGTCCATGGATTGGACATTGTAAATGGGTTGTGCCGGGTCGAGGGTGTGTAATGCCTCGCGAACGGATGACGTCATTGCCGCCGGGTCCGCCGTGGTCCGAATCACCAGCGCCATGCTGGATTCGGCGAAGTTCATCTCGCCGGGTGGAATTTGCAAGTAATGATAGTAGGTCTCGGGGCTGGTTGGGCTATCCAGACCGGCTTGTTTGATGTCGCCGACCACGCCAATGATGGTGGACCACTGGTTCTCGTCTAATCCCGAGAGAATCCGCTTGCCAATCGGATCCTGGTTGGGCCAATAGCGCCGTGCCGCGGTTTGGTTGATCACCACCACCTTCGGGGTGTGCTGTGTATCGGTTCGGTCAAAGACGCGTCCCCGGATCAAGGGTATGCCAAGGGCGGAAAAATATCCGCCGCTCGCCGTACGAAATTTCGCCCGCGGCTGATCGGCGGCCGCGAGGACCGGCTGCCCCTCAATCTGAAAATTGCCGCTGGCGTCGCTGCCGTTCAACGGTAAGAAGCGGCATATGCCGGAGGCCTGTACGCCCGGCAACACACGCACGCGATCCAGAAGCTGTTCGAAAAACAGGCCGACCTTCAGATCCGCATAGGCCGCCGGCGGGAGCGAAAGCTGCATGGTGAGGACGTGATCGGGCCGGAATCCCGGATTTA